>Ga0209226_10000291_pt1 | contig 30643 bp, 28 predicted proteins | sample BarGraNGADG00212_2_FD_184497 | JGI IMG/M metagenome (GOLD analysis project Ga0209226, IMG submission 184497) | Arctic peat soil microbial communities from Barrow, Alaska, USA - Barrow Graham LP Ref core NGADG0011-212 (SPAdes) (version 2) | ecosystem: Environmental > Terrestrial > Soil >...
CTTCCGAACGCGTAACCGCGCTCGATGAGGTTCTGTATTATGGAGTGGCGGGTGGACTTGGTCCCGAGCCCGAGGTCCTCCATCTTCTCTATCAGCCTGCCCTCCATGTAGCGTGCCGGCGGCTGTGTCTGCCTGGCTTCCAACTGCTTGTCGGCCACGTCGACCACATCTCCGGTCTCGAGGTGGGGCAGCTCTTCGTCCTTCTTCCTCAGGTAGGGGTAATAACGGAGGTAGCCTTCCCGCTCGATGACGTCCCCCCTGGCCACGAAAGGCTCCCCGCCCGCCTCCAGGTCAACCCTCGTCGACCTTGCCAGCGCCGGCTCGGCCAGCGTCGCCATGAAGCGCCTTGCCACAAGCTCGTAGACCTTCCATTCCAGGGGTGACAGGTCGCCGGTCGAGGCCGACCCGGTGGGATAGATCGGCGGATGGTCCGTGGAGAACTTCTTCCCGCGTGTCGGCTTGAGCTTGCCCCGTGCCAGGAGCTCGCGCGCCAGCGGCCCGACGACGTCGGCGTTCGCGATAGACTCGAGGACGCTCCTCATCGTAAGCGTCTCGGGGTAGACGGTATTGTCCACCCTGGGATAGCTGATGATGCCCCTCATATAAAGGGACTCGGCCACTTCCATCGCGCGGGCTGGAGGTATCCTCTGGCTCGAAGCGGCCGTCAGAAACCCCGTGGTGTTGAAAGGCGCAGGCGGGTTCATCGAGCGGTCGCGGGTCTTCACCGAGATAACCGAACCCTTCAGTCCGACGTTGTCGAACGCGGCGGTGGCTTCCGCCTCATCGGAAAAACGCTCCCTGGCGTGGACCGCCGTGAAGACGTCGCCCGCGTGGTCGAAGGTCGCCCTCACGACCCAGAAGTCCTCGGGTACGAACGCCTGTATCTCCCTTTCCCGGTCTACAAGGAGCGCGAGAGTCGGGCTCTGGACCCTTCCGACCGAGAGGAACCGCTGGCCGAGCCGTGTCGTCGCGAGCGAGATGAACCGCGTGAGAGAAGCGCCCCATATAAGGTCTATCTCCTGGCGCGCCTCGCCGGCCCTGGCCAGGTTCTCGTTCAGGCGGTCGAGGGTTGAGAACGCCTCTGTTATCTCGGCGGAAGTCAGCGACGAGAACCGCGCGCGGTATATGTCGGCGGTGGGATTGACGTCTCGTATCAGCGACTGTACGTCCGAACCGATGAGCTCGCCTTCGCGGTCGAAGTCGGTCGCTATAACGACGTAGTCGGCGGCCTTCGCGAGCCTCTTCAGCGTGACGGCGAGCGCGGTCTGGGTCGGGCTCTTCACTATCTGGGCGTCCAGGAGCGAGCGGGGCGAGACCTCCTGCCATTGCCGGTACTCCTCCGGAAAATCCACCTTGAGGATGTGCCCGCGCAGGCCGATGCATCTTACCTCTTCGCCGTCTTCGGCGTACGCGTAGACGGTGCTCCGAGGGCCGCCTTCCCTGGTGGCCGTGCCCCCGGAGAGTATCGCGGCGATCCTGTTAGCGGTCTGGTTCTTTTCAGTAACGATCAGCTTCATAACTCACCGAGTTTAGCGGAAGGCGGAAGAAAGGGTCAATTTGAGTACGCGAGACGCCGTTCGCCGTTCGACCGCCCCGCCAGTACATTCCATAGTGGGGCGCGCGAGTCCTCTATCGGTGCGAACCCGTGGTGGGGAATCCGTGCCACACCCCTATTTCAAGAACAGCGGAACGAAGAGGAGCGAGACAACGGTCATCACCTTTATGAGTATGTTCATCGACGGGCCGCTGGTGTCCTTGAACGGGTCGCCGACAGTGTCGCCGCACACGGCCGCCGCGTGCGTCGGGGTGCCCTTTCCCCCTAACTGGCCGCCCTCGATGTACTTCTTGGCATTGTCCCAGGCGCCGCCCGAGTTGGCCATGAAGATGGCGAGGATGAATCCAGTGGCCAGGGCGCCAGCGAGGAAGCCCGCCAGGGACTCCTTGCCCAGGAACTTGCCCACCAGAAGCGGTGTCGCTATCGCGAGCGCGCCCGGCAGCAGCATCTCGTAGATCGCGGTCCTTGCCGTTATATCCACGCACTTGGCGTAGTCGGGCTTCACACCCTCCCTGCCCTCGCGAAGCCCCGGTATCTCGCGGAACTGGCGCCTCACCTCTTCGATGATGGAGGACGCGGCCCTCCCGACCGCGTTGAGGGCCAGCGCGCTGAAGATGAAAGGAAGGACCGCGCCGAAGAGCAGTCCGACCAGGAACTTATAGTCACCGACGATGTCAATCTTGGAGAGGTTGGTGGCCTGGGCAAAAGCCGCGAAGAGGGCCAGGGCCGCCAGGGCGGCGGAGCCGATGGCGAACCCCTTGCCGATCGCTGCGGTCGTGTTGCCGACCGAGTCCAGGCCGTCGGTTATCTCGCGGACCTCGGGCTCGAGACCTGCCATCTCGGCGATCCCGCCCGCGTTGTCAGCGACCGGGCCATACGCGTCGACCGCCACCACCATACCGGTCGTGCACAGCATGCCAAGGGCCGCGAGCCCTATCCCGAAGATGCCTCCGCCGTGGGGGATGGCGCGGTTAGCGGTGTAGAAGGAGACGCCCATCGCGATGCCGACCATCGCTATGGGTACTGCCGTCGAGAGCATGCCGACCGCGAGGCCGCGGATGACTATGGTCGCCGCGCCTGTCTGCGCGGACTCGGCTATACGCTGCACCGGCTTGTAGGTGTCGCTCGTGAAGTACTCGCTCGTGAGGCCGATCACGATGCCGGCCACGATGCCCATCAGGAGTGACCAGAACAAGCCGATGTAATTCCAGCCCAGGATTGCCCATACAAGCAGGAAGGAGCTTACCGTCGCGAGCGCTGCCGTGCCGTAGGACGACCACGTGAGTGCGCGCTGGGCGGCGCGCCCCCCCTTCCTGGTCCTCACGAACAAGGTTCCAAGGATAGAGCAGAGGACCCCGGCGCCGGTTATCGCCAGCGGGAGGATAAGGCCCTTTGCTCCTATCTTCTGGAACACTACACCGGAAGCGGCGATGGCTATCGGAGCCACTATCGCGGCCACGTACGACTCGTAGAGGTCGGCGCCCATGCCCGCAACGTCGCCGACGTTGTCACCCACGTTGTCCGCGATGACCGCGGGGTTTCGCGGGTCGTCCTCGGGGATGCCCTCCTCCACCTTCCCGACAAGGTCCGCGCCCACGTCGGCGCCCTTGGTGTAGATCCCGCCGCCCACGCGGGCGAACAGGGCGACGCTTGACGCGCCCAGAGAGAAGCCGAGGATGATGTTCGCCGCGTTCCAGAGTCCAAGGTAGACCTCGAATACCAGGTAGCAGACTGTCAGGCCAAGCAGTCCGAGTCCGGCGACGGTGAGCCCCATGACCGCTCCGCTCCTGAAAGCCACCGTGAGAGCGGGCCCGACCCCTTTGCGCGCCGCTTCGGTCGTCCTGCAGTTCGCGCGTGTGGATATCGACAGGCCCACGAACCCGGCGCCCAGGGAACAGGTGGCGCCGAAAACGTAGCAGATTGCGGTCTGCCACCCGTTCTGGCTGCGCAGGGCGAGGCTGATGAGCACCACCATCGCCGCCACGAAGACCGCCACGTAGCGGTACTCCCTGGATATGAACGCCATCGCCCCTTTCTGGATGTCGCCCGATATCTCTTGCATGCGTTCGTTACCGGGGTCCGCGCGCAGTACCAGCTTGGCGAATACGACAACCACCAGGAGGCAGAACACGGAGACTCCAGCCACGGCCCAGGGTATCCAGGTCGTCATCGAATCCTCCTTGACCGAGTGAAACGGCTTTCGGCAGGCCACTTCGAAGCTTCTTCAGGAAACAACCCGGAAATTATATTTTGTGCGGTCCCGGCCCGCAAGGGCCAGGTTTGCCACAGGGGTCTCACGCACGGCTGGATAACTTCGGGAGGGGGTCTTTCCCGTTCGAGGACGAGCAACAGAGCGGAGCGGGGGCTACCGCCCGACCCCTCAGCGCGCGAACAGGGGGACGAACAGGAGCGCCACGACAGTCATCACGACGATGAGCACGTCCATCGAGGGGCCGGCGGTATCCTTCAGCGGGTCGCCGACGGTGTCTCCGACCACAGCCGCCGCGTGCACGGGCGTGCCCTTGCCTCCCAGGTTACCGGCCTCGATGTACTTCTTCGCGTTGTCCCAGGCCTCGCCGGCGTTGACCATCCAGACCGCCATGGCAAAGCCGGAGGCAATGGCCCCGGCTATGAATCCCGCCAGGGTCTCCTTGCCGAGAAGTATGCCGATCAGGAGGGGCACCACGACCGCCAGCGCCGACGGGATTATCATCTGGTAGATGGCGGAGCGCGCAGTCATGCCGACCACCGCCGAGTAATCGGGCCTTACGCCCGGGGCACCCTCTCTCAGGCCCGGGATCTGGGCGAACTGCCTGCGCACCTCCTCGACCACCGCGGCGGCGGCCCTCTCCACCGCCCGCATGGTATGCGCGCTGAAGGCGAACGGCACCATCACTCCCAGGAGTAGACCGACGATGGTCCTGTCGTTGATCAGGTTGATCGTACTCAGCCCGGTCGCGGCCGCGTAAGCGGTCAGCAGCGCGATCGCCGCCAGCGCCGCCGCCCCCATCGAGAAGCCCTTCGAGATCGCGGCCATGGTGTTCCCGGCGGCGTCGAGGATGTCCGTCCTGTCCCGGACGTCCTGGTCCAGGTCGGCCATCTCCGCTATTCCTCCGGCGTTGTCCGACACGGAGCCGTAAGCGTCTATGGAGATCGTGATGGCGGCCGTGCTCAGCATGCCGATGGCGAGCATGGACAGGCCGTAGACACCGCCTCCGGCGAACGCCCTGTTGCCGGTGAAGAAGGCCAGACCGGCCGCGGCCGCGACCAGTATCACCGCGACCACCGTCGAGGTCATGCCCTCGGACAATCCTCGTATCACCGTCGTGCCCGCGCCGGTCATCGAAGCGCGGGCCATCCGCTTCACCGGCGCGTATTCGCTGGAGGTGAAGTATTCGCTGGTGGCCCCTATGCCAAGACCGGCGGCCATGCCCAGGAGGATCGACCAGAATATGCCGATGTGGCGCCACCCGAGGATGCCCCACGTCACGAGGAAAGCGCTGGCCACCGCCAGCGCCGCGGCCCCGAGTATCGCCAGCCTGAGGGAGCGTTCCGGGCGCTTGCCGGTGCTGAAGGCGACGAAGAAGGTGCCCGCTATCGAGCTGAGTATCCCTGCCGCGCCGATGGCCAGCGGGAGGACCATCCCGCGGGTGCCCAGCGCCACGAACACTCTGCTCCCGGCGGCTATCACTATCGGTGCGAGCGTGGCCGCCGCGAAGGACGAACAGATATCAGCGCCCATCCCCGCTACGTCGCCCACGTTATCGCCGACGTTGTCCGCGATCACGGCCGGGTTCCTGGGGTCATCCTCGGGGATGCCCTCCTCCACCTTCCCCGCCAGGTCGGCGCCTACGTCCGCGCCTTTCGTGAAGATGCCGCCTCCCACGCGCGCGAAGAGGGCGACACTCGAAGCCCCGAGAGAGAACCCGAGTATGATTGTGGCGGAGTCCCACAGGCCGAGGACGACCTGGAATACTACGTAGCAGACCGCTATGCCGAGCAGGGTCCCGCCCGCCACCGCTAGCCCCATCACCAGCCCGCCCCGGTAGGCTATCTTCAGCGCTCGGTCCACCCTCCCGAGGCTGGCCTGGTTGGTCGTCCTCGAGTTCGCCCTCGTCGCTATCGAGAGTCCTACGTAACCCGCGCCCAGGGAGCAACCCGCGCCGAGGAGTAAGCAGACCATCACCATCCAGCCGCGGTCCAGCACCAGCGCGACGAACACGGCGAGCGCGGCGATGAACACCGCCACCACCCTGTACTCCTCGCTGATGAAGCGCTTTGCCCCCAGCTGGATCTCCCGCGAGATCACGCGCATGCGCTCGGAGCCGGGGTCGTTGGCCAGCACCTCGCGCGCAAGCTCCGCCGCGACCAGCAGGCAAAGGACCGATACCCCCAGCACCGCCCACGGGACCCAGTTGTCCATCACCTCTCCTCCTCGTGAACACTCGCAGGTCGCCGTCCTTATTCGACCCGGGCGGTCCGATTCCCCCGAGTGCAGCGGCAGGCGGCCGGCGGCCGCCGAGGCAAGACCGCACCGGGCTTTTTTGTTAAACTCATCGGGAGCCGAGGAACCGACCGACCCGCCCGGAGGTACTGTCTATTGATATCTGAGAGGTCCTCCAACCTGCCACCTTTCTACGTCATGGAGATACTCGAGAAGGCGCACGAGCTCGAGCGAGACGGCGCCGACGTGATCCATCTCGAGATAGGCGAGCCGGACTTCGCAACGCCACCTCCGGTCATCGAGGCCGCCTACGACGCCCTCAAGCAGGGAAAGACCCAGTACACTCACAGCCTCGGGGTACTGGAGCTCCGCGAGGCGATCGCCGAGCATTACGACAAGAGGTACGGCGCGGAGGTCTCGCCCGATAATATCGTTGTGACGAGCGGCACCTCCCCCGCGATGGTCCTGATATTCTCGACGCTGCTCAACCCGGGCGAAGAGCTGATACTCTCCAACCCCAGCTACGCCTGCTACCCGAACATCCTCGAGTTCGTCGGAGGGGTGCCCCGCTACGTGGACGTCTTCGAGGAAGACGGATTCAAGTATCGCCCCGAGCGGATCTCCGAGCGCATCGACGACGGCGTGAAAGGGGTCATGATCAACAGCCCCTCCAACCCCACGGGCATCGTGCTCTCGGCCGAGGACATGCGCGAGGTGATCGGCGCGGCGGGAGGCGCGTACGTCATCTCCGACGAGATCTACCACGGGCTGGTGTACGAGGGGCGCGAGCACTCGGCCCTCGAATTCACCGACAACTGCTTCGTTCTGAACGGGTTCAGCAAGCTGTACGCGATGACGGGATGGAGGCTCGGCTACGTGATAAGCCCGCCCGAGTTCGTGCGACCGATGCAGAAGATCCAGCAGAACCTGCTCATATGCGCCAACTCTTTCGTTCAGTGGGCCGGCATAGCCGCCCTGACCAAGGCCGCGCCGTTCGTGCAGGAGATGGTGGAGACATACGCGAGCAGGCGGAAGGTGCTGCTGGCCAGAGTCCGCGCCATGGGCTTCGGAGTCGCGGTCGAGCCGACAGGGGCCTTCTACATCTTCGCCAACGCCAGGCGGTTCACCGACGACGTCTATTCGTTCTGCCTGGAGGTGCTCGAGAACGCCGGGGTCGCGATCGCGCCCGGCATAGACTTCGGCAGCGGTGGCCAGGGATTCGTCCGGTTCTCTTACGCCAACTCAATACAGAACATCGAGGAAGGCGCGCGCAGGCTCGGAGAATACCTGGGCCGCCGCGCGGGATAGGGGGAGAGATGGCCGAAAGATACGAGTTCGTCGACCTGAGCGTGCCCATCGAGGAGTCGGACAGCGAGCCGTTCAAGCCGCAGGTGATACACCAGGACCACGCCGCCGGGGCCGTCGTGATGTCCCAGATATTCGAGGTCCCCGGGGAGGAGCTTCCCGGCGGCCTCGGTTGGGCGAACGACAACATAACGCTCATCACGCACGCGGGAACTCACCTCGACGCGCCGTGGCACTACGCGCCGACCGCCGGGGGAGAACGCGCGATGACCATCGACGAGGTGCCGCTGGAGTGGTGCTTCTCGGACGGGGTGGTACTAGACATGCGGCACAAGGCCGACGGCGAGCGCATCGATGTGGCGGACGTCGAGGCCGAGTTGGACCGCATCGAATACAGCGTTAAACCGCTCGACATAGTGCTGGTGATGACGGGCGTGGACAAGTACTGGGGAAGCCCCGAATACATCAACCGGGGAGCGGGTATGGTCAAGGAATCCACCCTGTGGCTCATCGAGCACGGCGTGCGGGTGATGGGCATCGATTCGTGGGGATTCGACAGGCCTTTCGTGAAGATCAGGGAGGAGTACGCCGAGACGCACGACGCTTCGATAATCTGGGAAGCTCACTTCGCGGGCATCGAGGCCCCGTACTGCCACCTGGAGAAGCTGGCGAACCTGGACCTGCTCCCTCCGCACGGCTTCAAGGTGGCATGCTTTCCGGTGAAGATCACGGGCGCCAGCGCGGGCTGGTGCCGCCCGGTAGGGATGGTCCCGGCCTGAGCCGGCCGGGGAGCACGGCGCGCAAGAGCCGGGCCCGGGCTCGATGCGATGGTCACTGACGGAATCCGAGCCGCCGCACAGCGGCATCTAGATGGGGGTCTGAAGATGGAACTGAAGCACATATTCGACAGCGTCAAGGGCGTGCTCGACCTCGAGAACTCCGCGCGAGAGCAGGGGATCGACATGTCGCGGGAGAGCATACAGTACTCGGCCAACTCCATCAGGGCGGTCCACCGCGGAGACTTCGAGGAATCCACCAGGCTGCTCTCCCTCGCCCGCGACACGGTCGTCCGCGTCCAGGACATACTACGGCCTCACCCCCGCATCTACTACTCCGGCTTTCTGCAGGACGGCGAAAAGGAATACGCCGAGGCGTCCCTGACCTGCGCTCTGATAAACGGCGACTCCCTGCCGATGCCCGACGACCTGGGCGTGGGCGTGGCCCCTTACCTCAACGGCATGGGCGAGGCCGTCGGCGAGATGCGACGGCACACGCTTGACCTGATCCGCCTGAACCGGCTCGACCGCGGCGAGGAGATACTCGGTCTGATGGACGACATCTACTACCTGCTGGCATCCGTCGACTACCCCTCCGCGCTCACCGGAGGGCTAAAGCGGACCAACGACATGGTCCGCGGAGTCCTGGAGCGCACGCGAGGAGACCTTACGACCGCGATGAGGCGGCAGAACCTGGAGCGCGCGATGCGGGAGCTGGAGGAGAAGCTCGGCGGCCTCAAAGAGGGGTGACGGGGGGGCGGGACCTACGCCAGGTCGCACACCACGACCGTGATGTCGTCCTTAGCATCGCCGTCGCAGAAGTCCAGCACGTTCTCTATCAGCACGTCTATGAACATGCCCGCGGGCAGGTCACGGTTCGCCGCTATGAACCTGTCCAGCCGCTTAAGCCCGTAGAACTTGCCCTTCGAGTTCTTGGCGTCGATGACCCCGTCGGTGTACATAACGATGCGGTCCCCGGGGCTGAACTGGCGCCTCTGGACGTCGAGCGTGGCCTTCTGGAATATCCCCAGCAGGGACCTGTTCTCGGACCCGAGAGTGGCCGGGTGCTTGTCGTCGAGGCCGATGAAGAACGGGTCCTCGTGCCCGGCGTTCGAGTAGCTCAACGTCAGCGTCGGGATGTCCAGGACCGCGAAGAAGACCGTCACGAAGCTATCGGTCTTGTTCGAGACGTAAAGGCTCCGGTTGACGTGGTCGAGCACCTGCATGATCCTGGTGTGCTCCCGGGACTCGACCCTTATCGCGCTCATCGCCATCGTCGCGAAGAGCGCCGCGCCCACGCCGGTCCCGGAGGCGTCGCCCACCACTATGAACAGCTTGTCGTCGTGGTTCCAGTAGTCGTACCAGTCGCCCCCGACGTTGCGCGCCTGCTGCTGCTTCGCGTAGACGTGAACCCTGCCGACCGTGAGGCTCTCCCTCGGCAGCAGGCTGCTCTGGATCCCGGACGCGATGTCCATCTCGCGCTGCATCAACGCGTATTTCTCGAGCTCCTTCTGCTCGCTGATGTCCCTGTAGATCGCGACGACCATCTCGACCCTGCCGTCGGGTCCGTAGATGGGCGCGAACGTGCCACCGCTCGGGATCTTGCGGCCCGAGCGTGTGATTATCTGGTCCTCGTGGTACGCGACCTGCTCGCCCGCGAACAACCTGTTGATAGGGCAATCCGGGCCGGGACAGACGCCGGGTGAGGTCTCCGAGCCGTAGAGCACTTCGTGGCATCCGCGCCCTTGCGCGTCCTCGAGCCCCCAACCCGTGAAAAACTCCGCCGCCGGGTTTATGAGGACCACCTTGAGGTCGCGGTCGATGAGGAAGACCGCGTCGGGTGTTGCCTTGAGGACCGCCTCGCTACGTTCGCGCTCGCGGTAGAGCCGCTCGTTGACCTCGGCGTTCTTTATGGCGAGCTGTTGCTCGAAGATCTGCTGCTGGAGCTTCCTGTTCTGTATGGCTATGCCGGCCTGCCGCGCCAGCGAGTCCGCCAGGCCGATGTCGTCCTCGGTGAACCTCCCCTCGCCCCTGGTGAACTCCAGGCTGAGCAGCCCGATGAGCTCGTCCTTCAAGACAATTGGCACCTGGAGGTAGGACTTGACCCCCGGCCCGCGGAACACCCGTGACTCGAGGCTAACCTCCTCGCTCGGTTCATCGGTCAGCACCGGCTCTTTCGTCCTCAACGCCTCGGCGGTCGCCTTGCCGAGCTCCGACACCGGGACGTGGAACTGGTTAAGCAGCCAGACCTGCAACGTACTGCGGCCGTAGCCTGCCATGAACGTCAGCGCGTTCGCCTCCGGCTCGTAGAAGAACAGGGAGCAGCGGTCGACCCCGAGCGCCACCGCGGTCTTCTCCGCGATCTTCTCGAGCAGCTCGTCCAGGTCGCGCGTCTCGCTAACCGCCTGGGCGACCTCGGTCAGGATGCCTGCCTGCCTGCGCTGCTTTCTCTCGTCCTCGAACAGGCGCGCGTTCTTTATGGCCACGCCCGCCTGCGGGCCCAGGGTCATCATTATCGTGATGTCCAGGTCGGAGTACGTCCTGGGGTTGGCATCGTAGAGCTCGATGATGCCGATCGCCTCGTCGTCGACCATGATGGGGGTCGAAAGCACCGACCGTATCCGCCGGCCCACCGCGGCGCGCGGCAGCTCAAACGCGGTCAGCTCGTCGTCCCTGGCCAGCACATATTCTTTTCGCTGGATGGCGACCCCGCCCAGGCTCTGGCCGACTGGTATCCTGTCGAGCTGCACCCAGGTTCGGGACAGCCCCTTGTCGACAACCGGCTCCAGGAACTTGCCGGTCGAATCGAGCAGCATTATCGAGCCCATCTTGGACTCCATCAGCGTGGTCGCCACCTCGAGTATCTGGCCGAGGACCTCCTGGAGGTCGACGGTCGAAACGATGGTCTGCCCGAGCGCGGAGAGGGCGCGGAACTCGTCGAGCTGGCGCTTGACTGTGTTGTCCTCCTGGCGCTCGTACGCACGACGCAGGTACTGTCGCACGAGCTTGGTGAACAGGTCGCGCATCTTGCCAAGCTCCAGCCACGCCGCGGCCGAGAAACCGCCGGGCAGGAACTCTCTCGTCAACACCTTCCAGGCGTAAGCTTCACCCGCGTCGAACGCCTCTATCACGGCGGAGAGCGACAGCCCCAGCGCCGCCCACCGGTTTCCGACATCGGTGGCCAGCGTCCGGATGTGCTTTATGGGGAACTCGCTCGCCTCGAAGTAGTCGAGGTAAGTCTGGATAAACTCTCTGAACGACTGCCTGACCTCGGACACCACCTCGGCGGTCAGGTTCTCGTAGTCCGGGACGGTGGAAGCGACCTCGTGGTCGATGTCCGAGGTAAGTGTGCCGAGGTTGTTGCGCAGGTACTCGGCGATGGCGTGCCTGAGCGCGGTGAGTTCCTCCACGTCAAGAAGTGCCTTGGTTTCCTGGCTGGTCCCGGAGAGCTCATCCATGTCTCTGCCTATTATATGCATGGCGCGGACGCATAAGCAGTAGATTTGGCCTTATCGAGGCTAATCCTGCCGGGATGCGAGACCGCCCGGCGCTGTGCCCCGCCCTGGCAAGCTGGATTCGACGCGCCATATCCGATATATTCTGCCTGGCGGCGGGCTCCCGATCGAGCGGGGTGCGTTTATGGCGACGGTGTTCGAGATAATCGCCGTGGTGGCTATAGTACTGGCGGTCTTCATCGCCTGTTTCGTACTTCCCATCTCGGCAAGGTACTTGAAGAAGACCTACAAGTCCCTGCGGCCGGTGAGCAGGGGTCTCCGGGACCAGGTGGGAACGTCTATCACGGGAATCGACGCCGCCCAGGTCCAGCTCGATGCCTTCGCGCAGGCAACGTCCGGGATAAAGGCCGGGATGGATTCGGCGCTGCGGGGCGCCGACAAGGCGGTCTCTTTCCTGCGGTCGAACACTTTCCAGGTAGGCCTGCCGGTTACCCTGTGGGTGCTGTTCCTGGTGGTCGCTCTCCCGCGGGGGCTCCGCCGGCCCGCAAAGAAAAAAGCCCGCAAGGTAGAGCCGGTGCCCCCACCCTCCTGGGAACGCGAGGCCCCTGAGGGTTGAGCGGTACGGCGCCATCCCATTCTTCATTTCCTTTTGTTTTAAACTTCTTCGAATTAGAATGAATCGGCCCGGAGTGCCACGGCCCCGAGACGCGATGAAGACTGACGCACATCGGAGAATGATGGAACTCATCAAGAAGATCGTACTGGACCACCGGGGCGAGAGAGTGGAGTTGCTGGCGGGTATACCCGCGCAGGGGCGCCAACTGGCAGGTGCAAGAGACCTGATACGTCGCGAGTACGTGCGCAGGGGCTATATCCCTGCCGACCTGGCCTCTTTCGAAGACGAGTACGATGACATCAGCACCTACTTCGTGACCTACGTCAACGAGGAGCTTCTGGCGGCCGCCCGTGTCATTGACTCCCCGATGTTGCCGACGGAGAACATCTACTACCAACTGGACGAGCCCGAGCCGATCAAGAGGTGCAGCAGGGAGAGACTTCGAGAGGTCAGCAGGTTGACCGCGCTCAAGAGACCGGGGGAGAACCCCCTCCCGAGGCACCTCACCTCGACCACCATGATCTCGACGCTTATAGACTACGGCTTCGCGAAGGGGTTGTGTGGGGGCATAAGCACCATCAAGTTAGATTTCCTGAGGCTTTTCGAACAGCTCAAGCTGTTCGTGTTCCACGAGATCCCCGGCGCTCAGCTCATCTACCCCCGTGACGAAGTACTCTCAGGGTTTTTCTATGACAGCGTAAACCCGGCGGTGCCCATCTACTACCTGCACGACGAGTCAAAAGCTATCTTCGACGGGTTGTTCCACAATATGGCGCGTATCGGGAGAACCCTGCTCGACGAGCCGGTGAACGTCATCTCTTACGAGGTGCTCGGCTGAGACCACGCACCCCCCGGCCGCCTGCCAACGCCGGCGCGGTGCCGGTGTTGGCGCAGCATAAACGGATTGGAGGGTTTTCGGGTTTGTCGTTTGCCGGTCGACGGGCGCTTAAGAGAGCAGCTCCTTGGCGTGCTCGAGAAGCACGCTGGGCTCGACCGGCTTCTCTATGTAATCCTCCGCCTGCAGGTCCATTCCCCTGCTGCGCGGTATCTGCGTCTCTTTGGTCATCCGCGTGCCAAAGCTCGTCAGCATCATCACTGGTATACTCGATAGCTCGGGGTCGTTCTTGATCTCCTCCGCTGCCGAGAAGCCGTCCTCCGTTGGCATTATCACGTCCAGGATGATCAGGTCCGGGCTCTCCGCCCGTGCCATCTTGATGCCCTCGTCGCCGTCGTAGGCGGCAATAACCTGATATTTCTCTTCGAGGACCGCCCTGGTGGATTCCACGAAGTCGCGGTCATCATCAACCAACAGTATCTTTTTCATGCGCCATCCTCCCACTCGAAGCCAGTGCCTAGATTATATCTCAACGCCCTTGCGCGCCAGTATCTTCTGAACTCGGTCCAGCACCACGTCAGGGTCGATCGGTTTCTCTACATAGTCGTCGACGTCCAGGCTCAGGCCTGTCTCCAGCTCGTACCGCCTCTGGCTCACTTCTTCCCTGACCGACGTCAGTATCAGAACGGGCATCCCGTTCCACTTGGACATCCTCGGGTCCTGGAGTTGCTTGCACACCGCGAATCCGTCCATCACCGGCATGAGGAGGTCCAGTATCATCATGTCGGGGTCCTCTTTCTTGATGGCTTCCAGACCCTCCTCGCCGTTGTTCGCCGTCACGACCTCGAAGCCCTCGCCCTCCAGCAGCGCCTCGAGCACTTCCCTGATGTCGGGATCATCATCCACAACCAGGATCTTGACTGGCACTTCAGCCCCCTCCTAAAGCATCGGCCTGGGCATGAGCCCCGCCCTCTCGACTATCTCCGGCACGATCTCTTCCCACCCAACCGCCTGTATATGTATACCATGAACTCCGGGGATTAGCTTGACTTCCTCGATGATCTCGAGGATTATCTTGATCCCCTCCTCCCTGACGTCGGTAGCCCCCTCCAGGCGAGTTATCATCCAGTCGGGGATCTCAACGCCGGAGACGTAATTCTTCATGTACCTCGCCATTCCTACGGCCTTCACAGGAATGATGCCGGCCAGGATATGCGTCTTCTCGTCCAGCCCCCTGTCGCAGACTTCCTTCATCCATTCGGCGAACTTCGGCACGTCGTAGACCGCCTGCGTCTGGATGAAATCCGCGCCTGCCTTGACCTTCTTCGCAAGGCGCGACGTCCTGAACTCGAACGGATCGGCGTACGGGTTCTCCACGGCTCCTATGAACATCGGGATGGGCCCGGCCACCTCCTCTCCGCTCAAGAACTTGCCCTCGTCGCGCATCATCTTGACGGTCGCTATCAACTGCATCGAGTCGATGTCGAAGACGACCTTCGACTGCGGGTGGTTTCCGAACTTGACATGGTCCCCCGAAAGGCACAGGGTATTGCCGATCCCCATCGCTACCGCTCCGCAGATATCTCCCTGAAGGCGAATCCTGTTCGCATCCCTGCACAGCATCTGCATGACCGGGTCGAGTCCCATCCGCTTCAGGATGCCGCAGGCCGCAAGGCTGCACATACGCACGACCGCAGTCTGGTTGTCGGTGACATTGAACGCGTCCGCCGAGCGCCCGATCATCTCGCCCTTGGACTCGATGACCTTCGCGGACCCGCCCTTCGGTGGCCCGATCTCGGCGGTCAGGGCGAAGTGTCCAGCCTCAAGGACCTTCTCGAGATTCGTACCCGCTTTCATCGCAACCCCTTCCGAATCTTAGACCGCCGCGTCCCCCGTACTCAAAGGGAGCGTGAAAGACACGCGGGTTCCCACACCTGTCCCCGGCGCCGGGCTTTCCACCCAGATCTTGCCGCCGTGCAGCTCGACGACCCTCTTGCAGATGGACAACCCGAGGCCTGTACCTTCTGTCTCCCTGTCGCCCCGAAAGAAGTCGTCGAATACCCGCGGCAGGACTTCATCCTCTATTCCCGTTCCGTCGTCCTCGACCTCGACCAGTATCAGTTCCGGCTCGAGGATGGCCCTGATACCGATCGTGCCTCCGTCCGGAGTGTAGCGGACGGCGTTGGAGACGATGTTGTTGACCAGCTGCGCCAACCTTATTGGTGAGGCGAATATCTTTGGGTACTCGGCGCCAGCATCGATATCAAGCTTGATGCCACGGGGAACGGCGAGCGCGTGGGCCGTCTCGATGCAACCCTGCAGGACCTCGTCGAAAGCGCACATCTCCATCTCGGGCGCCACCTGGCCCGTCTCGATACGGGAGACATCCAGCAGGTCGCTGATGAGCTCGAGCATGCCGTCCAGGCGGGCTATACTTCGCTCGAGCCACTTCTCCTGCTTCTCCGTCAGGGGGCCGGGAGACCCTCGAAGCATTACCTTGAGGTAGCTCTCTACGGCCCCCACCGGAGCCTTGAGGTCGTGCGCTACCATCGAGAGGAACTCCAGGAACATGGAGCGATCGTCCTCGAGCTTCTTTATCTCCGATTTAGCTTCACCGACATCCCTGATGACCTGGTCGTACGCCTCTGCTTTCTCGAGGACTATACCGCCGAGGTCCGCGATTGAAGTAAGGAAGTCGATCTCGCCCTTCTTCCACTTCCTGACCTTGGTGTCGTAGACGCGGAGGAGCCCGATGATGTTTCCGGTCGTGCCGCGCACCGGTATGGAGAGCAGCGAAGCGATCCCTTCCTTCTTCGCGTGCTCGGGATACTGGACGCGCGGGTCGTTTGCGACATCTGTTATGTTCATCGGTTTGCCGGAGAGCATCTCCTTGACGGCCTCGTCGACTACGATATCCCCCTTGTTGATGTACTCTTCGGACAGGCCGTAGGAGATAACGGTCTCCAGCGTCCCGCCATCCGGCGAGAGCCTCATGATGGCGGAACCCATGGCCCCGGTGCCTTTTGCGGTGCTCTCCACGATGGAGCTCATCACGTTATCGGCCCCGACCGCCTCGATCACCGGCTTTGACAGCTCGTATAGTATCTCGTACCGCATATCTGTCTCCTGGCTGTCGGGGTTACTCGCCGAGGGAGTGCCGCCTCGGCCCCCCGGAGAAAGACGTACTCCAATCCCTTACAGGCGCGATTTCGTCGAGCAGGTCGAGCCTTCCCAGAGCACTAAGCCTGTCGATGATCATCTGCCACCCGCAAGGAATGCTTTTGTCCACCTCGCATATACCGTTCACCGACCCCCCGCAGGGGCCGTTGAGCAAGCTCTTCGCGCACCTGGTTATCGGACATATCCCACCGGTCAGAGCGAGCACGCAATCGCCGCACTGGCTGCACTCCTCGACGAACACGCCCGGCCCTTCTTCCCGCCCGATGAACAAGGTGTTCAACCCGGGCAGCACCGGTATCTCTTCTAGGTCGGACACGTTCCGCACCCCGTATGCGCAGGACATCACGATCACCGCGTCCGCGCCCCTCACGAGCTCGATGAACTCACCCCTGGCGTCATGTGACAGCGGTTCGCACGCCACCGGCAGTACAATCGTGCCCGAAACCCGCTTGCCGTTCGCAGCCAACTGCTCGCCGAGCTCGGCGACCTGCTCAACCCCGCCCGTGTTCATCATCGTCGGGCAAGTGCCACAGCCTACGATGAACACTTTCTTCACCCCTTGCAGGTAGTCGAGGAGCTCCTCGAGGGGCTTCTGGGCCGTGATGCTCTTCATTGCAGCTCCTTAACGCGAGTCGACGACCTAGGGCCAGCAGACATGTGCGGCGCATCTTCTGTCGGTGACATGCTCCTCGAACTCGCTCCTGAAGTCCGCGAGGCTCACAGAGACCGCATTGAGCGCTCTCGCGGCCTGGGGGCACAGGGCGTTCTCGGTGACCAGGGAAACGGTCGCGGCTATCTCGTCCAGGTCGGTGAGCCGCCCTTCGCCCGCGCGTATCCTCCCCAGCAGGCGCAGGACGCTTCCCGGGGCCAGCCTTCCGGTTGAGCAGGCTCCGCAGCATAGCCTCTCGGCAAGCGCAGCGAAGTACTCGGCCCACTGGACGATGCAGGTGGTCTGGTCGATGGCCAGTAACTGGCTTCCCGTGATATCCGGGTGGCGGCGCATGACCGCCTTGATGGAGGATCTCCGGACGGAGGGCTTCATCGGGCCGCCGTAGGTCCCGCCGACGTGGATAGCCTTCAACCCGCTGCCACGGCGCATTCCCCCGGCGAAGTCATCTATGGCATCGCCGAGGGAGATCCCGACCGGAAGCTCGACCATGCGAGGCCTCTGCACCTTCCCGCCGATGGTGACCACCCTCGTCCCGCCGCCTCGAGCGGCTTTGAACGGCTTCGCGCCTTCGGAGGCAAGCTTCGACAGGCCCGTGAACACCTCTGGCTCCGCGAACAGTGCCCGCGCGCCCCACAGGTCTTCTCGCGACCGCGCAGCCAGTGCGGTCGCCTCGGAGAGGGTGAGCCCCCGGAAGAACGACGCTATCCCTATCTCCCTGTCGCATGGTATGAGGTTCGGGGCGGTCAGCAGGTTGACGCTGAACCCGAACCCGGTCAGGTACTGCGCGATGCCGCCCACAAGCACCCTGAACATCGCCCTCAAGGCCACATCCTCGTACGGTACAAAGATCAGCACGGAGGAGGCCTCGCACGCGACGGCCGCCGCCATCATGCCCCGCATCAAGCCAAGCGGGTCCGAGGCCGCCACCATCGGGCCCGCGCTGTTCTCCGGCTCCATGCCGCCGACGTCGCAGACTACGATGCGCTTATACTGCCGCGCGCCACGCACCTGCTCGATCAACGACGAGAGCAGTACGCCGGTGGCCGTATCGGTGATCCCGGCCGCGTCGATATCCTTCAACAGCCGCAAGGCGTCGAGGTCGGAGACCCACGTCGCGAGGCTGTGCCCATCGCCCTCCACAAGTTGCTCGAGGCTCCTCTTCCTTCCGCTGCCCATCGGGGGCGTCGACAGGTGCGTGCCTTTCGCGGACAGGAACGCCAGCCTGTCGTCGATGCTTGTGGAAAGTGACTTCGCGCCCTTCGCCCGGATCTCGCCGAGCAGCGCTTCGACCGCCGGGGCCTTCATCCCCGTGATCCCGTGCGTAAAGTGGAGCTCCCCGTCAGCCCTGGCTTGCACGAGCACGGGAAGGTGCCAGAACGGGCTTCCCAGGAAGCACCTGACGCGCGTGCCCCCGACGCCAGCCGACGGTTTAGTCTCGCCGTCGTATATGCGCCTTGAGCCTGCGAGCTCACAGGCAGGCCCACAGCAGACGTTGACGTCGCTCCCCGGAGGCGCGTCGAGATCGAAGTACTCGAGCTGCGCGGCCACGGCGAACGGCCTGCTCGCCGGGATCGACAGCGTTCTCGACACCTTCTCTATCGAATCCGGGCCGAGGTATCCTTTCCGGTCATTCTCTTTGAGCAGAAGTTCTATCAGTCGGCCGGCGCGCTCGCTATCAGCCATCGGTCCCCCCCGCCGCCGTGACGGTGGCCTCGACCTTGACAGCGCAGACCTTGAGCTCTGGAATCTTACCTTCCGGGTCCATAGCCGCGTTCGTGAGCTCGTTGACCGCCTCCTCGGCGAAGTGGAAGCTCATGAAGATGACGCCCTCCGGGGAGCGCCTGGTCAACCTCGCCACTGTCTCGACGGTCCCCCTTCTCGACGTCAGGCGTATCGGCGACCCCTCGGCGAGGCCGAGCCGCCTGGCGTCCCTCGGGTTCACCTCGGCCCACCCTTTATCAAGGTAGTCGGCCAGCGCCTTCGACCGCCGGCTCATGGAACCGGTGTGGAAGTGGTACAGCATCCTGCCGGTGGTCAACACGAACGGGAATTCCCGGTCAGGCATCTCGGCCGGCTCGATGTACTCAACGGGATGAAACCTTCCCCTTCCTCTCGTGAACTGCTGCGCGTGGAGTATCCTGGTCCCCGGGTGCTTAACGTCCGGGCAAGGCCAGCGCAGTCCGCGCTTCGCCAGTCTTCGGTGGGATATGCCCGCATAGGAGGGGGTCAGCGAAGCTATCTCGTCCATCACGTCCGCCGGGCTTCCGTAATGCTGTTCGTATCCCATGCGCCTTGCGAGCTCCACGAGGATCTCCATGTCGGTGCGTGCCTGTCCGGGTGGAGCGACCGCAGGCCTGGTGAGCTGCACCCGTCGCTCGGTATTGGTGAAAGTGCCTTGCTTCTCGAGCGAAGCGGCGCCGGGCAATACTACATCCGCGAGCTCAGCCGTCTCCGTCATGAAGATGTCCTCGACGACCAGCAGGTCGAGGTTCCTGAGAGCGGATTGTACGTGGCTGGAGTCGGGGTCCGTCAGCACGGGGTTCTCGCCCACTATGTACATCGCGCGGATGTCACCGCGCTCCGCAGCTCTCATCATCTCGAGGACCGTCATGCCCGGATGCTCCGGCAGCCTGCGTCCCCAGGCCTTCTCGAAGGAGGCCCGTGCCTTCTCGTCCGAAACCTGCCTGTAACCCGGGAGCACATCGGGCAGGGCGCCCATGTCGCACGCGCCCTGGACGTTGTTCTGCCCGCGCAGCGGGTTGACGCCCGTGCCCGGCCGCCCCACATTGCCAGTAAGCATGGCCAGGTTCGCGATTGCTTTCACGGTGTCCGTGCCCGTCGTGTGCTGGGTTATCCCCATCGCGTAGTAGATGGCCGCGTTGTCCGCGGTCGCGTATAGACGGGCCGCCTTCTTGAGGTCTGCGGGCTTGATCCCGGTTATCTTCCCGACCATCTCGGGGGTGTACGGCTCGACGGCGCGCTCCAGCTCTTCGAAGTTCTCCGTCCTCGCTCGGATGAACTCCTCGTCGGCCAGCCCTTCCTTGATCACCACGCGCGCCATCCCGTTGAGCCACGCGACGTCCGTCCCGGGACGCGGCCTCAGGTAGATATCCGCGTACCTGGCCATGGGGATGTCTCTCGGGTCAACGACCACCAGCTTCGTGCCGCCCGACAGGACGGCGGTCTTTATCATCTGGGCGATAACGGGGTGGTTCTCGGTAGTGTTGGTCCCCGTCAGCAGTATCGCGTCCGCCTTGGCGACGTCCTCGAGCGAGTTCGTCATAGCTCCGCTTCCGAACGCTGCCGCCAGACCGGCGACGGTTGGGCTATGTCACAACCTGGCGCAGTGGTCGACGTTGTTGGTACCGACCACAGCCCGGGCGAACTTCTGGATCAGGTAGTTCTCTTCGTTGGTCGCCTTGGCGCTCGCAAGCACGCCTACCGAGTCGGGCCCTCTTGACTTGATCGTCTCTTCGAGCCCGCGCGCAACCCTTTCGAGCGCCTCGTCCCAGCTGGCCTCGATCAGGTCGTCACCCTGCCTCACCAGTGGCACGGTCAGACGATCTGGGCTGGCGACGAAACCGATGCCGTGCCTGCCCTTGACGCAAAGGCTCATGGCGTTGACCGAGCCCGGGACTCCGGCCCGCACGCCCACGACCTGGTTGTCCCTGATGAGCGCGTAGAACGAGCATCCCACCCCACAGTAAGGGCAGATCACCGGGACAGATCTTTCTTCGACCCCGGCATGGGACGTGGGGCGTTCTATGAGCGCGCCGACCGGGCACATGGACACGCACAGCCCGCAGAGCTCGCATGCGGAGCCGCTCAGTTCCGCGCCTCCCGCCGCCATCGGGCGGCTGGATATTCCCTTCCCGGTGAACTCGACGGCCTCGGCTCCCTGGATCTCGCGGCATGCCCTCACGCAGATCTGGCAGCCGATGCACTTCGAAAGGTCCCTGTGGATAAAGGGGTTGGCGTCGACGATCGCCGCCAGGTGGCCTACTCTGCTGCCGCTGGTCAGCGCCAGCCCGAGCGACGACGCCAGCTCCCTCAGCTCGCACGCGTTTCCCTTCTCGCAGATAACGCAGGTCTCGGGGTGGTTCGTCAGGATCAGCTCGACCGTGCGCCTGCGCGCCTCCAGCACGCGCGGAGAATCGGTGAGGATGTCCATCCCCGGCTCCGCGCGGGTGTCGCAGGCAGTCAGCAGCCTGTTGCTCGCCGCGTCTTCGACGACGCAGACCCGACAGTACCCCGCGGGGGTCAGAAGAGGGTGGTGGCAGAGCGTCGGGATCTCTATTCCGGCTTTCCTGGCGGCATCGAGGATCGTTGTCCTCGGGGGAGCAGTCACATTCCTGCCGTTGATTCGAATCGAAATACCACTCACGTCACTACTGACTTTCGGTAGAAAAATCAGACGTGTGAATATCTTACAGCGGTACAATCGATTTGCAAGGGTATTTGTGATGGTCTACACGGTCAGCGCAAAATCAAAGGCCAGACCATAACTAAACAGGTGTCTCGAAGAGCTCGCCGGCGTTAAGTTGCCGTCCTTCTTAGTTAGAGACTGGCCATTTGAATCTGTATCTGCCTTCTTAAAGACAATTCTACCCGCGGGACCCGGCGCCCTTCAAGTCTCGGGTCTGCCCTTCAGAGTTGCAGCTCGCGCTTGTCGATGACCCAGTCGGCCTTGAGGCCGGTCCGCTCGAACAGGCGCATCTCGATCGTCTCTGGCTTCTCGATCACGACCTGGTCGGGTGAGATCTCGGTGTCCAGCTTGATCTGATGGGTGATCTCGGACCTGGCGATCTCCTCGTCGGCGCCGCCGAACAGCGATGCGTACACGATCACCCTGTCGCGGCTGGTGATGTCGGCCTCGTCCTCCTTTGTCACGATGACCTGGAACGACTCGACCCCCTCGACCCTGCGGATCGCGTTCTGGAAGTTCATCAGTGGCACCCTCGCGCCTTTTATCTTTGTGAAATCACGCTCGGCCCGGCCGATAGGTGGCCGCAGGATGGGCATGGTCAGGCCGCACTTCGGGCACTTTCCCCAGGCGACGCCGCCCTGGATCAGGTCGCCCATCCAGTACCGGAGTAACACCGTGCCCCGCCAATCGATATGGCTGAAGCAGAGCACCCCTGGCTCGCCCCACTTGACGGGCTCGCGTGTCTCGGGGTCGAGCACCTCCCAGAAGTAGAACTCGGGGTTCAAATGGAGGTTGGTCCTCTCGTCACACTCGAAGAACGCCGCCTTGAGCTCGGTCGAGCCGTAGCCCTCTATTATCTTGACCTCGGGCGAGCCGATCTGCTCGAACTGGCCCTTCAGCTTGTCGCGGTACTCTTCGGAGAGCGGCTCCGCGGCGAGCACCGCGTACTTCACGGGCTCGGGCTTCATCGCCATCCCGCCCTCGATCATCGCGATCGCCGTCTTGAGCCAGTAAGTCATGTACGACGGTATCGCGATGTACATGTCGAAAGGCAGCATGCCCGCGATCAGGACCTGCTTCTCGGTGGGAATGGCCTTGCCCCCGCAGGTGTGGAAGATGCCGGCGCCCTTGTCGACCCCTAACTCCGCGAATATGACCTGGAAGAACGCCAGGTGCGGCAGCCCCGGAAACATGTTCAGGCCGCGCATGTTCGGCTCCCACCCGAAAAGGTAGAGCATCCCGGCCAGGTAGGGCAGCACCTCGGTCATGTCGTGGTGCGTATAGGTCGACATACTCGGCATGCCTGTCGTCCCGCCGCTCATGTGGTAATGGATGGGGTTCCACTCTCCCAGCGCGGTCTGCGCTACGCGGTCGTGGAACGAGCGGGGCTTTCCGTAGAGGTCCCTGACGTAGCTGGTCGTGAGCGTCTGGTACATGTACCGGAGCTTCTTCGATGTCGATATCCCTTCGACGTCGTACGAGGAAGCCTCCGTCTTCGGCTGGAGGATGAATGCCTTCTGGTCGGCGAGCGTATCCTCCTTGGTAGTAACGGGTATCCGTCGCAGGTCGTCGTACGAGGAGAGCCTGTCGACGTTGATGTTGTTGTCCTTGAACAGTTTACGGTAATAAGGGTGGTAGGGGTTCACGTAGTCCTTGATGTACTTGAAGAGCTTGGCGAGCCCGTACTCCCTCTGCTCCTCCGGGGTCCATTCGTAAGAGATCGCCATTCCGTCCCTCCTGTTCGCCACACCCTTCGCCTGCGCCGCAGGTCAAATCATAATCAGACCCGCGAGAGCTTGGCAACCTGGCCGATGAGCGACCGCGAGGGCGGCCTCGGGCCGTGAAGTGATGGGTCCCTGAGCCATGAACCGCGTGTGATATCATCCGCACATGGTCGGGCGAAACGCCTATCCGAAAGGTTGAAAGATGATCCCGCCTGACATCGTGGTGGAGGACCTGGGAGAGAATAACTGGGGCAGGATGACTTCGCTGGTTGCCGAGCTCCTGGCGCGCGACGAAGACCGGGCGCCGAACCGCAAGGGACCCCTGCTGGTCGTCTACAACGGCCTGCGGCTGCTCAAGGCCGTCGACCTGGGTTCCGGGATGCCGGTCGACGTCGACTTCCAGGGCGTGTCGAGGCTCGACGCTCTTGCCCGGACGACCGGTTTCGCCTCGGTGGTCGCGATCGAGGAGGACGCGCTTTCCCGCGTGTTCTCACACGCGCAGCGCGAGGTCAGGTACGACGATGACCTGGTCTCCCAGGCCGCGACGTTCCTCCGCGGTTTCTCCGCCGAGTGGAGAAAGACCATTTTCACCTTTCCGCCGGGACCGCGCCGGATACGGGTCCCCCGGTACGCGGTGATGGACTACGCGGCACGGGCCATGATCCCGGACGGCTCGGTCATACTGATCGCGGTGACCGAGAACGGACGCGCCTGGGCCTCGACGGTCGTCGGCTATCGAGGCGGCGAGTTCTGGCTCCTCAGCTCGCTGGATGCCACAGGCCCGGAGGAGGCCGACCTCGCCGACTGCGCCCTCCGGGAGGCCGTGGACGGGCTGGCTCTGCACCATGGCGGCACGGTCAGAGCTATCGTCGTTGAGAGAGAATGCATTTCGAGGATCGCAAGGAGCCGCTTCGCGGCAGGCTCGCTGCTTTGGGGGATAAACACTTCCGAGTTGAGGCTGTTGAACGTCCCCTGGCGCTGGAAGCTCGCGGCGATGGCAGTCGCGCTTCTCCGCCGTTCAGGTGCTTGAGAGGGTCCCTTCCTAGACCAGCTCGAGGATGACCATCGACGCCCCGTCTCCCTGCCTCGGTCCCAGCTTCAGCATCCTGGTGTAGCCGCCGTCGCGGTCCGCGTACCTCGGGGCCACCTCGCTGAAGAGCCGGTAAACCACGTCACGGTCGTTGATGACCCGTAGCGCAAGCCGTCTGGAGTGCACGTCGCCCTTCTTGCCGCAAGTTATCAACCGCTCGACGACCGGCCTCGCCAGCTTTGCCCTGGTCTCGGTGGTCGTGATCCTTCCGTGGACTATCACGTCGCGCGACAGGTTTGACAGCATCGCCTTCTGGTGAGAGGAGCTGCCGCCGAGTCGCGGTCCTTTCTTCGGTTTACTCATTGCCAACCACCATCCTACTCGGGCACCTTCAGCGACAGGCCGCGCGCCACGAGTTTTTCCTTGATCAGTTCAACTGTCTTGGCGCCCAGGTTGCGTATCCCGAGGAGTTCGTCCTCCGTGTGGCTGACCAGGTCGGCAAGCGTCTCGATCTTGGCCCTCTGGAGGCAGTTGTAGGCCCTGACGTTCAAGTCCAGCTCGCTGATGCTGGTGTCGAGGCCCGCCGCCGGTCCGGGCTCCGTCGGTTCGAACACCTCTCCGACGCCCGTTTCCTCGGCGAGGTTGGAGAGCAGGCTGAAGTGCTCTATCAGTATCCGTGCCCCCATGCTCGCCGCTTCCTCGGGGCTTATGCTCCCGTCGGTCTTAACGTCGAGCGTCAACTTGTCGAAGTCGGTCCGTTGTCCGACCCGCGTGTAGCCGACGTTGAAGGTGACGTTCCTGACTGGCGAGAACACCGAGTCGACCGGTATCACGCCGATGGGCTCGCCCTCTTTCTCGTTTTCCTCGGAAGACGCGTAACCGCGCCCCTTCTCGACGACCATCTCCATCTCCAGCTTGCCCCTCTTGGTCAGCGTCGCGATGTGGTGCTCCGGGTTGATGATCTCCACGTTCGAAGGCGCATCGATGTCCGCCGCAGTGATGGACCCCGCCTTGGTGGCCTTGAGCCGGAGCCTCGCGGGCTCCTCTCCATCCAGGTCCACTACCAGTTCCTTGAGGTTGAGCAGTATCTCGATGGTGTCCTCGCGGACGCCCTCGATGCTCGAGTACTCGTGCTGGACACCGGTGATGCGAACGGCCGTAATGGCCGATCCCGGTATGGACGAGAGAAGAATCCGCCTCATAGAGTTGCCCAGCGTGTACCCAAGGCCGCGCTCGAGCGGCTCGATCACGAAGACCCCTTCGGTCTCATTCAGGTCGAGTACCTTGATCTGCGGCTTTTGAATTCCTAGCAAGAGACTGCCCTCCGTTAAGCTTTCATAGATAATGGTCTAGCGGGAATAGAGCTCGACTATCAGGTCGTCACGTATGGGCACGTCCACGCTCTCGCCCAGGGGCTTCTCAATCACCGAAGCCTCCATTTTCTGGCGTTCCACCTGCAGCCACGGCACCAGCTCCCGCTGGTACGCTCCGAGCGCTTCCTTGACCACACCGATCTCACGGCTCTTCGGGTTCACCGCTATCACGTCGCCCTGCCGCACCTGGTAGGACGCTACATCGACCTTCCTGCCATTGACCATGACGTGTCCATGGCACACGAGTTGCCGTGCCTGGTTGCGGCTTACGGCGAACCCCGCGCGGTACACCACGTTGTCGAGCCTGCTCTCCAGCAGGCGCAGGAGGTTCTCTCCGGTGCGTCCCTTCTGGCGGATGGCCTCCCGGTAGTATCCCCGGAACTGGCGCTCCATCACCCCGTATACCCTGCGGGCCTTTTGCTTCTCCCTGAGCTGGATCAGGTAATCCGTTTCCTTGACCCTGCGCCGCCCGTGCTGACCGGGCGGGTACGTGCGCCTCTCGACCGAGCATCGGTCCGTCATGCACCGTTCGCCCTTGAGGAACAGTTTGGTCCTCTCGCGGCGGCATAGCCTGCAGACCGGTCCTGTGTATCTTGCCATGTCCCCTCTTCCGGGCCCTTCGCCCTAGACTCTCCTCTTTTTCTTCTGCCGGCACCCGTTGTGCGGTACCGGAGTGACGTCCTTGATGGAGCCGACCTCGATGCCGTTCGCCTGCAGGGTCCTTATCGCGGTCTCCCTCCCGGAGCCAGGCCCCTTGACGCGGACCTCGACCTTCCGCAGGCCGTGCTCCTGGGCCTGCTTGGCGACCGCTTCGGCGGCCTGCTGCGCGGCGTAAGGCGTGCTCTTTCGAGAGCCCTTGAAGCCGATGGTACCGGCGCTGGACCACGCGATGGTATTGCCCTCCGGGTCGGTGATGTTGATTATGGTGTTGTTGAAGGTCGCCTTGATGTGGGCGATGCCCTGGGGCACGTTCTTCTTCGGCTTCTTCCGCCCCCTGGCCCTGCCTTTAGATGGTCTTGGCAAATTCCAGCCCCTTTCCTGGCCGTGCCGCCGGCTCTCCCGTTACCTGCCGGCCTGCTGGCGTTGCTTCTTCTTGATACCGACCTGCGGGCGCGGGCCCTTGCGGGTACGCGCGTTGGTGTGCGTGCGCTGCCCCCTCACGGGCAGTCCCCTGCGGTGCCGGAGTCCCCTGTAGCACCCGATCTCCATCAGCCGCTTGACGTTCTGGGACCTCTCACGCCTGAGGTCACCCTCGATGCGGAAGTTCTGGTCGATGAACTCCCTCAGCCTGATGATCTCTTCGTCGGTGAGGTCCCGCACCTTGGTGTCACACGTGACCGAGGAGCCCTCACACGTCTTGCGCGCCCTGGTACGGCCGATGCCGTAGATGTAGGTGAGCGCTATCTCGATCTGCTTGTCACGAGGAAGGTCTATTCCTGCGATTCTTGCCAAGGGGCGTACCTCCTACTTTCCCTGCCGTTGCTTGTGGCGGGGGTTCTGACAGATCACCATGACAGTGCCGTGCCGCCTGATCAGCTTGCACTTGTCGCACATCTTCTTCACCGATGGTCTTACTTTCATCTTTTCCCTCTAACCGGATTCCGGCACGGGCATCCGGGCTACCCGCGAACCGGCGGCCTTCGAAAGGTCGCCGCCTTACTTGTACCGATACGTTATTCGTCCCCGCGAGAGGTCGTAGGGCGAAAGCTCTACGGTCACCCTGTCGCCGGGGAGGATGCGGATGTAGTGCATGCGCATCTTGCCAGAGATGTGGGCCAGCACCTTGTGCCCGTTGTCCAGCTCGACCCGGAACATGGCGTTGGGCAGGGGCTCAAGCACCGTGCCCTCAACCTCTATCGCTTCCTCTTTCGGCGTCAAACTCCTATCCACCCTCCTCAGGCGTGCAAAACACAGATTCTACTCTAGCCTGCCCTGCTTTTCCAGACCCGAGCTCACCCTCGCGGGCTTTGTCAGTATGTCCGGGCCGTCCGCAGTTATCGCGACCGTGTGCTCGAAGTGCGCCGACAGGCCACCGTCGCGCGTGTAGACCTGCCAGCAATCGGGCGAGGCAGAGACCTCATAAGTGCCGACGTTCACCATCGGCTCGATCGCGATGACCATCCCCGGCTTGAGAGCGGGGCCGGTTCCCGGCGCGCCGTAGTTCGGTACCGGCGGGTCCTCGTGCATGCTGGTCCCGATACCATGGCCGACGAACCTCCGGACAACGCTCAAGCCCTCCGACTCGACGAGCTCCTGTATGGCGCTCGACACGTCGGACAGCCGCTTTCCCGGCCAGCACATCCCGATGCCGGCGGCAAGCGCGCGCCTGGTCGCGTCCACCAGGCGGAGCACCTCCGGCTCGGCGCTCCCGATCACCACCGAGACCGCAGCGTCGCCGAAGTAGCCATCGAGCTCCACCCCGGTGTCGATGCTGAGAATGTCTCCCGTCTCAAGCGGCCTCCCGTCCGGTATGCCGTGGACCACCTCGTCATTGATCGAAGTACACAGCGTGGCCGGGAAAGGCCCACACTTGATGAACTCCGGCTGGTAACCCTTGAAAGCCGGCAGGGCGCCGCGCCCCCGTATCATCGCCTCCGCGAGCTCGTCGAGCTCGAGCGTTGTGACTCCCGGCCCGGCCCTTCGCACAACCTGCTCCAGCACCTCTGCCACCAGCGCTCCCGCCACTCGCATCTTCTCGACTTCCTCGGCCGACTTCAGGATGATCAACTCGCCGCCTCCCGGCCGGCATCGGCTCGATCGATGGCCGCGCATATGGCTTCGAAGACTGCCTCCGGGCTGACCGCGCCATCGATGTCCGCGAGCCGACCCGCGGGCCTGTAGTAGGCCATGAGCGGCTCGGTCTGTCTCATGTACACCTCGAGGCGGTTGCGGACCGTCGCCTCGTTGTCGTCTTCCCTCTGGTAGAGCTCCTCGCCGCACTTCCCGCACTCGGCCTCCGCGGCGGGCGGGTTGAACACGACGTGGTACACCGCGCCGCACCCGCGGCACACCCTCCTGCCGCTGAGCCTCTTTACCAGCTCGTCCTCGTCCACGACGATGTTCATGACCAGATCGAGCTCTCGCCCGGACCCCTCAAGGAACCGGTCGAGCGACTCAGCCTGGTGGATGCTGCGCGGGAAGCCGTCGAGGATGAAGCCGTCCTTCGCGTCCGGCTTCTCCAGCCGCTCGGCGACTATCCTCTCGACGACCTCGTCCGGGACCAGCTCTCCCGCGTCCATATAGCGCCGGGCCTCCAGGCCTATGGGCGTGCCTTCCGCCACGGCGGCCCGGAAGATGTCCCCCGTCGCGATCTGCGGCCATCCATACTTGGCCGATAGCCTCTCCGCCTGCGTGCCTTTTCCAGCCCCGGGGGGGCCGATGAGAACTATGTCCATGGTGCCTACTTGCTGAGGAATCCCTCGTAATGGCGCATCTGCATCTGCGCCTCGATCTGCGTCATCGTCTCGAGGGCGACGCCGACGATGATTATCACCGCGGCGCCGCCAATGGGCACGCTTTGGGTGCCGAATTCCACGAAGAATATCGCCGGGACCAACGCGATCGCTGCCAGGTACAGCGAACCGGGAAGGTTGATGCGGTTCACGACCTTGGAGACGTAGTTGGTCGTCGGCATGCCCGGCCTGATGCCCGGTATGAACCCGCCGTACTTCTTCAGGTTGTCCGCGAGCTCGAACGGGTCGAAGATGATGGCCGTGTAGAAGTAGGCGAAGAAGATTATCATCCCTGTGTAGGTTATAAAGTAAACCGCGGTTCCCGTGGTGAACATGTTCCGGAGGCCCTTCAGCGATGGGAAGAAGCTCGCCAGGATGACGGGGAACTGCAGCACCGCCGCCGCGAAGATTATCGGGATGACCCCGGCCGTGTTCACCTTGATGGGGATGTAAGTGCTCGAACCCGAATACATCCGGCGTCCCCTCACCTGCTTGGCATACTGCACCGGTATGCGCCGCTCACCCTGCTCCATGTAGACGACGCCCACCACTATGACCAGGGCGGCGATGGCGATCACCACCACCCAGACCGGGTTCCGCTGGTATGCCAGGGTCACCATGTTCTTGCCCTCGGTCGGCATGACGCTGATGATCCCGGCGAAGATGAGTATCGACATGCCGTTTCCTACACCGCGCTCGGTGATGAGCTCGCCCAGCCACATCAGGAGGGCCATCCCCGCCACCAGCGTGAGGACGATCAGCGCCCCCTTCGCGAATGTGAGGTTCGGGATGAGGTCGGTCATCCCGGAAGTATTGTGTATCGACACGATCAGACCGGCAGACTCCATCATCGCCAGCACCAGGGTCATGTACCTGGTGATCTGCGTGATCTTGCGCCTGCCGACCTCACCCTCCTCGTGCCACTCCTTTATCTTCGGGATGACCGCGGAGAGCAGCTCCATGATGATCGAAGCCGTGATGTAAGGCATTATCCCCAGGCCGAAGATAGCGAGCCTGGAGAGGCCGCCGCCGGTGAAGATGTTCAGGAACCGCAGGAGGGGTTGGCCCTGGACCTTGCCGACCATGTTGACGACGTCGACGCCGGGGCTGGGGATGAAGCACCCGACCCTGTAGAGAGCTAGAATACCGAAGGTGAACAGGATCTTTTTCCTCAAGTCCGGGATCTTGAAAGCATCCCGGAACCCGGAAAATATCCGCAACCTAGATCACCTCTGCCTTCCCGCCCGCGGCCTCTATCTTCTGCCTTGCCGCGCCCGTGAAAGCGTGCGCCCTCACGGTCAGGCTGCGTGACAGCTCGCCGTCGCCGAGGATCTTCACCCGCTCTCTTTCCTTCTTGATGAGCCCCGCTGCCGCAAGCGCCTGCGGGTCGACCACGGCGGAGATCTCGAACCTCTCAAGGTCCGCGACGTTTACTATGGAGAAGACGTTGCGCTTCCTGGGGGTGAAACCCGGCAGCTTCGGCACTCGCCGCGCCAGCGGCATCTGCCCGCCCTCGAAACCTGGCTTGCTGTGCGACCCCGAGCGGGCGTTCTGCCCTTTCGTCCCACGACCGGAAGTCTTGCCGCTGCCCGAGCCCCTGCCGCGCCCGATACGTTTCCTGTCCTTGCGCGAGCCTGGCGCCGGGCTCAGGTTGTGCAGTCGCAACTCTTTGTCTTCCACTGATCTATCCCTTTCGCAACCGGTCAGCCGGACGACCTTGCCTGCTTCCTGGTCTGTTTCTCGGGGATCTCCTCGACCTCCAGCAGGTGCTTTACCTTGAAGATCATGCCTCTGATCTCCGG
>Ga0209226_10000292_pt1 | contig 30518 bp, 24 predicted proteins | sample BarGraNGADG00212_2_FD_184497 | JGI IMG/M metagenome (GOLD analysis project Ga0209226, IMG submission 184497) | Arctic peat soil microbial communities from Barrow, Alaska, USA - Barrow Graham LP Ref core NGADG0011-212 (SPAdes) (version 2) | ecosystem: Environmental > Terrestrial > Soil >...
GAAGTGAGCGTGGGGCCGCTGATAAACTGGTATTATTACTGGGGCGGTTGCACGGCTGCGGAGGGTGAGCGGTGGCGTAGTAAGGGACACCGAATCCCTATTCCCTACCCTTCGCCTGGTCCCAGATCGCTTCCATTTCGGCGAGGGTCATATCCGATATGTTTCGGCCCTTCCCGGCCGCCTCCTGCTCGATGAGGCCGAAGCGGGCGGAGAATCTCTCCAGCATCCCCCTCAGAGCCTCTTCCGGGTCGATGCTCTGGAACCTGGCGATATTGACTATCGTGAACAGCAGATCGCCGATCTCGCCTTTGACCTCGTCGTCGTCGCCTTTGGCTATGGCTTCTTCGAGCTCGGCCGTCTCCTCGCGCAACTTCTCGACAATTGCGCGCACCTCCGGCCAGTCAAACCCGGTCCGGGCCGCTCTCTTGGACAGCTTCGCAGCCCGCATCAGCGCGGGCAGGCTCTTAGGAACACCGTCCAGCACGGACGCGCGCTCTTCGTTGCCCGGCTCGGCGCGCTTGATCTGCTCCCAGTTGTGTAAGACGTCATCGACGCCGGAAACTTGCGTATCGGCAAAAACATGGGGATGTCTTCTCTGGAGTTTTTCACGGATTCGGGCGCAGACATCGGCGATGTCGAACCCATCGCTCTCCGACGCGATCTCCGCGTGCAGCAGCACCTGAAGCAGCAGATCCCCGAGTTCGTCTTCGAGCTTCGCCGGGTCGCCGCTGTCTATCGCTTCCAGGACTTCGTAGGTTTCCTCGACGGCGTATTTCTTGAGGGAGATGTGGGTCTGCTCGCGGTCCCACGGGCACCCGTCTGGGGCCCGCAGCCTCGCCACCGTCTCAACAAGCGCCGCAAACTCGTCTCTTACTCTATCGTCCATCGGTCCACTTAATCCTTCATCCATAGCCCACGAAATCCAATCGCGAAAACGCGAAATGGCGAAAACGCGAAAAGGGGAGTGTCACGAACTGCTGTTGGCGGGCTTGCTCCTTGCCATTTCGCGCTTTCGCGATGAGAAGCCAATGTGTCCAAGCTGGCTGCTAACCCGCGGTCCTCAAGAAGATCGTCTCGCACGGGAGTTCGTCCAAGAGCATCACAGCCGTCGCGTGGGCGATATGATAGTCGCCGCTGGTCTCGCGCTTGACCCCCACTACCGCCAGGTCGAACCCGCGCGTCTGCACGATCCGCAGGAAACCGAGCACTGGATCGCGGACGCGCTCCGAGGTCGAATTCACCTTGACCCCGTATCTCTTGCCTATGCGCAATGCCTCCTTGGCGCAGTCCGACGCAGCGGCTTCAGCGTCGGGCCTGGACGCGTCGAGCGGCTCCGTGCGCGGGATCGCGATGACGTAGATCACCGTCACCTCCGCATCCCCTCCCGCAACGAGCTTGCATGCATGCTCGACCGCATGGTCCCATGCGCCCATCGCCGGAATCACAATGTTCGCTGGAGGCCGGACAGGCTCCGAAGGGGCGCCCTTGATAATGGATACCTCAAAAGGCGCGGCTTCCTGCAGCGAAAGCGCCTCGGCCTCTTCCATGCACGGTTCGTCCTTGCCGGCGCGGTCGATGCTCACCACCGAAAAATCCGCGTTGAGACGCTGGGCGAACTCCTCCAACCCCGTCTCCGACCGCACTCGCTCCACGTGCGTATAACAATCCAGCCTTGTTTTGCGCACCAGCCCCCGCGCCTGTTCGAGTCGGGCCTGTCCGGCCGTCTCGCGCTCGTGCAGAGGAGAGCCGATCGGCAGAGTCCGCGGCACGCGAATCAGATCGACCAGGTGGACCTCGCAGTGTTCTCCGATGGCGAGCTTGTCCGCGAAGTAGATCGCCCTGCGCCAGTTGCCCAGTATCGGCACAACCGCCGCGACTCGCGCCTTGCCTCTCTGCGGAGTCAGCTCGCCGAGCTCAAGCGACGACCTCGCTTCCTCGACCGTCGCGGCAATCGGGAGTTGCGAGCGCACCCCAGGCACGGTATTCCCTATCCTAAGCATTTCATCCGTCAGGCCGACCACCATTATCCGGGCGTTTTGGGCCGCGATGAACTCGGACGCGTCAGCCAGGGTCTCCGCGCCTTTGGCAGTGATCTTGGTAAGCCCCGAGCCGTCCAGTATGATGCCGGTGGGATGGTTCTCGAGCAGAAGCGCGGCGGCGGCCTGAATCGCCGGCCAGATGTTGCTCTTGACCTCTCCGCGGAGTGTTATGGTGTCATCGCGAGCTTCGATTATCATCTTACTTTTCCACGTGGTAACGAACGTTGGTAAACACGATGTCCTTGCGCATCATCAGGGCGATCTTGAGGAACAGCCCGGACTGGTTGTGCAGCAGCTTGTGCCACCATTTCTTGGGCACGAACTCCGGCAGTACGACTGTAACCACGTAGTTCGGCCGTTCTTTTTTCACCTCTTCCAGATATCTGAGGATGGGCCCGATCACTGACCTGTAGGGCGATTCGAGTATTACCAGCGGCACTCCGAGCCCAAACTTCTCCCAGCGGTCCCGAATCATCGCGGTCTCGAGGGGATCGATCTCCACGAACAGCGCGCGGCAGTCGTGGGAAAGCGTTCTGGCGTATTCCAGCGCGGGAAGGATTCCCTGGTGGATGCTCGACGTAAGGACGATCGCGGTCGATCTGACCGCCGCCGGCTCTTTGAAGCTCTCGTCGGTGAGCCTCAACTGATTGCCCAGGGTGATATAGTGCTGGTGGATCTTGTGGAAGATGAACACAAGTGCCAGGATCAGCCCAATCGCTATATACGCGCCTTGCATGAACTTTGTGACGGCGATCACGAGAGTAACCACGCAGGTTATCAATGCGCCGAAGAAGCTGATCCCGGAGCGCAGGCGCCACCCCGGGTGCTTCAGCCTTGTCTGCCTGAACCCCATTCCTGTTTGAGACAGCGTGAATGCCGCGAATACTCCAACAGCGTAGAGTGGTATCAGCGCGTGTGTATCGCCGTGGAACTTGATCAACAGAATTGCCGCCACCCCAGCCAGCAGGGTTATGCCGTTTGAAAACACAAGCCTGTCCCCTATGCTCGCAAGCTGCCTCGGCGCAAACCGGTCTCTTGCCAGAATTGAGCTGAGCCTGGGAAAATCTTGAAATGCCGTGTTCGCCGCCAGGACAAGTATCAGAAAAGTGGACCACTGGATGACCATATAGAACGCACCCCGCCCGACGATGCTCCTGGCTATCTGAGAAACCACGCTTTCACTTTCGGACGGAAAGACGCGGTAGACGTGCGCGAGGAACGTGATGCCCAGAACAAGAGCGATCAATATGGTTGCCATCCAGGCCATCACCGTGGCGGCGTTCTTCGACTCCGGCGGCTTGAATGCGGGAATCCCATTTGCCACGGCCTCGGTCCCGGTCATGGCGGAACAGCCGTTGGAAAAAGCTCGCAGGATCATCACTAACCCCAGCGTTTTGAGCACCGGAATGTGTTCGGATAGCGGATGGACATAGTGGATAGGGGCACCGGTGAAGAACTTGTAGAGTCCCATAACACACAAGAGCCCAAGGCTGCCGACGAACACGTATGTCGGCCCGGCGAACAAAGCTCCCGACTCGCGCAGACCCCTCAGATTGGTCAGAGCCACGACCATGACGCAGATCACGCAGAACTCAGTTCTATAATGGGCGTATTCCGGATAGGCGGAAACAAAAGCGAACACGCCCGAGGCGATGCTGACCGCCACGGTGAGAACATAGTCAGTAAGAAGCGCCGCTGCAGCAACCAGCCCGTAGTACGTTCCCAGATTCTCCTTCGCGACAGTGTAACTGCCACCTCCGTGGGGATACGCGAAGATTGTCTGCCGATACGAAGTAGCCACGATCACGATCAACAGGGCTATCGCGATGCCGACATACAACGATACTGTCCAGGCAATTGCCCCCGCGCCCATTAGCGCGAGCAGCACTTCCTCCGGGCCATACGCGACCGACGACACCGCGTCCGAGCTGAACACCGGCAGAGCGAGCAGCTTATTCAGCCGCTCATGCACCTGCCTGGAACTCGCCAGCGGCGCCCCAAATAGCAACCGTCGGATAAATGCGAACAATCCAACCGACCTCCAAAAAGAAACACCAGGACGGTGATCCCTGGTGACCAACATAGTGTAGCACTCTCATCGGCAATTGTCACGCCCTCAGGCATACGGTATAATACAGTTTAACCTCAGCTATGGTGGGGTAAAAGAAAGAGCGAGGTGGCGCTATGAGCATTGGCATCCACAAGAAGGTATTCGGAACGGCGGCAAGCCTCATCCTGCTAATGGCAGTGGCTCCGGCGGCGTTTTGGCTCATCTCGGCGGGCCTTGACCACGCGTTTGGGCTGACGAGGCTGGTCAGCGAGCCCTGGTCCTCGATCCTGTGCGCGGCGTCGGCTCTGATTGGGGTTTTCTGGATATTGTGGGCTTGGTCGTATCTGCTCTTCGTGGGTCGAGGATTGCCGCTGGAGGTTTTCGGGAAGGCGCTTCACCCCACCCAGGCGCTCGTTACCACCGGTCCCTACGCCTACACGCGCAACCCTATGGTTCTCGGACTGCTGTTCATACTGCTCGGAGTCGCCTTCTTTAGAGGATCGCTGTCGGGGTTCGTGCTCGTTCCAGCGATCGCAATCGCGGCCTGGCTCTACCTGGCGGAATTCGAGGAGAAGGGCCTTGTTTCCCGCTTCGGAGAGGACTACGAAAAATACCGGCGAGGAGCGCCAATGCTCTTCCCCCGCCTCAGCGCATACGTACACGCGCCTTAGGAATGTTGAATTTTGAATTATGAATTATGAATAGGGGAAGGGAAGGCCGAGATCCCGGCCCTCTCCCTATTTATCATTTAGAATTCATCATTGCGAATTTTCTCCGCGAGTGTCGGCATCGCGGGTGCGACGTGCTCGTGCAGCCGCTTATAGGCTTTGCAGAAGTAGCTGGGATCGGTCGGCTCTCCACCGAGCACGATCCGATGCTTCTGACAGCCTCCGTAGCACTTAGCCACGAACGCGCATCGCTCGCATGCGGGTCCCAGCGCGCTTTTGGCCGCCGCGAATTGTTCGAGCTTTTCGGACTGCGCTATCTCGTCGAGCGGGGTTTCCATCATGTTGCCCAGACGCCACTTGGAGGTCACGAAGAAATCGCACGCGAACACGTCACCGTTGTGCTCCACTACTACATAGCTCCCGCATCGCTCGCTTACGGTGCACGTACCCGGCCTCTGCCCAAGCTCCCGCATCAGCAGGTCATCGAAGTCTCGAATGGAGACCCTCGGGAAATCCTCTACCCACCTGTCGAAGACCCGCACCAGAAACTCGCCGTAGTCCTCGGCAGTTATCGAAAACGGCGCGGCCTCGCCTTTCCCGCCCGGCTCGATGCACGGCACGAACTGCATGAAGCTGATCTCGTTAGCCAATAGGAAATCGTAGACCGCATCCGGCTCTTTGACGTTGCGGTCGTTAAGCAGCGTGAGCACGTTGAACTCCACTGAGTTGTCCCGCAGCACCCGCGCCGCCCGCATTACGCCCTCGAACGTGCCCTTGCCCCGCGCGTCTTTACGATAGGTGTCGTGCAGCCGCTTGGGTCCGTCGACCGATAGGCCGACCAGGAACTTATACTCGGCGAGGAACCGCGCCCAATGCGCGTCGAGAAGCATGCCGTTGGTCTGCAGCGCGTTTGCGACCGACATCCCCGGCAGGCCATACTTGATCTCGAGCTCGACCACGCGCTTATAGAAATCCAGGCCCATCAGGGTCGGCTCGCCGCCCTGCCAGGAGAACGTGCTGACGCCCATTTGCATGGTGTCCCGTATAAGGGTTTCCAGCACGGCATCGCTCATTCGGTGCGCTTTCGTAGGTCGTGTTCCCGAGACGCCGAACATCCCCGCTTTCTGGCGGTAGAAGCAGTAGTTGCACCGAAGATTGCAGTCCGGTCCGGCTGGTTTTATGAGGATGGAGTTGATCACATGCAGATTATATCATGCCGCATGGCCCATTGATTGCTTCACGGCGTCGGCGATTCGGTTCACGAGCGTTTCGATCTCGTCGGCGTCCGGTCCTTCGGCCATCACGCGGATGAGTCTCTCGGTTCCCGAGGCTCGCACCAGCAGCCGGCCCCGACCCTTCAGCTTCTCCTCCGCGTCGGATATTGCGCGGCGTATTCGAGGCTGGCCTTCCCAACCGTCACGCCTATCGACCTGCACATTGAGCAGCAATTGAGGGTAGCGCGGCATTTCGTCGGCAAGCTCCGACAGCTTCTTGCCGGTTTCTATCATTGTCGAGATCACACACAGCGCCGTGATCATCCCGTCGCCGGTTGTGGTATGCGGCAGGAGTATGACGTGGCCGGACTGCTCTCCCCCTATCACCGCACCGGACCTGCGCATCTCGTCGGAAACGTAGCGGTCGCCGACGGCGGTTCGGACCAGGGTGATCCCGGCCTCGCGAAGCACGACCTCCAGGCCCAGGTTGCTCATCACGGTCCCGATCACGGTGTTGGTGACAAGGCCCGTGGTGCGCGCCGCATGAAGCGCGCAGATCGCCATTATATGGTCGCCATCAACCATCCGGCCTTTCTCATCGGCCATGATCACCCGGTCCGCGTCGCCGTCGAACGCCAGGCCGACATCGCCGCCGATGCGCTTCGTCTCGGATATCATCTGCTCCGGGTAAAGCGAGCCGCAGTTGTCGTTTATGTTGGTCCCGTTCGGGGTGCAGTGGATGCTGGTGACGCGCGCGCCGAGGTCGCCGAAGATCACTGGAGCAAGCTCGCTTGCGGCTCCGTTCGCGCAGTCGATCACCACATTAATCCCCGCGAGCCGAGCGGCGGCAGTGCGCTTGACATGCTCGGCGTATTCCCACGCGAGCTCGTGCCTGCGATAAATGTTGCCCACGTCCCCGCCGAGCGGTTTGGGAAAGCGGTCGAAGTCGTCCATAAGTTCCTCGATTGTGGCTTCCACCGCGTCGTCGAGCTTGTAGCCGTCCGGCCCGAAGAACTTGATACCGTTGTCCTCGACCTTATTGTGCGAGGCTGAGATCACCGCGCCCGCCGCGGCGCTGGTGGTTCTCGTGAGGTAGGCGACGCCGGGGCTTGGGATCACGCCCGCGAGCACTGCGTCCACTCCCTGGGAGCATATCCCCGCGATCATGGCGCTTTCGAGGATATCGCCGGAGATCCTTGGATCGCGGCCCACCAGGACCCGCGTGTTCTGCTTGCGCTCGATAATCACGTGAGCAGCGGTGGCGCCGAGCTTGAGCGCCAGAAGCGGCGACAGCTCGGAATTCGCGATTCCTCGCACTCCATCCGTCCCGAAAAGTTTTCCCAAGGTTGGCGTTCTCCTGAGTGGTTCTTCCGTCATTGACGGTCTTGTGGGAGATAAGGTTTGAAAGTTTGAAGGTTTGAAGGTTGGGAACCGGCCCGTCTCAACTGTCAGACATTCAAACATTCCAACCTACGAGTGTGCGACCGCCTAGTCAGCGCCGATGTAGACAATGACCTTGACCGTCTTCGTGCCCACGGCCCTAACACCGCGCGGGACGCGTAGCGCGACATCGCGGGTGACAATTGCGTCCGCGCCTTCCAGCACGACCTTTTCGGTAGAGATAGCGCTTATCCCGCCCAGCGCGCTGGGCTTGCCTACGAGAGTCACGGAAGACGGGGTCACCGTATACTTGGAGACTTTGGAGGGGAACTTCGGCTGGCCGCTGAAGACGGGGCTTACTATCACCGCCTTAGTGGCCGGCGCCTCGACCATCTCCAGCTTGGCTCTCACCTTCCCCGGCTGCGCGCTTACGCCCGCCACCACGTTCCCATCCGCATCGATCGGCGTCACGTCGTAGTAGTCGTCCGTAGGTGAGCCGGCGGGGTCTCCCGAAAGGGTAAGTATCGCCTTGCTGACTCTCGCGAGTTGGGTGACCCTGCCCGACATGGTCACTGTGTCGGGCGTCAGCAGGGGACTGCTGTAGGAGTAGCCAAGCGGCGGATCGGAGCTGAAGCTGACCTCCACGGGCATGCGCTTGTTTGTCAGCATCTCCAGCCGAACCTTCATCTTGGGCGGGGTCGGAGTCACTTCGAGGCCACTGTCTGCCACGCGCGGCAAATGCACCTCCACGGGCAGCATTGCTTCAATGATCTTCTTGCCGGGCCGCAGGCCGCGAAGATCGACTTGAGCCTCGACGTCCTCCTTGGCGACCGAATCCACGGACGTCTTGAGCCCTTCCACCTTGACGGACACCTTAGGGGTTTCGAGTTCCGCCATATAACCCCGCGTGGGGTTGATGGCCTTTACCGGGACGGTGAAAGTCTGACGAGACTGCGGGTTGCGCTCTGAGTTGACATAGGTCCACACTATGAGCGCGACCGCGAGGGCCAGCAGCTTGTATCTCCAGTTGTGCCGGATCATTTTCGTCTCAGCCTGGCCTTCCTCAGGGTTCCATCGACCGTCCGCGCGAACCTGGCCTTTGAGTTCCGATCGTCGAGCGCCCCGGAGATCTTGCGCAGCCAGTGAATCAGCGTTTCCTCGTCAAGATCGCGATGCAGCTTGCCCTCCAGCGCCAGCGAAATCGTGCCGGTCTCCTCCGAGACCACCACCACCGCCGCGTCGCTTTCCTCCGCTACACCCAGTGCGGCCTTGTGGCGGGTATGGATCATCGTGCCGACATGCGCGCTCTCGGACAGTGGAAGAGTGCATCCCGCGGCAACGATGCGCGTGCCGCGAATGATGATCGCGCCGTCGTGCAGCGGGCTGCCGGGGTTGAAGATCGAGCCTATAAGCTCTTCACTGATCGTGGCATTGAGCCTGGTGCCGGTTGCCGCGATGTCATCGAGGGCGCTGGTGCGTTCGATTACGATCAAAGCGCCGATCTTGCGCTCGGACATTCTGGCAGCCGAGTGCGAAACCACGTAGATGAGCGAAGTGACCTCCTCGGCCGGCATCATCGCAAGGCCGCGTCCCCATCCGGCCACGCTGCCCATGTTTTCGAGCATCTGCCGCAGCTCGGGCTGGAAGAGAATCACCACCGCGATCGGCACCACGGTCCCAAACGACATCAGGAGGAAGTTGATAGTGTGCAGTTGGAGCCGGTCCGTGAGGAATACCAGGCCGAAGAACACCAGCAGGCCCCAGAGAATCTGCCAGGCGGGCCTGCGTCTGGATAGCATAATGACCCAGTAGACGGCTAGTGTAACAAGGGTTACGTCGGCTATGGTGGCGATGATCGTCGTCCACCCGGCGCTCTGTAGGTCTCTGGTCAAGGCTGACAGGAAGCTCAATTTGGTGTCCGATAGCTATTCGCGTTGTGACCTAAGTATAGCAGGTGCTACCTCACCAGGTCAAGCTCAACCACGGCCCAGCAAAAACCCCGCGGAATATGCTTTCCACGGGGTCTCTCTAAGGAAGCTGATCGGTTCTCCGCGCAACGGAGAGGTTCGACTATACATCTGCCTATTATGATTACGACACTTCAACGAGGAATGTTCCGCTGGTGTGCAGTATAATATCCAGGAAAGCATCAGTTCCCGGCTCCGTCTAAGTAACATGAACTGTCCGGCACGGATGCCGGCCGTATCTTTGGTTCCAGCGAAAGGGGAATTATTATGAGCGCAAGAGCTAAACTGACTTTGATCTCGCTTTGTCTCGTGGTGGCCTTTATGGCCTCCACTGTCATCAACACCCAGGCCGCGTTTCTGGGCGACATCGTCAAGGTGGGCGCGGTCGGCCTTGTGGTGGACAAGTTCGGGGGCCAGATCAACGATTTCATCAACAAGCTTACCGCCAACAAGAACCTCGGCAGCGATGAAGGGACCGCGGTGGTGCCGATCATCAGCTTGGGCGGCGGCGGCTACATAGGCGCGGTGCAGGTCATCGGCGCCAAGGAGAACGTCGCCAAGTGCAAGGCCGTTGTCCAGATCGAGGGCAACGCCCTGTTTGGCAAGAACATTCGCGCCAAGGCGCTTGTTCCGGTAGGCTCCAAGACCACCAGCAACATCAAGCGAATCTACGGCGTCGGGGTCAGCGCGATCATCGACATCAGGATATAGCGCTGGGCATTTTTCCATTCTCGCACTGTGCACTGCTTCGCCTGCGGTAGCTAGCGAGCGAACGCAGGGGTGCTATCGCGCGCTGACGAGAGCGTTCACACTCCGCCCGCCGCGTAGAACGCAATATCGCACGCGATCACGGCCGCGTTCGCGATCAGCATCAGCGCAAGCCCTACGACCACGCCGACTCTTTTTGCCCGCGCGCTGGGCAGCCAGCCGTCGATGCCAATTACGAACACAATGCCGATGATCGCCGCCACCGATAGGAACAGCCGCCCCTGCAAGTTTGCCATCTTGTCCACAGCCAGCACATGCCGCAGCCACATCGCCCATGTCATCAACGCCGTGAACACCAGCAGCCACAGCGAGGGCCGGTCCAGCCCGCCGCGCCTGAGCCTGAGTACGCCGCCCACCAACACCGCCCCCGTCAGCGCGAAGATCGGCCAGAAGTAGTAACGCCAGGCCAGATACTTCCACACCAGCCAAAACGGCGTCCAGAAGTAACCGAAGACGGCGCTGCAGCTCATCCAGATTAGGCGAGCCCCGGGCTCGGGCGCTAACACGAGGCTTATCATGCCATCCGGCAGTATGGGATTGTAGAGCGATTGCGGCATCACGGTCCCATACAGCATCCAACATCTCGCGAACCACCAGCCGCTCACCAAGGCGGTGACGCCGACCGCAATGCCCGCCGCCGCAAGCACTTGCCCGGCATTCGCGTAACCGCGCCTCCGGCACACGGCCAGGGAGGTAACGAGAAACACCGGCAGGAGTATCAAGCCCTGCGCCTTGGCCAGAATCGCAAGCCCCATAATGAGCCCGAGGCCCGCCGCCTCATGCCGCGACAGCCTTTCTGTCCTGAAGTAACGCAGTATCGGGACCATCGCCCATGTGAATAGCAGGGCTATCATCAGGTCGTTGTTCAGCACGCCCGCCGTGTATGCGGCGTTGGGTATCAGCGCCACGAACGCCGCCGTCGCGAGCGCGTATGCATCATCGTGGAAGTACTCGAGAGCCAGCCGGTAGACCCAGTAGACCCAGAATACGCCGATCGAGATGCCGAGGATTCGCAGGATTCGCCATATCGTATCGCTCGACGCGCCGAAAGCCCTGAGGATGGCGAACGGCGCCGCCATCACGGTATAGTATAGCGGCGGCTGGTGGCCTTCGTGGCTCGCGACCGAGTCCTCGGTGGGGGTCTGCGTGTGCGCAATCGGCGGAGGGGAAAGCGTTGTCGCAATACAGCGAATGTAGATGAAGTGCGCGGGCTCGTCCGGGCCGTACTTGAGCCGGGTCGCCACGGAATAGGTGAGCGAGAGCGCGGCGAACCCTGCAAGGATCGCAACAAGCAGTCGATTTGGCCTCGGGTCTGTCGGCTTGGAGTGCATTCTTGAGAGAAGTATAGCACAGCCAGGGTCTGTGGGAAACTGGTTCGCCAAGCGAAGATCAGGCCGATGATGCGCTATTGAGGCGCTTGATGAGGACTACCTTCGCGCCATGACCGTGGGAGAACCCGACCTCGTCCACTCCCGCCCGCATCAGCTCGATCCCGTGGGCCAGTGATCCGCGGCGACCCGATGGGCAGAATCGCGCGCTGTTTGGCAACCCGTTTCCATTGTCCTTGACCGTGATCGTGAGCTGATCGCCGGTCCAGCTCCAGCCCAGCCGGATCACGTCGGACTCGCGGCCACAAGTCCCGTGCAGATAGGCGTTGGATATCGCCTCGCCGACCGCGATGAGAAGCCCCCCGGCGTCGTCTTCGGCGAGCCGCAGTTGCATGAATACGTCACGCATTCGGCCGCGCGCGGCATGAAGTCCGCGCGAATCCGGCCGCAGGATCATATAGCCCCTGCTGGATGCCTTGCACATAGTACCACCTACTTTTACAGTAGTATCCGCATGGAATCTAAGCCAAACCCCTGAGCGATTTTACAGGAGTTTGTACCCGTCATAGCGAATACAGGCCCAGCAGCGAAATGCGATCCTGCTGCGCAACCGGCTGGGAGGCCAACTTATGCTAATCAAGGTATGCCCGAAGTGTGGATCAGAAAACAAGCTGGGCAAAGCATCCTGCTCTGGGTGCTACGCATCTTTGGAGGGAGTTCCGGAGACCGAGGGAAAGGAGCGCCCCGCCGCAGCCCCACCTCCGCCGGCGCCCAGTCCCCCGTCCACGCCTGAGCCGCTCGGCAAGAGCGAGCCGGGCGCGATGCCCAGTTCCAACTTTATGCCGCCCCCTGGCGCGCCCAGTTCCTACGGACCCACATTCAATGAAAGGCGGCAGCCCGTCAAACAAGGCCCGAACTGGGGCGCGATCATATTGGTGATTCTGCTGTTGGCCGGAGCCGCGTTCGGGGGTTGGTGGTTCTTCCTCAGGACGCCGTCGCCCGAATCGGTGGTACGGAAGTTCATGGATGCGAACACTGCGGGCGACTATGATGCATTCAGGTCTTGCCTCCGCCAGGACGAGGTCGCGGCGATGGGTGGCGAGCAGGCTCTTAGAGGCATGATGAAGAAGGCCGCGGAACGCGCTGCCGGCAAAGACACGAGCTATGAGGTCGTCAAAACCACGTATGAGAACTCAGACGCGCTTGCGGTGGTTGAGATAAAGCCAAAGGACACTAGCAGTATGCCGCCGGAAATGACCACCATGGAGATGCTGCTGGTACAAGAAGACGGGAAGTGGAAGGTCGATCTGAAAGCTACCGGTATGCGGATGATGAAGAAGTTATTCCCTAACGGTATACCTGGAATGCCGCGTCCACCCAAGTGAGCGTCACGCAGGAGAGTTCAGCCGGGCGTATAAGCAGTTGGGTGGCAAACGACCATTAACGTAGAGAAATGCCGATAGGAGAATGAGTGCTATGAAGAAGCTCGTAGTTATTATCGCCCTGATAGCTCTGGCCGTATGCCTGAGCTCGTGCGGAAACAAGCAGGCTGCCGAGAAGGCGGGCGGCCAGAAGCAAGTCCACGTTGCGTTCGTTACCAACAATGTCTCCGATTTCTGGAAGATCGCGGAGGCGGGGGTCAAAAAGGGCGAGGCCGAGTTCAACGCCACGTGCGACCTCAAGATGCCCACCCAGGGAACCGCCGCCGAGCAGAAGGTGATTCTGGAAGACCTGGTGACCAGGGGCGTGTCCGGCATTGCGGTCTCACCCGTAAGCCCCGACAGCCAGACGGACGTGCTCAACAAGGCGGGCGAGAGGGTTAATCTGATCTGCATGGACTCGGATGCACCCAAGAGCAAGCGGCTTGCCTACGTGGGCACAAGTAACCTCGATGCAGGCAAGACCGCCGGAGAGCAGATCCTCAAGGCCATACCGAATGGCGGCAAGCTGATGATCTTCGTCGGCACCCTCGATGCTCAGAACGCGGCGGATCGCTACAAGGGCATCCAGGAAGTGCTTGCAAAGAACCCCAAGTATCAGATTCTCGGAGTGATGACCGATGACACCAACCACACCAAGGCCCGGGCGAACGTCGAGGATACCCTCGTCAAGCATCCCGACATCGCCTGCCTGGTCGGTCTGTGGAGCTACAACGGCCCCGCGATCGTGAACGCCGTCAACGCGGCGGGCAAGGCCAAGAAGGTCCAGATCGTGTGCTTCGACGAGCAGGACGATACCCTCAAGGGCGTCAAGGACGGCACGATCTACTCGACCGTCGTGCAGAAGCCATACGAGTTCGGCTATCAATCCGTGAAGGTCCTCGCGGCGCTTGCGCGCGGCGACAAGAGTGTCATCCCCGCCGGCAAGATCGTGGACACGGGAGTGCAGGTGATCGACCGCTCCAACGTCGATTCATTCTGGGCGGAACTCAAGAAGCAGACAGGGAAATCGTAACCAACCTGCCCGTAGGGGCGAAGCATTTGCACATCAGGCTGATGATGACCGACAGGCTAGCGAGCAAATGCTTCGCCCCTACAGTTGATAGTCCCCGCACCGGCCCTTCCCTCTCCCCTCTCCCCATGTTAGAATTGACCCTATGAACAGCACAGCCGCAAGCCCTTTGCTGACTATGAGGCAAATGACCAAGCGCTTCCCGGGGGTCCTGGCGCTCAATAGCGTCGATCTGGACCTCTATGAGGGAGAGATTCTCGGCCTCATCGGCGAGAACGGGGCGGGCAAGTCCACGCTGATGCGAATCCTCGGGGGCGACTATCCCGCCGACGAAGGCGAGATTCTATTCGGCGGAGAGCAGGCGCGGATAACGGATGTCCAGCATTCCATCGCGCTCGGCGTTTCCGTGATCTACCAGGAGCTGAACCTCGCCCCGAACCTCGACATCGCCTCGAACATATTCCTCGGGCGCGAGCCCCGCCTGGGCGCGCTCGCCATAGTCGACAAGAAGCAGCTCTACGCCCGCGCCCAGGAACTGGCGCGGAGGATCGGCATCTCCGCAAGCATTACCACTCTGGTCGAGAAGCTCTCACCAGGCGAGCAGCAGCTTGTCGAGATCGCAAAGGCTCTGTCGGTGGATTGCCGGATACTCGTGCTTGACGAGCCGACAAGTTCGCTGTCGCCGGCTGAAGCCGCCAAGCTCTTCGAGGTCATGCGCGGGCTCAAGCGAGCCGGCGTAGCGATGATCTACATCTCGCATCGGCTCGCCGAAGTCCAGGAAATGTGCGACCGGGTGATCGTGCTGCGCGACGGAGAGCGCGCGGGCGAGATCAGCCGCCCCCGTCATGCTGAACTCGTTTCAGCATCCACGGAGGAGATGGTGAGGCTGATGGTGGGCCGCGACATCTCCCGCTTCTTCCCGGAACACGGACGGGAGCGCGAGGCCGAGGCTGTCATGTCCGTCAGAGACGTGACCTATCCGGGGGGCAAGGGCGCGGTTAGCTTCGATCTCAGATCGGGCGAGATACTGGGCATGGCGGGGCTTGTGGGAGCTGGGCGAACGGAACTTGTGCAGGCGCTGTTCGGCATAGAGCCGAAGATCAGCGGCGAAGTGTCGATTCGCGGCGAAAAGGTCGAGATACGAAACCCCGCGGACGCGATTGCGGCGGGGATGGGCCTGGTGCCCGAGGATCGAAAAGCGCTCGGGGTCGTGCTCGAAATGCCCGTGGTCGAGAATATATCGCTTTCAAGCATCGGGACCTACAATCCGCCGTTTCTCGATAAAACCCGCGAGACACGAACCGCGACCGAGCTTGTGGACAAGCTGGATATCAAGACTCCCAGCCTCGCTCAGCTCGTGCAGTTTCTTTCGGGGGGCAACCAGCAGAAGGTGGCCTTGGCGAAATGGCTGGCGACCAACCCGAGGATTCTCATACTCGATGAGCCCACCCGTGGCATCGACGTGGGCTCCAAGAGCGAAATCTACAAGCTCATACGAGCGCTAGCCGACGACGGCATGGGCGTGATAATGGTCTCCTCGGAGATGGAGGAGATCATGGGTCTGGCCGACCGCGTGCTGGTGATGCACGAGGGGCGGTGCACCGGCATTCTCGACCGGCACGAGATCAGCGAGGAGAGTATAATGCATTTGGCTACCGGAGGCACTGGCAATTGAAGAAGCTGTTGGGTATGACGTCGCTTTTGGCGCTGCTGATAGTGGCGATCTCCGCGTTTGAGGGGCAGGCGTTCCTGTCGCTGGGGAACATGCACAATCTCTTGCAGCGAGTAGGCATGATGGGAATCTTTGCGATGGGCGCCGGCATCGTAATCATGTCGGGCGGAATCGACCTGTCCATAGGATCAGTGATGGCGTTCATTGGGATCGTCGTTGCCCTGCTCGCCGGAGATCACTGGAATCCGTGGCTGGCGGCCGCGCTCGTAGTACCTGGTTGCACCCTGCTTGGACTGTGGCATGCCTTCGTAATAGACCGCTTTAAGCTCCAGCCATTCCTGGCGACCTTGACAACGCTGCTCTTGCTGCGCGGGCTTGCGCGAGGAATATCCGGGGGGCAGGCCGTGCACTTGAAGGGATTCGGGGTTCTGGGCAACGATTCCTGGCTCTGGATACCAATCCCATTTTGGATCCTGATCGGGATTGCTCTCGTGCTGGGATTTCTCATGAACTTCACCGTGTATGGCCGGTATCTTTATGCCATCGGGCGAAATGAAGACGCCGTCCGGTATTCAGGTATCAAGGTCAATCGAATACGAATGCTCGCCTACGCGATCTCGGCAGTGCTGGCGGGGATTGCTGGAGTGGTGGAGCTTTCCTATGTCAGCGAGGTGCAGCCAGCAAGCGCGGCTCTCATGTACGAAATGTGGGGCATAGCGGCGGCCGTGCTCGGCGGATGCAGCCTTCGCGGAGGCGAGGGAAGCGTGCTCGGGGTGATCGTCGGCGTCTCGCTTATCACCGTGATGCATAACGGGATCAATCTGCTCGGCGTGAACACGGAGTGGGAGTTTGCGGTAATAGGCGTAGTGATTCTCGGCGGAGTGATCGCCGACGCCGCCTACAAGCTCCGCGCGGCGAAGAGAGTTAAGGCGTAGTTTGGCATTCGGTGGCTCAGCGCTAACGGGGCGGTCGCGTGTCGCGATTCTCACAAGACTGAACTCACACAATCTGCCTTCACACAATCTGCCCACACTCTTGACAATGTGTCACCGTCTAGGTAGGATGGTGTTGTGCAAAACAGACGGGCTTGTTAGTGCCTATGCTGTCTGCGGCCCGTCTTGTACCGGGAAGGGTAAGCGCCCTTCCCACAGAACAAGAGGGAGGTCCCGTATGCTCGCTATTCTCATCATCCTTGCCGTTGCGTGCGGCAGCGCTTGTGCTTGGGTCTCGGCGCAGAAGGGGCGGGAGCCTGTTGCCTGGTTCGTCGGCGGGCTTCTGCTTGGACCGTTAGCCGTGGTTCTTGCCGTACTCAATCCAGGTACAAAGCCGATCCCCAAGGAGACTGGTCTGGTGATCGCTGGTTCCACGCTCCTCGCCTGGGGTGCGTGGTTGTTTTTCTGGTCCGCACCAGCAATGGACAATGTCCGCTCGGCAATGGGCCAGGCTGCCATAGCGGTCTCCGACTTCGCCGGGAACAGCGATGTTGGAACACAAGTTCTAGTCATAAGAATGGAGTACTATGGTGGGATAGTCTTGATGATCGTTGGCGCGGTTCTGCTTCTTCCAGGGTTGCTCGGCCTGGTTATGAAGGGACAGATGATCCCGCCCCCCAGCGAAGGTTGATACGCCCTTCTGTGCTGCGGGAACTCAGCCCAGTGGCATACGATGGCGGGGTGATCGCCGCTGCCAGGCGCGCCAGATGCGGGCAAGATCACCAAGTCTGTGCTGGAGGTTGGGAAATGCGCTCTCTTACCTGGGTTCAGACCGCCATACTGCTGTTCTTCCTCGGAACATGCACGTCTGTTGTCGGGCAAGAAGCCAGCTTGGTGTTACCTGTGCCGTTCCAGAAGCAAGAGCTGCCCGAAGTCGGGATGCACAACAGCATATGCGGCTACACTTCGCTGGCTATGGCTGCTGGATATGCGTGTGAATTCGTGCCAACGATGCAGACTAATGTCGACATACTGAAGGACCGCGGACTCGATCCGGACGGTCATGAGGTGTCCCTGGCGCTCAAGATCAAGGAGGCTGGCAAGTCTCTCTATGGGCTCTCTCTTAGGAGCGACACCTGGACTGTCGAGCAGATAATGGAGGAAGTTTCGAAGCGCAGACCGGTCATAGCCGGGATCGTGGCTGGGGAGATACCCTATGAGTTGAGGCAGTACCCGTACTCCGGCAGCCATTACCTAGTGGTAGTTGGATATGACCAGTCGAGCATCATCTGCAACGACCCGGGCACGCAGTATGGGAAGCAGAAGCACTATCCGAATGACATATTCTCCAGGGCATTCACCAAGGATGGGTCTAACGTCATCGTCGGGTTCAGCAAAACGCACGACACAGGTAACAGGAGCTATGCCGAACAGGGCCCTGCTGGAAGCCTGCGAGTTGCTCCCGAGAACTGGGTATTGTGCGTAGGAGACTCAGTACGGCTTACGGCCATTATGGCCGACCGCAGTGGAACAAGGCGTGTTAGCGTGGATTGGTCCTCGTCCGCTGATAGCGTGGCCTCGGCGGACAGCAGCGGCCTGGTAACCGGCCTGTCCGCCGGCGAGGCGGATGTCCAGGCGAGATGCGGGGGCATCGTCGGAAGCTCTCATATTTCCGTGAACACGTCAGGCGCGTCATCGGCCATCGTTATGCCTCGATCAGGCTGCATAGAGATCACCCTGGTCGAACACGAAGCAAGCTCCGAAAACAGCTTGGAGGTGTTGTCGCCCGAGAGAAAGACTCTAAGCAGGAACACCACAAAGGAGAAGACCGGGAAACGCTGGCAGTTGGGATCGTACAAGGCAGGCCAAGTGATCGTATTGCGCATTTACTCCAGTTGGGCTAAGGCATACCGCTACCCGAAAGTGGTCGTTGAGCGCGGTGGGTGGCTGACAAAGTTCGAAGATTGGAATGACCATGACTACAACGATCTCATCCTACGGTTGCGGCTGACAAGGGAATAGCTACCGGATGTACGAGGAGGTGGACAGAAATGGCCTTGGTGAAGTGCCCGGACTGCGGTAGGGAGATATCCACACTGGCGGCCGCGTGCCCAGAATGCGGCTGCCCGATGAAAGCGCCCATGAAGAGTGAAGACGAGAGGACTGCCAAGCTGCGACGCGCCAGGGAGCGGAATGAGCTATACGAGTCGCTATTCAGGCTGTTCATTGCGGTAATGGTGGTGTTGACTGTTATCTCCATCCTGCGCGACGAGAAGGCGATGGCGTGGATAAAGGACTTCTTCACCGCGCCGGTAGGAATCAAGCACGATTTCTCAACGGGCAGGGGATGGGGATGAACGAGTTCAGTCCTGCGGGCAAGGTTCTTCCTTACCCCCGAATGGCACCGCCCTGAGCCAGTCACCCCAAAGATACTGAAGGGTCTCGTCTCAGACAACTGAACCTCTCTCATGGCAATTCTCAATTGAGCCAAGACCTCGGCTCACAGCGAAGTGCTGCTGCGATACGCCGCACAATCGAGCGCCTCGGGGCAAGGCTGGTCGAGATCGTGCCTCTGCCCGAGGACAATGACCAGTACCGGGACGGCGACCGGGAGAAGTGCTGCTACCGGCTCGATATCTGAGGCTCGGGGGATCGGATAATGTGTTTGTGCAAGTGCCTGTTCGCGTCGCTGATGATTGCGTGTATCTGCGCGCCCGCGATGGCTCGGGGGATGATGCCGACCAAAGACGAGTTCGCTGCTCGTGACCGCTGGATCGCGGAGCATTTCGCGCCCGCAAAGCAGGGCGCTAGAGCTTCGCCAGGCGCAGGCAAGGCGCTTCCGGCAGGGCTGATTGTCGTCTACAATCACGGCGATGTGCAGCTCAACGCGCGAGGCGGCGAGCCGCTCAAGATCGGCGATGCGGTCTACACGGGCGGGCTCTACTGCCATGCGCCGAGCAAGGTGATTGTCAGGCTTCCCGGCCCCGGCAGGAGCTTTTCCGCGCGGATCGGCGTGGACTCCCGCGCGGGAGGCGGGAGCGTGGTGTTTTCCGTGAAGGCAGATGGCGGGGAGCTCTTTCGGTCCAGTGTCATGCACGGAGGGGAAGCTGCGATCCCGGTCAATGTCGATCTGAAAGGCGCTACGGAGTTCACGCTCGAAGTCGGCGACGCGGGAGACGGCATTAGCTGCGATCAGTCAAACTGGGCCGACGCGAAAGCGACTCTGGCCGACGGCCGCGAAGTATTGCTTGGCGACCTCCCGATTGGCGAGGCGGAGCTGCCGTCGCGATCAACCTGGGCGCTGCCGTTTTCGTTCGATTATGGCGGAAAGCCGTCGGACGAGCTGCTAGGGGCCTGGAAGTTCAGCCAGTCCACGAAGAAGCTGGATAAGAATCGCACACAGACCACTCAGACCTACACCGACCCCGCCACCGGCCTGCAGATGAAATGCGTCATGGTGAAGTACCTCGACTTCCCGACCGTCGAGTGGACGCTTCACTTCACCAACACCGGCAAGGCCGATACGCCGATCCTTTCGGATATTCGCGCCATCGACACCCGTTTCACGCGATCCAAGTCGGGCGAGTTCGTGCTGCACCGCATCAAGGGCGATTCCTGCACGCCTGATAGCTACCAGCCTCTCGATGAGACGCTTGGGCCCAACGCGCGCAAGCATATCGCGCCCGTGGGCGGACGGCCCACCTCCGGCGAGTTCCCATACTTCAACATCGAGCAGCCCGGCGGCGGGGTGATAACCGTCATAAGCTGGGCGGGGCAGTGGGCGGCGGATTTCGCCAGAGACGACAAGTCCGGGCTGCGCGTCGCCGCGGGCCAGGAGCTGACTCATTTCACGCTCCATCCCGGCGAACAGGCCCGCAGCCCGATGGTCGTTATGCAATTCTACAAAGGGGAGACTCTCCGCGCGCAGAACATCTGGCGGCGATGGATGATAGCGCACAACATGCCCAGGGGCGCGAAGCCGTTCAGCTCCACGTGCATCGGAGGGTTCTTCCCTGGGATCAGGTGCAGCGAAGCCGACGCCGTCGCGTTCTGCGACCGCTACCGCAAAGAGGGGTTCACGGTCGATTACTGGTGGACCGACGCGGGCTGGTATATCTGCGACCCCAAGATCGGCTGGCCCCAGACCGGCACCTGGGAACCCGACCCGGTGCGCTATCCCAACGGCCTGCGCGCCCTCAGCGACTACGTCCACCGCTTCGGCATGAAGCACATCGTGTGGTTCGAGCCGGAGCGCGTCCAGCCGGGCACATGGCTTACGAATACTCACCCGGAATGGGTACACGGCGGCAAGGAAGGCGGCCTGCTGAGGCTCGATAACCCGGAATGCCTTGCATGGGCAATCGAGCATTTCGATAAGCTCATCACCGAACAGCATATCGATCTCTACCGGCAGGATTTCAACATCGACCCGCTCTCCTACTGGCGCACCGGCGAGCCCGACAACCGGCAGGGGATCACCGAGAACCACCACGTCACCGCCTACTTCGCCTATTGGGATGAGCTTCGGCGCAGGCATCCGGGCATGCTCATCGACTCCTGTTCGAGCGGCGGTCGTCGCAACGATCTGGAGACGCTGAGGCGGGCGGTGCCGCTGCTGCGAAGCGACTACCAGTGCGAGCCGGTCGGCAACCAGGCCCACACATTCGGCCTTTCGTTCTGGCTGCCATATTACGGCACGGGGGTCTATCACGACAGCCTCTACAACCACCACAGCAGCCTCGCGCCCGCCTACGGCATCTGCGCGGACATCCGCAAGCCCGATATAGACTACGCCCTGCTCCGCAAGACCAAGAGCGATTGGCGCGCGGTAGCCGATCTGATGCTGGGCGACTACTATCCGCTGACCGCATGGACGCTGGACAAGGCGAAGTGGATCGGGTTCCAGTTCGACAGGCCCGATCTCGGCAAGGGAATGCTGCAGGCGTTCCGCAGGCAGGACAATCCCGAACCGACCGTGTTACTTAAGCTCGGGGGCCTCGACCCGAAGTCCACCTACAAGCTCAAGGACCTGAGCTCCAACTGGACTGGGAAATACACGGGCCGGGAGCTGATGGAGAAGGGTCTATCGATCAGCGTGCCCAAAGCTCCGGGGGACGCGCTGATTGTGTATGCCAAGTGATTCACGGCAGCAAGCTTGCGTAACGTCATGCTGACGCCGCCAAATAGACCTCCAAAGATCAGAAGGGCATTTCGATTACGACGCCGAACTCTCCAGCGAGAACACTCTTATATGAGAGGGAATCGCGATTGGGGAACGATCGTATGCGTCCTATTAGCGAGTTACTCGGGTTGTGGGTGGCAGTGATATGCCTTACCGGCAGTGCTATGGCTGCAATCGTGCCTTCGCAGCCGACATTCGTCACGTCACTGGACGGCAACTGGCGTTTCAAGCTCGAGAAAGAACCGACTGAGCCATTTTACGCACTGGACTACAAAGAGGACTCGAACTGGCACGATTTCGCGGTCCCGGGCAACTGGGAGATGGCAGGGTACTCGCCCGCGACCTACTGGAACCCCGACAACGCCTCCGGTGATTTCCGGCACTGGTTCACGGCACCGGCAGACTGGAAAGGCCGGCTCGTAGGGATCAACTTCGACGGCGTCCAGAACGGCGCCGAGGTGTGGCTCAACGGCCAGCCCGTACCAGTCACCGAGCCAAGCTGGGGTAGGGCGAACTACCACGAAAGCGGCTGGACCGCCTGGCAGGCCGACATCACGGATGCGGTCAAGTTCGGCGAGACCAATCTGCTCGCGATCCGCGTGACCAAGAAGACACAGTCGTCGAACCTGGATTCGGGAGATTACTATTTCCTGGGCGGCGTCTATCGTCCGGTGACTCTATTCTCCGTGCCCGCGACCCACGTATCCGACGTAACTGTGCAAACTCGCCTGCTGCCGGGTAACAAGGCCGAGGTAAAGACGATCGTCCAGGTGACGGGGCCGGCAGCCGCCACCGCCAATGTGACGGCGCAGCTCGAAGGATGCGATCCAATACCGGGTACCGTGAGCCATGGCCGCGCGGAGCTGACCCAGATCGTGGACAAGCCTCGCCTCTGGTCAGCCGAGCATCCCAATCTCTACAACCTCGACATCACGCTCAATTACTCCGCCGACAAGACCGTTGAACAGGTTCGCCGCCGTATCGGCATCCGCGAGGTGACGATCAAAAACGGCATCCTGCTCGTCAACGGCGTGCCCGTGAAGTTGGCGGGCATCTGCCGCCACGACGTATCCGCCGAGGATGGCACCGCAGTCGGGCCGGCCCTCTGGCGCAAAGACCTTACCCTTATGAAGGCAGCCAACATCAACGCCATGCGCACTTCGCACTATCCCTACGGTTCCGGTTTCTACGACCTGTGTGACGAGATGGGATTCTACGTGATGGACGAGCTGCCATACTGCTGGTGCCCGACCGATACCGACGAGCTCACCGCTGCCTACACCCAGCGCGCCCGCGAGACCGTCGCCCGCGACAAGAATCACGCCAGCGTAATCGTCTGGGCAATAGGCAACGAAAACAAGAACGGCAAGAATCTTCGGATCGTGGCCGACCTGGTCAAGCAACTCGACAGCACCCGCCCGAGGCTCGTCTCGTGCCTGCGCGCCGATCAAAACAACGTCGAGTTCGACGACGCGCACTACACCCCACCCGAGAAAATGCAGCAGGCAGCCGACGACAAAGAGCGTCGCGCGAAGTGGCCGATGATCTACCTGGAGAATCCCAACGTCTGGGACGTGCGCTTCGCCGCAGACTACGGCGCGCTCGATATCTGGGCGGAAGTGATCAAACGCACGTGGGACGTCGTCTGGGCGTCCGACGGTATCCCCGGCTCATTCCTGTGGGAATGGCAGGACCGCGCTGTCGCCGACTCCTGCCCGACCAAGCTCTACCGGTTCGACCCCGTCACCGGCATCAACTGCGTCAAGACCAAGGGGTTGGTGGACGCCTTTCGCAACCCACGGCCGGACTACTACCACGTCAAAATGGTCTACGCGCCGATCAAGGTCGCGCCTGAGATCGACCTCAAGTCCAAGCCCGGCTCGGCCGTTCTGGACGTGACCAACCACTACTCGTTCACCGACCTTTCCGAGCTCGAAGCGAATTGGCACGTGCTCAAGGCCGGCAAGGCCATCGAGTCCGGCAAAGCCCGCGTCAAGCTCGCGCCGCGCGAGAGCGGCAAAGTCGAATTGAAGCTGCCCAAGTCGGCTGCCACGGCGGATGCTCTCCGCATCGACTTCAACGACCCGCGCGGCTGGAACGTCGTGAGCTATCAGTTCGCGCTGGCCGAGCCGAAAGCGGCGCCTGATCGCATGCTCGCCGCGCTGCCTGATGGCCTGAGCTTCCCCAGCCTAAATCTGGTAACAAAGACCACAATCGGCGACGCCTCCTCCTGGCTGCGCGCATACCGGTACTATGGGAAGCTCATCAACGTGAAGACGGAGCCCGCGAGCACGCAGGACCTCTCAACGCGACCGCTGAAGGACGTTCGTTCTCTGGACGCGGACGTGGTGCTGAGCGAAGAGGTGATCACGCCGCCACTCGATGGTCAACCGCATAACCCCAAGGCCGTTGTGCCGGACCCCAAAGAAATCGCCGCGCACCTACACGCGGAATTCGCTGATGGCAAGTTCAGCTATCGGATCGATTGGACCGGCGCGAAGGCGGATGTCGAGCAAGTCGGCTGGGTGTTCGATATGCCCAAGCAGTTCGATCATTTCTCTTGGGACCGCAAGGCGCTTTGGTCGGTCTACCCGGATACCCACATCGGCCGCCCGACCGGGACCGCGCTGCCGGACTCGGCCAACGTCCACGTGACAAAGATCACGCGCCCTGACGCATTCGACTTCGTATCGACCAAGTATAACTGCAACTGGGCAACGCTTACCGATTCAAAAAGCCATGGCCTGCGAATCGAGTTCGCTCCTGAGAGCCGCGAGCACGTGCGCGGAGGCATCGGCGCCAACGGCTATGAGCTGATCGTCAACAGGCAGTGCAGTCCACCCAATGACATCAGCTCCAGTGTAGTGCCTGACCTCTATCTGCAGCTCTCACCGGGCGACCGTGTAGAGGGTTCATTCCGCGTCGGGTCGAACAACTAAGTAGGACCAAACAACATGTGCTTTCACAACGAACTGTGCTTCGCTCTCACTTTGCTATGCTTCGCCGTAGCCGCCACGATCCCGATGGACAAGAGCTTCATCTCGTCACTGGATGGCACTTGGCGATTCAAGCTCGAAGCGACCGAATCGCCGGCCGCGTCCCTCACCGAAGGGCAGGCGCCACATCCGGTCGAGAGTGCCAAAACCTTCGAGCCGTTCTATGAGTCCTCCTACGAGGAGAACGCGGACTGGCACGATATGAACGTGCCCAGCAACTGGGAGATGGCCGGCTACTCGCCCGCGACCTACTGGAACCCGGACAAGGCGTCCGCTGAGTTCCGGCGCACATTCACCGTGCCGGCAAGCTGGGAGGGCCGTCTGATCAAGATCAACTTCGACGGTGTGCAGAACGGCGCTGAGGTGTGGGTGAACGGTCAGCCCGTAAGCGTCACCGAGCCGAGCTGGGGCCGCGCGAACTACCACGAAAGCGGTTGGACCGCCTGGCAGGCCGACATCACACCCGTTGCCAAGTTCGGCGAGAACAACCTGCTCGCGATTCGCGTGACCAAGCTGACGAAGTCGGCTCCCCTGGACTCCGGCGATTACTATTTCCTGGGCGGTGTCTATCGTCCCGTGACTCTCTTTTCCGTGCCCGCAACCCACATTTCCGACCTCACGATCACGACTCATCTGCTGCCCGGCAACAAGGCGCAGGTGAAGGTCGTCGCGGCCGTAGCGGGCAGCGATCTCTCAAGCATCTCGATCAAACTTGAAGGGCAGGATGCCGTTGCTGCCGTGGTCAAAGACGGTTCAGCCGAACTGACTCAGATCGTGTCGAGGCCGAAGCTGTGGTCGGCTGAGTATCCTAACCTCTACGGCCTGGATGTTGCCCTCAAGGACGCCGGCGGCAAGGCCGTCGAAAGCCTGACCCGCCGCGTCGGCATTCGCGAGGTGACGATAAAGAACGGCATTTTGCTCGTGAACGGCCAGATCGTCAAGCTGGCTGGAATCTGTCGCCACGACGTCTCCGCGACCGAAGGATGCGCGGTCGGGCCGGATCTCTGGCGCAAAGATTTGACGCTCATGAAGGCCGCCAACATCAACTCCGTTCGCACATCACACTATCCCTACGGCACGGGATTCTACGATATGTGCGATGAGATGGGGTTCTACGTTATCGACGAGCTGCCTTATTGCTGGTGTCCGACCGATACGGACGATCTCACCCCCGCCTACGCCCAGCGCGCGAGAGAGACCATCGCCCGCGACAAGAACCACGCCTGCGTCATCATCTGGGGAATCGGCAATGAGAACAAGCCGGGCAAAAATCTTCAGGTCGTCGCAGACATCGTCAAGGGTCTCGATACCACGCGTCCCAGGCTCGTATCCGAAATGCCTGCCGACAAATACGGTGTTGAGCTTGATGACGCACATTATACGCCGCCGGAGGATATCGCAAAGGCAGCCAACGACAAGAAGCGCCGCGCGGTATGGCCCAAGATCTATACCGAGAACCCGAACGTGTGGGATGTGCGGTTCGGCGCGGACTACGGCTGCCTCGAGGCGTGGGGCGAAGTGATCAAACGGACGTGGGATGTGGTGTGGAAATCCGATGGCATACCTGGATCGTACCTCTGGGAGTGGCAGGACCGAGCCGTCGCCGACCTCTGCCCCACCAAGCTCTACCAGTTCGATCCCGCAACTGGCATCAACTACGTAAAGGTCAAGGGGCTCGTGGACAGCCACCGCAACATCAGGCCCGATTACTATCAACTCAAGATGGCCACTTCGCCGATCCAGGTTGCCGGCAAGATCGACCTCAAGTCGCAGCCGGGCTCGGCCGTGTTGAATATCACAAACCACTATTCGTTCACCGACTTGTCCGCGATCAAAGCGAATTGGCGGCTCACCAAAGACGGCAAGCTCGTCAAATCCGGCACGGCCAAACTCAAACTTGCGCCTCGTTCCAGCGGCAAAGTGGCGCTGAAGCTGCCGGAGGGGCTCGCAGCCAAGTTAGACACTCTTCGGATCGACTTCGACCATCCGCAAGGCTGGAACGTGGTCACCTGCCAGTTCGCGCTGCAGTCAAAGGCCGCCAGGTCCGCAATCGACCCGCGTCTTCCCGACGGTCTCGGGTTCCCTCGGTTCAATCTCGTATCAAAGGTCACCGCCCACGACCCGGATACCTGGATCAGAATCTACCGCACCCGGTATCAGCTCGCCAACGTGAAGCTTGACCCCGTGAAGGCAAAGTTGCTGGCCGACGTGCGCGCGATGGACGCAGACATCGTTTGCGGGGACGCATCGATGCTCCCGGAGAGTCCGGTTCCGAGTGACGAACAGAAAGCCAAGGTCAAGCTCCCGACAGCCGGCCAGGTCGTGGGGCGAGTGCATGCCGAATTTGCCGCCGGCGCGTTCAGCTATAGAATAGAGTGGACCGGGGAAAAGGCCGAGATCGAGGAACTGGGCTGGGTTTTCGATATGCCCAAGGCGTTCGATCACTTCTCCTGGGACCGCAAGGCGATGTGGTCCTACTACCCGGAGACGCATATAGGCCGGCCTCACGGGACCGCGCTTCCCGACACGGCCAACGTCCACCTGACCGAGATCACCCGGCCGGACGCGTTCGACTTCAACTCGACGAAGTATAACTGCAACTGGGCCTCGCTCACGGATGCGAATGGACACGGTGTGCGCGTGGAGTTCGACGCGAAAGAGCGCCAGCAGGTTCGCGGAGGCTTTGGGACGAATGGAGGCTATGAGCTGATCGTCAACAAGCAGTGCAGCCCGCCGCGCGACATCAGCACCAACTGCGTCCCGGACCTGTATCTGTCTCTTTCGCCTGGCGACAAGATAGAGGGTTCATTCAAGGTCGGGTCGAACAAGAGATAGTGAAGATCGCTCAGATGCTGGCCCTGGCTATGCTGCTGGGGTCGATACCGTTCGGACATATCGCGGTCCGGTTGCGCGCGCCTGGCAGAGCGCGGGACGAGGGAATCGGGGTTGAGACCATCCGCCGCGCCGTGGGCTGGCCGGGATTGGCGCTCGTCGTTGCGCTCAATGTCGCCAAGGGCTTCGTGACGGTCTGGCTTGCCAAGGGCGCGCTGGGCTCCGTGTGGCTGGCCTGCCCTGTCGGGGCAGTCGCCATAGCATCCCACTGCTTCCCCTACTGGTTGATGTTTCGGCGTTCCGGTAACGGCGGAAGCGTGGCGCTGGGCGTTGTGCTGGGCCTATTGCTCTAAGAGTGGACGCATCGATGGCTTCGGAGTTGATCCATGAGATATGCCTTGATCGCCGCGGCGCTCGGCCTGGCTTGCGCGGCCTGCGCTTCGGGTTCGGAAAGGACCAACAACGTGGCGAGGATCGCGACTGCCGGTAAGACGGATTGGCACATCGAGCTCTCGGATCACGCAGGCCCCGTGGAGCGGTTCGCTGCCGGTGAACTGGTCAAGTACGTCGAAAAGATCACCGGCGCTCGGCTCAAGATCGCCGCGAGCGGGAAGAAGACGATCCTGCTCGGCCTGCGCAAGAACCTTGCAGCAAACGGCCTGCCGCAGCCTAAGAAGGGCGCGGACGGCTACGCGTTGAGCGTATCCTCACTTAGGATCATCATCGCGGGCGATAACCCTCGCGGCGTGCTTTATGGCGTCTACGATCTGCTCGAGCGGATGGGGTGCAGATGGTATGTCCCCGCGCTCGATCCAAAGGACCCGGAAGTTGTCCCAAACAATCCGAACCTATCCATTCCCGCCGGGAAATGGCCCGAGGCAAGCCCGTTCGAGGACCGGGTCTACTGGATGAGTGGTCTCGCGTTTGAGATACGCCAAAAGCAAGCCCTGGCGCAGATCGACTGGGCCGCCAAGAACCGCTTCAACATTCTGAGCTGGCAGTGCGTGCCGGAGAAGATCGAGCATGACCTGGCGGAGATGGACTCCAAGGGTATCTTCGCGGCGATGGAGAAGCGAGGGCTGGTTCTTCACGGCCCCGGTCATTCGTTCCCCTACTTCCTGCCGACCGACCGCTACTTCAAAGACCACCCGGAATGGTTCGGCTTTCGCGACGGCAAGCGGCAGCCGCACGGCGGGGTCTGGCCCGCGACCAACTTTTGCATGAGCAACCGGGCGGCCGTCGAGCAGTTTGTCAGTAACGTCGAGGAGTTCGTTCGCAAGCACCCGCAGATCAAACGGCTCGATCTTCTGCCAATTGACGGTGGGCTGCCGTGCGAGTGCGAGGAGTGCTCCAAGAGCACGCCGACCGACCTCGCGCTCACGGTCTATAACAAGGTGGCCGAGCGGCTCGCTAAGCTCGCTCCTGACGTGGTCGTGGACTGCGTGCCGGGCTATTCCGTCGTGGAAAAGCCGCCCGAAAAGGTCCGACCCGACGACAGGCTCTCGGCCTGCTACGCGCATTGGGGGCGAAACCACCGAACCGCCTATGGCGATCCCGACTACCCGCGAAAAGAGAACCTGCTCGCCTGGATGTCGCTGTTCAAGCGGTTCTGGATCTGCTCGTACTACGCCGCCAATTCCCACCAGCCGTTCACGGGTCCCCCATATCTGCACGCCATCGCGGGCGATACGGAGTTCATGGTCAAGCACCACGTGACCGGCGCGCTCGTGCTGGAGTTCCCGCCCGGATTCTGGTGGAGCAATTCGTTCAACGTCCGCATGGCCGGCATCTACCCATACTACTATCCCGCGCGGGACCCACGCTCGGAGCTGCACGACTACGCGCTTCACTACTACGGCCCCAAAGCAGGCCCGATCATCCACGAGTATCTGAGCAAGCTTGGGGACAACGCGAACCTCGAAAGCTCATATCGCGCGAGCCGTGGAGACGCGACCGCCGAGGACATGGCGTTTCTGGGGAAGATGCAGGGCCTTCTGAAACGGGCGTCTGAGCTGGCGCGAGACAACTCCACTTACGCCTACCGCGTCGGCAAGCTCGGTGTAGGCATGGAGCTGATGATGCACTTGGGACCGGGCCGGGGCAAGGTCAGAGAAGCGGAACAGGCCGTGGACGCATGCCTTGCGGGCAAGGCGACCGCCGAGGATGCCCGATCAAAGATCGCCGAAGCGCGAGCGTTTGACGACGCGATCATCGCCCACGCCAAGAAGCTTGCCGAGAGCAACGCCGACAACGGCACAATGGACGCCGACTGGGTCAAGGGCTGGGCCATCGGCTTCGGCTTCGAAGGCCCGCTGGCGGCGGCGGAGAAGAAGCTCTAGAACCAGGACTCATTGCGGTTTTCGGTGCGGGGACGATGCTCCTGGCACTCTCACCTCGAATCCTTGACAAGACGGCTGGAAAGACGTATCATGCTAACATCGTAGACGCGAGACCAGAGTTGGTCTCGAAAGGGGGACTGTTTCCTAATGGAAATCGGTGACACAGTCTTACACCCGCGTTACGGCGTTGGCGTGATCCACCACATCGAGCAACGTGACCAGGACGGCGAGATCCGTGAGTTCTACGTGATCCCCAAACCGTCCATTGCTTCCACGATTCTGGTTCCTGTAGACACGGCCGACGAACTGGGTTTAAGACCTATTTCCTCCGCTGACAAACTCAATGAGGCCATTCGGATCCTTGCCGGCGAGACCGATGAGGACCGACTCATCTCCGGCCTGCGCAACCTGAGCTGGAACGATCCCCTCGCTCTCGCGCAGGCAATTCGCAACCAGGCTACCGAGCCTAAGTCCCGCTACCCTAAGGTGAGTGAACTCCACCAGCTCAAGCGAGCAAAGAAGTTGCTTGCCGAGGAACTGAGCGTGGTGCTGGGTATGCCCGAAGACAAAGTGGCTGCCCTGATCGACTGCAAGGATGCAGTCCCCAGCGCCGCAGTGGTGGGCAAAGCTTAGTTCAGCTTGTGCCTGCGGGGTTTCCAGGCAATGACTAGCATTAGCGTGCTTCGGCGCGCATCTCGCG
>Ga0209226_10000295_pt1 | contig 30354 bp, 28 predicted proteins | sample BarGraNGADG00212_2_FD_184497 | JGI IMG/M metagenome (GOLD analysis project Ga0209226, IMG submission 184497) | Arctic peat soil microbial communities from Barrow, Alaska, USA - Barrow Graham LP Ref core NGADG0011-212 (SPAdes) (version 2) | ecosystem: Environmental > Terrestrial > Soil >...
CAGAGGCTATAGGGGCGCGTGCGATTGCCGTTATCCTCTCCGGGTATGATGGCGACGGTACTGAGGGATGCAAGCACATCAAGGCAAAGGGTGGAACAACATTTGCCCAGGACAAGTCTGCCGAAGTGCCTCACATGTCTCTCAATGCTCAGGATTCAGGCTGTATTGATTTCGTTTTGCCACCCGACAAAATTTCAGAAAAACTAAAAAAAATAGCAGCTGCGTTTAAAACTTAGAAACGAAGTCACAACTATCCGAAAGCCGGTTAATTTAAAATAGCGGAAAAAAGCTCAAATCTTTGAGTTGAAACGCGTTGGGGTCAAAGTAAAAATTTAGAGAATAGACTTTTTGCCCTTTTGACAAAACAATAAGTTTTATTAAACGACCGTATTAGAAAACTTTAAAAAACCTTCCTTTTTTCTTATTTTTGGAGGATCTCAAACGCTGAATTTTTGATTAAGTTTATTTTTCCTATGCTTTAACCGTTTTTAAAAACAGTCTTTTCGGATACGCGCTGGACAGTTAAAATAGATTCCTTAACGTGCTATATTTTCCGTTTCGTGAGCCGACCCCTAATACGTTCCCATCGGTTCCGGGAACCTGTAACGAAGTTGCATGTAACCCTGAGTTAGGGAACAATTATTCAGGAGTAGCGGTTTGCAGGTTTCGTTCCTGCATCGGCGTCTCCACAGTTTGACAAGGGATACGACCCCGCAAGGCGCATAAGAATATTGTGTTATATTACAAAAAGAAATTATTATGGTAGAAAATTAATTCTACCATAATAATACACTCTTTAGTTGTAGTTAATTTAAAAATGAAAGGTTAACGAATCTAAGCTTTGCCTAGTATCCTAAACATCCCGGTTCCGCAAGTTGGACATTTACCCTTCATTGCTTTTCTGCCATTTTTCATTGTAACTTCAACAGAATCTTTAATTTCTTTTTTAGACTTACATTTTACGCAATATGCTTCCATGATCTAATTAATTTAGTTATGATTAATCTATTTCATTACAAATATAAGCTTTTTGCAATGTGCTTGCAAATAGTAATCGCTGAAAAAAGAAACACACCTTGACAATTGTACCAAATTTTGGTAACTTTGGAGAAAAATTGATGAATTATGAGTAGAAACACTTCAATATCAATAGGAAACTATTTTGATAATTTTATTCAAAATAGAGTATCTGCCGGAAGATTTAAAAATGCAAGTGAAGTTGTCCGGGCAGGATTAAGACTTTTGGAAGAAGAAGAAACCAGAATTATTGCTTTAAGAGAAGCTATTCAAGAAGGGATAGAAAGCGGAATTGCTTATGATTTCAATCCTGAGTCACATTTAGAAAGATTAAATAAAACCAAAAATTAGTCAATTTTCCGAAAAACCCATATATTTGTTTATATAAAAGAGAATAAACGGATCTGTTTAGAACCCAGATCAGTGTATTTATCTAATTACTAACTAAATGAGATCCATTATGAAAAAACATTTTCCTTTAATTGTACTTCTTTTTTTTGGTTTGAGTCTGACCGGGTATTCTCAGCTTTCTGACAGAGTTAATAGTCCGAGCACGTTTAAGGTAGGTACCCGGCCTGTACAGGGTAATCTGGGATTATATTTCGGACTGGCATATAATGAGATTGAGTACTGGTTTGATCATGATCTTGATTATACAGGTCTTCCGATCATAAGCGTGAAATATTACATGACAGACAATAATGTTATCCGGATAGGTATTCAGACTTCACGGACTTCTGAAAAAGCCAAAGGTACCGTAGACCCTTTGGTTGATGGTTCTAACCTGACTGAAAAAAATCATGTTGACGTTAATTCAAAGTTCCTTTTTTCTCCGGGATATGAACACCATTTCACCAGTTCAAATATCCTTGATGTTTATGTTGGTGGCTTATTACCGTTAGGATGGAGATCTGAAGAGTTAGTAAATGATGAATCTTATACAGGAGGTAACTATTCTCATTATACACGTTCCCTTCTGAGTTTTACTTACGGGTATGAAGTATTTGTCGGAGTTCAGGCGTTTGTTGCCGATCTGCCTCTGGCTGTAGGATTAGATTTTGGGGTAGCCGGATTAGGACACCTGAAAACAAAATATAAGCATGTTGTAAGTAGTAAAGTAGGCGCTGTAACAACAAATCAGACTTTTTATACTCTTGATTCGGATCCTCTTGCAGGAGGAACTCTATACAAGGATTTGAACTCATCGGATTCTAAATTTCAGGGTAATATCCGTCTTACCTTGACTTATTACTTTAAAAAGTAATATGTCATATTGAAGTCAACGAATGAACCTTGTGTAAAATAGTGTTCAGAATTAATTAAAACAGACATAAATGAAATACTTCATAAAAATATTTTTACCCTCTTGCCTTGTGATGCTTTTAATTTCATCATGTGCAAGCATTAATACATCAAGATCAGGCAGATATTCATCTTTTCTCCCCGATATGGTCAAGTTTGATCTCACTTCAGCAGACGTTCAATATCTCGGAGAAATGGATATTTCCGTAAACTATAGCCAATATCTGGGATTTATTAAGATCTTCGAACTGGTTAACGACCAGGAGGTGAGCGCCAGGACTGTAAACGCTATGGTAATGTACGGTAAAAGGAATCTTCCTCTGAGCCCGGTATTGGCCAGGGCTCTTTACGATGTTTATATGAAATATCCTGAAGCTGATTTCACTATTCCGGTTTACGTTATTGAAGAACAGAAAAATCTGTTCATGGGCAAAAAGATAAGGAAAACGGCAAGGATTAAAGCATACAAAATAAAGATCTGAAAGTGAGTGTAGTTTATAAAAAGCTATCAATATCATTATTTTTAATTATTGTCATTCTTCTTGCTTCGTGTCAGAAAGATGAGGAAACGTCGGTTGTATTGTTAACTCCGTACCCTTTGGTTATAAGTAATGTCAAACCCTTTGAGGTAGTATCGCTGATTGTTGACTGCCAGTCTCCCCTCGAGATGAAACAGTTTACAATTACAAGCAGAATTGATGGTGATTTCTCGAAAACGGAACTTGACACTGCTATTTCCGGAAAGAAATTTTATTTCAGGTATGAATACGTTGTGCCTGATTTAATGGAAAGTAAACAGATACTTCTGGAATTTACTCTCAGGGATGTTGATGGGAATGTTGCAACAAATGCAAAAATTGTCGATGTAATAGCTACTGCCGAATACCTGAAAGAAACAGCTGGGCATGAGCTATTTTCAGGAAACTCCGGTAAACAGAATGCATATAATATTCTTGAGGGGATTCCTTATTACTCACATTTGGCGGATACATTGAAAATGCATATTGTTGATACCTCAAATACTTCTGTGCTGTTGAAAAAATGGATATCACCTGCTGGTGTTAAGTTTGTCAGATTCAATGGTTTTGATTATGCAAACTGTACCAATGTCTCAATTAAGAATGCTTACAGTGCAGGTATTAAAACCGAGTTTGTTGATAACCTGGTTATTGGCGATATTTTTCTTACTAAGATTACTAATAAAGATGCCAGTGAGTCGTATGTTGCGATAAAGATCATTAACATTATCGATGCTGCCGGGAGCGATTGGGATCGCTATATTTTCAATCTTAAAAAGTAGTATATAAAGTACACTTTAAAGAAAATAAAGATGATGAATACAGAAAAGCAGTTATTCAGAAACTTATTTACTGTGATTTGTCTTTTAGTCCTGTTAATAATCGGGGTGGATGCTCAGACCTTCTTAAAGACAGTCTGGGAAAAGGAGTATGATACTGATTTATCTGACCGGATATATTCAACTATCAAGGCTGACGATGGTTCCATTTTTCTTATCGGAGAAACCGGTTCTTCTGCATCGGCGGGAACAAAAATTCTTGTTTTGAAGATTAATCCTTCCGGGGAGCAGTTATGGAAGAAAGTATTCGGCTCAAACGGTGATTTCAGATTCAGGGCTGTTTGTAAATCACAAAATGAAGGTTTCTATATTCTGGGAACAAAGCAGGACGGATCAGCAAAAAAATTAATCTGGATTGCAAAATCTGACTCAAATGGCGCCCTGTTATGGGAAAGTACAACCGGAGGGGGAGAGAAAGAAAACATAGCAGATATTGCAGAATGTTCTGATAACGGATTATTCCTGTGCGGTTCAAAGGAAATAAAGGGCGATCACGATACTGATGCCTGGCTGATAAAACTTAACAAAAGAGGGGCTGTTGAATCTCAGGCTCTGTTCGGAACCAGGTATATCGATGATGAGTTCAGTTCGATAATCAGCGATAATAAAGGCGGCTATATACTATCAGGTTTCACATCGGTAAAGATGGGAGAGGCCAGAGTTCCATATTTTATAGGTGTCGATTACCGCGGAAACAAGAAGTGGGAAAAATCATTTCCCGATCTGGTAAGAACAATACCTTCTTCAGCTTTCATTAATAAAAGTGGTTCTGTTGTCTGCTTTGCCAATGTATCTTCAGCTTCCGGAGAATTTGAAAAAATCTCAAAAATTATTCTTTCTTCATCCGGGGAACTGGTAAATACATTTTATCTGAAGATGCCTCTAAGTATATCCAAGAATTCCTATATACAGCTTGATGATGATCAGGTTATAATGTTATCAGCTCAACAGGCGAAAACAGAACTCATGCCGGATAAATTTCTTATTCGTCTTGATAATGCACTGAAGCCGGTCTGGATTAAAAACCTGGACCTTGAAACTGTTTCTCTGGAGAGTCTTATAAGATTGGACAATACGAGTTTTCTTTCCGCAGGAAGTGTAAACACCGGCAGTAAAATGAAATGTGAAGCGCTCCTGTTTCAGGACCTCTATGATTCAGAGCTTGATAAGTTTATAATCAAGAAGTTGTTAACAGCCGGGATGACTTCAGGTGAAAACAGGAATGATTTCAGAACAAGGATCGGCCGGTCAAAGTACGATGGCTATATTGCTCAATATACCACTGAGGCCGCAAAGGATATGGCCCTTCTCCCTGAATCATTTATGAGAGATCTAAACGCACCATCGGATTCGAGGCCTTCAATATTGATCTCAGAAAAGAAAGATAATGATTCGAAAGATGGACTTGCTTTGAAAGGCAACTATTATGCCCTGCTAATTGCAATAAATGATTATAAAGATCCAAATATCAATAGCCTTGACAAGCCTATAAGTGATGCCCAGAAATTATTCGATGTGCTTGTAAGTGATTATCTTTTCGAGAAAGCAAACATAACCTTCCTTAAAAATCCTACCCGCGAACAGATAATCTCTTCGCTTGACAGACTTGAGAAAAGTATAACAAAAAATGATAATCTTCTGATTTTTTATGCAGGTCACGGGTATTGGAACGAAGTTACACAAAAGGGTTTTTGGCTGGCTTCAGATGCAAGTAAAGAAAATACTGCTAACTGGATAGGAAACAGCTCGATAAGCGATTATATAAGAAGCATTCCAGCAAAGCATACATTATTGATTGCAGATGCCTGTTTCAGTGGAAGTATATTTAAAACAAGAGCTGCTTTCGGAGGACTCGACAAATCGGCCCAGAGACTTTATGAACTAACAAGCCGTAAAGCAATGACAAGCGGAACGCTTACCGAAGTTCCCGATAAATCGGTATTTATTGAATTTCTTGTTAAAAGGCTGGCCGATAATTCTGAATCATATTTATCATCCGAACAACTGTTTTTCAGCTTTAAGCCTGCTGTCCTTAATAATACAGAAAATATTCCTCAGTTTGGTGTGGTAGGTAATGCCGGCGATGAAGGAGGAGATTTTCTCTTTATCAGAAGGAAAAAATAGCCTTCAAATATATGGTAGCCTTATTAGCATCTTGTACAAGTTGCTTTTATTGAGTTGGTGTGGCAAGGTTATAAAACCAAAGAGGCGTAACGGTTAATGGATTTAAAAAAACAAGACTATTAAAATGATTATAAAATTACTTTACACATTTTAGATAATGTAAATAATTATTTATATTTTTGTGTCTACAATGTATAAACTTAATATATGAAAGCAACAATTCAAAAATGGGGAAATAGTCTTGCAATCAGAATTCCTAGAAATATCACTAAAGATACAAAGGTGGCTGAGGGAAGTAATATTGATATAATGGTTGAAAATGGTAATATAGTTTTAAGCCCGAGAAAAAAGGAATATTCCCTGAAAGAGCTTTTAAAAAATATTACCAATGAAAATATTCATTCAGAAATATCAACAGGCGACCAAATCGGAGGTGAAATATGGTAATATATGTTCCAGACCGGGGCGATATTGTTTGGCTTCAATTTAACCCCCAATCCGGTCATGAACAAGCAGGGAAAAGGCCAGCTTTAACATTGTCTCCAAAAGCATATAACCAAAAAGTTGGGCTTGCAATTTTTTGCCCAATCACGAACCAGGAGAAAGGTTATCCTTTTGAAGTAAAAGTAGGCGGTAGTAAAATAAGCGGTGTTATATTGGCTGACCAGGTTAAAAGTCTTGATTGGAGAAAAAGAGATGCTAAATTTATAGTTAAGGCACCTTTAATTGTAATTAATGAGGCTATCGAATTATTAAAAACTTTAATTTCTTAAAGTGTAAAAATGTGAATAACGATCAATTACGTAAAGGTTTAGAACAAAAGCTTATTGAAGATGTCTAGTCACGTGAGCCTCTATATCATAATATAAACAGACTCTATGCTTTCCTTTTTTTCAATATTGAGCATCCTGACAGGTATATACGTTATTATAAAAATAAACACATTAAATCTATCGTATGAAAGGATTAAATATCCTTTCATTATTCCTTAAGGAATACTAATCTTAGAAAAAAGCATAGATAAAGGATAATCATTATAAACACGCTAAGAGAGATCCGGAAGATCCTCTTCTTCTTACTATTTTATCATACTCCCGTTGCTGACTTTTGCAGAAGGAGTAACCATCACCAGTTTCCCGTCTTTATCCTCAGCCATAAGAATCATCCCCTGCGATTCGATTCCTTTAATTTTACGGGGTTCAAGATTTGCTACAATAGATATCTGTTTACCAATGATAGCTTCCGGTTCATAATATTCCGCAATGCCTGATACTATTGTGCGGATATCAAGTCCGGTATCAATTTTTAATTTCAGCAGTTTAGTCGTTTTGGGAACTTTTTCAGCTTCAAGGATTGTTGCCGTCCTGATATCTATCCTGGAGAAATCGTCAAAAGTTATGGCATCTTTTCCCGGAGTTGTTTTTGCTCCGGCAACTTCATTGGCTTTTTTTGTGGCCAGAAGTTTATCTATCTGCCTGGTTATCTCTTCGTCTTCAATCTTTTCAAAGAGCAATCCGGGCTTATTAATTTCATGACCAGGCTTAAGGAGGTCTTTTTTTCCCGCTTCGCTCCATTTCAGTTCATTTAAATTGATCCAGCCGCGAAGTTTAGTCATAGAGAAAGGAAGAAATGGCTCACAAATAATTGTCAGATTAGCAGTTATTTGCAATGCAATGTTCATTATTGTTTTTACTCTTTCCGGATCAGTTTTAATTACCTTCCAGGGTTCCGCATCGGCAAGGTATTTATTGCCAAGTCTGGCAAGATTCATTGCCTCTTTAAGTGCCTCACGGAACCGGTATGTTTCAAGACTTGTCTCTACATTTTCCTTAATCTTTGCAAATTCATTCAAAACAGCATCATCATTTGAATCTGTTTTTCCTCTTGCCGGTACTTTGCCATCATAATAATTATTGGTAAGCACCAGTGTCCGGTTGACAAAATTCCCAAGTATGGCAACCAGTTCGTTGTTGTTTCGTGCCTGGAAATCTTTCCATGTGAAGTCGTTATCTTTTGTTTCGGGAGCGTTTGCACATAAAGCATATCGCAGAACATCCTGTTTCCCGGGGAAATCTTCGAGGTATTCATGAATCCACACAGCCCAGTTTCTTGAAGTTGAGATCTTGTCGTTTTCGAGATTCAGAAATTCATTTGCAGGAACATTTTCAGGAAGGATGTAACTTCCCTCAGCATGAAGGATAGCCGGGAAGATAATGCAATGGAAAACGATGTTATCTTTCCCGATGAAGTGGACCATTTTTGTCTCTTTATCCTTCCAGTATTTTTCCCATTCAGGTGTAAGTTCTTTTGTAGCAGATATATAACCTATCGGGGCGTCGAACCAGACATACAGTACTTTTCCTTTAGCTCCATCAACAGGCACAGGTATACCCCAGTCGAGATCGCGGCTTACAGCCCTGGGTTTCAAGCCCTGATCGAGCCACGATTTACACTGCCCGTACACATTTGTTTTCCACTCCTTATGGTCTTCGAGAATCCATTTTTTTAGCCACGGCTCGTACTTATCAAGAGGGAGATACCAATGTGTTGTTTCACGCAGCACAGGTTTATTTCCACTTATCGTTGAGTGCGGGTTGATAAGCTCATTCGGACTTAGAGAAGTTCCGCATTTTTCGCACTGGTCGCCGTAAGCATTCTCATTTCCGCATTGAGGGCATGTTCCCATAATATACCTGTCGGCCAGGAAACAACAAGCCTCTTCATCAAAGTACTGATCGGTAGATTTTTCAGTGAACTCACCTTTGTCGTAGAGTGTCCTAAAAATTTCTGAGGCAGTTTCGTAATGTACTTTATTTGAGGTACGTGAATATATGTCGAAAGCAATTCCAAAATCTTCGAATGCTTTTTTATTTATAGTGTGATACCTGTCAACAATTTCCTGCGGGGAAACCCCTTCTTTTCGTGCTTTCAGAGTAATAGGAACACCATGTTCGTCCGATCCGCAAACTGAGATAACGTCTACTCCTTTCATTCTCAGGAACCTGGTATAGATATCTGAGGGTATATAAACTCCGGCCAGATGACCGATATGTATCGGGCCATTGGCATAAGGAAGTGCTGAGGTGACGAGATATCTTTTAAAGTTCTTCATGATTCTGATAATGAGGTATTAGCAATTTTAAAAATCGAACAAAGATAATAAAATTAAAGATTCTAAAAGCCTTAGAGCCTTTGTGTCTTAACACTAAGGGTCACAAAGAAAAACTTATAAGACTGATTTTGAAGTTGTAAAAGGTAAAAATATCGGTTACTTTTACATGTAATTTAGTCTATATGTCAGAAGTCAAAATACAACCCGATTTTTTGAAACCAGGTGATGAAGTAGCAATTATCTCCCCTTCTTTTTGTATTGAGGAGAAGAAGTTGACGGATGCTGTTACTTTTCTTGAAAAATGGGGATTGAAAGTTCGTATTGGTAAAAATGCGCTGAAAAAGAATGGCCCATTCGCCGGAAGTGATGAGGATCGGTTATCTGATCTTCAGGAAATGATAAATGATCCGGAAATAAAAGCAGTGCTGTGCTCACGTGGGGGATACGGTGTTTCAAAGATCATCAGCAAAATTGATTTCTCGGCTTTAAAGATTTATCCAAAATGGTTTGTAGGTTTCAGCGACATAACTGTTCTGCATTTATGGTTAAGTGAAGTATGCGGAATAATGTCGGTGCATGGAGATATGCCTCTCAATTTTAATAATCCGGAGAAGACACGTGCCACATTCCAGTCCTTGCAGCAGGTACTATTCGGTACTTTTGAGTGTTGTGAATGGAAAGGAACGTTCTTCAGGGCGATGAATGTGACTGGTGAAATAACAGGAGGAAACCTTTCACTTATTTATAGTCTTATTGGTACACCGGCTGAACCTGAAACAAAAGGTAAAATATTGTTTATTGAAGATGTAGGTGAGTATTATTATCATATCGACAGGATGATAACCTCCCTTAAGCTTGCAGGGAAACTGGAAGGGTTATCTGCCCTGGTTGTTGGAGGGATGAATAATCTTAAGGATGCTAAGATTCCATGGGGGAGGAGTATTGAAGAAACTCTTTATGGGATAGTGAGTGAGTATGAATATCCTGTGTTCTTCAACTTCCCGGCAGGTCATATAGCCAATAACAGAGCTTTCTACATAGGAAAAGAGGCAAAGATTGACGTAAAAGGGAAAAAAGCTACGTTAACATTTGTCTGATTATCAGAATGCAGAGATAAGAAGATCGAGATCTTTTGAAATTATCCCAAATTTCTGACCCAAAGTTTCATTGGTTAGCATACCGTTAAACAGATAAGCCCCATTTCGTACTCCAGGATCGTTCTTAAGCAATTGGGTAATTCCCCCGGCATCAGCCATACTCTGAAGCAGAGGAGTAAAAATATTACTCAGGGCAATTGATGCCGTTCGTGCCACACGGGAAGGAAGATTCCATGCCGAAAAATGAATAACGCCATGCTTCTCATAAACAGGATCAAGCATAGCACGACATTCTGTAGTTTCAATACATCCTCCACGGTCAATACTCAGGTCTATTACAACAGCTCCCTTTTTCATACTGCGAACCATATCTTCTGTTATATAATACCAGGGACGCAGATCTTCAAGTTCAATTGCACCAATTAGGACATCAGCTGACTTTAGATCTTTCATTAAGACCTGTGGATGGAACACAGATGTCTGAAGGCGCTGGCCCAGAAGGCTCTGGAATCTTCTTAACCTGTGCAGTGAATTATCGAATATTTTAACCGTTGAACCAAGTCCGATAGCTGCTCTGGCGGCATATTCACCGGCAGTATTAGCTCCGATAATTACGACCTCTGTTGGTGTAACTCCTGTAATCCCACCGAGCATCACTCCCTTACCTCCGTGCATATTACTCAGATATTCTGATGCAACAAGAAGGGAAGTAATTCCACATATTTCGCTCATCGACTCAACGACAGGCATTACGCCGTTATTGTCGCGTATTTTTTCAAATGCTATAGCAGTAACTTTCTTTCTTATAAGCTTACTCAGGTTTTTTTCACTGAAATTAAGGACATTGAGATAGGATATCACTACCTGATTGCCTTTAAGATAATCAGTATCCTTTTCTGAAAATGGCGCTACCTTGATTACCGCATCAGCGCTGTAAACTCTTGCAGGAGAGTCGCTTATTATTGCTCCATTCTCACTGTAATCGTTATCACTGTAATTGGCCCCCAGTCCGGCACCTGTCTGAACTATAACCTCATTGCCACTTTCAACGAGCAGGTTAATTGCTTCCGGTGTCAGAGCAACCCTTTTCTCCACATCTTTATTATCGCTGGGGATCCCTATCGTAATCCTCTTGTTCTTAACAGCTGTCTCAAGATGTTCCTCTTTTGGCATAAAAGCAGTATTGCCAAAACTAACTTTTCCGCTATTGCCCTTTTCGTTCATCATTAGGAAGGGGATATTTTTTCAAAGGTAGAAAATTTGCAAGAAGGTACAAAAAAAGATATCGTTATGATACCTCCAGAGTACGTTGTTCATTCTCGTCAACAGTAATTCTGATATTAAGTGTTCCGGGCGGCAATATTTCTTCAACAAGTTCCGGCCATTCCATAAAACAGTAAGATTCTCCGGTCATATATTCCTCGACACCAAAGTCAAACACTTCTTCCTGTTTTTTTATTCTGTAGAAATCAATATGATATATAGATTCTCCTGTTGAAGTCATGTATTCATTTACCAATGTGAAGGTTGGGCTGCTTGCAATATCGATTGCACCCAGTTCTTCACAGATGACTTTTATAATTGTTGTTTTGCCTGCACCCATTGATCCGTAAAAAGCAAATATTTTATTATCTCCGGCATAATTCAGAAGTTTCTTAACGGCTGAGTGTAAATGGGTTTTATCCTTAATGAGTATTTTCATAAGTGCGAAAACAATCTGTTAAGCAGGTTCAATTAATGCTACAGGCAACATTATCTCCTGCATTGAAATTCCCCCATGCTGAAAAGTATCCTTGTAATAGCTCGCATAATGGTTATAATTATTCTGATAAACAAGGTAATCTTTATTGAGAGCAAAAATGTATCTCGAACTGATATTCGTTTTAGGCAGCATAGCTTTTTCAGGATTAATCAACTCGAATACTTTTTTGGGATCGTAATCGAGGTTTCTGCCCATTTTATACCTTAGGTTTGGTGATGTATTCCTGTCACCTACAACTTTTACAGGATTCTGAACCCTTATTGTTCCATGGTCGGTACTGAATACTATTTTTACAGGATGTGAAGCCAGTGTTTTAAGTAATTCGAAGAGAGAGGAATGAAGAAACCATGATCGTGTCAGGCTCCTGTAAGCAGGTTCATCGTTAGCAAGATCACGTATTACCCCGCTTTCAGTTCTGGCATGGGAGAGCATATCAACAAAATTAAAAACAAGAATATTGATATCATTCTCAAGCATTGTCCTCACCTTCTCATTTACCTTCTTCCCCTCGTTACTATTGCTGATTTTATTATATGACCATTTGTATTTCAGATTTTTACGTAAAAGCTGATTTTTAAACAGTTCTTCTTCGAAGTTGTTTTTACCCTCCTCTTCATCATCATTTATCCAGAGTTGAGGCATTTTGGCTGCAATTTCTGAAGGCATCAATCCAGCAAAAATTGAGTTGCGGCTGAATTGGGTTGAAGTGGGTAAAATACTGAAATAGACATCCTCCTCAACTATCCTGTAGAGCCCGGAAAGCTCTGCAGAAATTGTTTTCCACTGATCAAACCTCATGTTATCGATGAGGATAAAAAACAGAGGTTTATGTTCTTGTACATTAGGGAATATTTTCTTTGAAAAGAGAACAGGAGAAATTAAAGGCTTGTTGAGATTTTCAGAGTTAAGCCAACCAAGATAATTTGTCATGATGAATTTTGAAAATGAATTGTTGGCTTCATTTTCCTGTAATTTCAGTATCTCAGTCATACCGGGATCAGTCGATTTTTCAAGCTCTGTTTCCCAGAAGACTAACTTTTTATATAGTTCTGTCCAATCGGAATAAGTTGCAGCTGTTGAGATCATATTGCTGATCCGACTGAATTCCTGCCTGTAATCTGTAGTGGTTTTTTCAGTGATCAGTCTTCGCTGGTCAAGGATCTTTTTAATTGCCAGAAGTACCTGCTTTGGTTTTACTGGTTTTATCAGATAATCGGCTATTTCCGAACCAATAGCGGCTTCCATTAACTCTTCCTCATCACTCTTGGTAATCATTACCACCGGGATATCAGTCCGAACCTCTTTAATGAGCTTAAGTGTCTCAATTCCGCTTAGCCCCGGCATATTCTCATCAAGAAAAATAAGATCGTAGCGGTTTTGCCTGACGAGATCAATAGTATCGTTCCCATTAGAGCAGGTATCGATTTCATAACCCTTTTCTTCCAGGAAAAAAATATGTGGTTTCAGCGCCTCAACTTCATCATCTGTCCAGAGGATTCTTATTTTTCTCATTTTAAATATTTTTCCCTGAAGAAAATATTATACTGTTCAGGTTTTTTATCGTTGTTAAGGACTTTAAGATTTTCATTGTTTATTATAAATGACATCATTTTGGCTCCGGAAGGATTTCTGACATACTTTTCAACAAGAAAAGCTTTATAATATTCACGGGTCTGGGCAAAATCAGGAAAACCCGAAACCGTTATCATTATATATTTATTATCAACCAGAACACCTTCTGTTTTGTAATTTTTATTGGTATAGTTGTCAATGTTATAGCTTATAACATCAAAACTAGCCTGGTTTATATTGAAAGCCGGATCAGGAATGATTAATACAAATACGTGAATTCCCGTTGTATCAACTTTATATAGTTCCTCTGCGATTTGTTTATCTTCTTCAACTTTTAATTCCGGAATTTTCTTGTTAAGGAATGCTATTACTTCTTCTGCCTTTTTACTTTCAGTTGTTTGGGGCCATGCTTTTATAAGACTGTTCAATTCTTCTTTAAATGTTCTTTCATCACTTATTCTCGCGATAGCATAGGCGCGAAGAAGCTGAAACTTAGGTGCCAGAGGATCGAGTGGGTATTTTTTCAATCCTTCATCACATAGAGAGGTTACAGTGCTGAAGTTTTCAGCATTATATGCTTTATATGCTTCCTGGTAAAGATTTTCAGACATTTTCAGATCAGCCATCTTTTTTTCGAAATAGGCAGGATCTGACAGTATTCTTGCAAACTCACTTTCCGGATAATCTTTTAGTAAGCGCTGTCTGTAAGATTCAGACTTCGCACTATTCCCTTCTTTATTTACTTTATAAAGATTATACAATGCTTCAGGGACAAGTTCGTTTTTTGGGAAACGGGTAATGAGTGACTCAAACGATTCAGTAGCCTTTGCCTGGTCAAGAATCTTCTCTGAATAGGCTTTCCCGGCATTAAGCAATGCATTGGCTATCTTTTCGTTGGAAATAGCAATTAATGAATCATTAAGAGGAAGATTCTTCAGGTAGAATTCAGGTTTTTTGTAATCAAGTACAGCTTTGGAAGTATCGGAATTTTTCTGTAAAGTTTCATCAGCACCAGCCACTACCTGTGATGGATTTACTTTAGTTTTGTTAGCTCTTCTCCAGTTGTCTTCCAGTTTTCTGTCTCCCCATCGTCTCCGGAATTCTGTACGACCAAATGTAAGAGCGGCCTGATTATAGAAATACCATTTCCCTTCCTGATCAATATTTCCCTGAAAACGCCTCTCATTTTCATAAAACTGACCAAGATTGGATCTTTCGGAGTTGTCTGTCTTTTTCCCTTCACTTTCGTCTTTAACGATTTTGGCTATAATATTTGATATCATCGCATTTCTTTCAGGCTCTGTCATTCGTGCCACTTTTTGAAGGCTGTCCTGAGTCTGAATAACAGTTAATTGTGAAACAAGAGAATTAAGACTTTGTGATTTCGTTTTTAAGGAAATATAATCCGGATGTTTCTGATCAAGGAAATAGACAGCACTGTCATAATATAATCCGGCTTTCATATAGTCGGGCTTATCATAATAATGCCCTGCAAGAACCAGATATGATCTCCCTTTCTGATTTGGATTAAGGGAAGCTGTTTTGACTGATTTCCTCAAAAAATCAAGAGCTTCTTTTTCGTTTCCTTCCTTCATCGACATATTCCCGAGAGCGAAATAGATCTGATCCTGAAAATCCTTGTTTTTGATATCCTTAAGCATTTTTTCGAGTTCCCTTCTTATCTGCTGAGGATTTTGAGTGTTCACATCAAAAACACCGGCAATGTTTATAGTGGCATTAAATTCAACATCATATGGCGGGTTCATTTTAACAACATCACGGTATAGTGAAGAGGCCCTTGTCCCATCCCCTGTCTTCTCATAAATCTGAGCAAGGAGGTAGGTTAACCTGTATTTTGTCCTTTTTCCTGAAACAAGCTTTATTGATTTACTTAGAGGTTCTAATGCTTCAGAATATCTTTTTTGTTTGATAAACAGATCAGCCATTGTAGTATAGTACATTGATAATAAAGGCTTTGGGAGATCAGAGTTTGCTTTTAACTCACTAAGTACTCTCAACGACTCATTATAATTGCCGGTTTCATTATAAATCCTTGCCATCCAGATACCAGCTTCAATTTTAATTAAACCATCATTTGCCTGGGTTATGCAGTAGTTAAAAATAGTTGTGGCCTCATTGAACTCGTGCTTATAGAAACGGGCTTTTCCGATAAGGAGGTAACTGTCATCCACCCATTCATTATACTCTTTCTTCTCAAGAAGCGCTTTCTCTTTTTCGGTAGGCTGTTTTTTATTTTTGAATTCCGGTTTTGAAGTTATGGATTTTAAGGTAATTAGTTTTGAAGCTTTCTGTATTGCTTTTTCCATGTCGGACGAGCAGAGGGATGCAGTTGCAGGATCACTGTACTCAAATACTCTGAGCAATTCTGCATAATCGTCCTTATAACCGTTGTTAATTTTTAAAATACCAGCCTTATAGCTCTCATAACCATTAAAATAGATATTGTATTTTGCGGTCATGCTATGATAAAACCTTGATGAGTCCGTGTTTTTCTCAACCGAACAGTTAGTCAGGATCAGAACAAATCCTAATAACGCAAGATATTTATATGATGCTTTTTCTGAAGCCAATAAATGACTATTAATACTATAACTGACTAAATTTGTGTATAGTATTTCAAAGGTAAATAAAATTGGGCCGAAGTCCTTTCTCAGGCTGAAATAACTCTCTTTATTTCGGGAACTTCCTTCATAATAGCCTGCTCAACTCCGGCTTTTAAGGTCTGCATGCTGTAAGGACATCCATTACAAGCTCCTGTAAGCTTTACTTTAACTGTCATATCTTCAGTTACATCAATCAGATCAATATCACCTCCGTCGGACTGAAGATAGGGTCTGACCCTTTCGAGTGCGTTCATAACGCGGTCTTTAATACTTTTAGTCTCTGCCATTTTTTAATATTTTATTTATTTACATGAAGTTTAACTGTTGGTTTTTGATCTTTATTCCTCTCATTAACACTTTTGATCAGCTCTTCTGCAAGTTTCAGAAATGCTGAACCGGTAATTGAATCGTTGAGTGCAACAGGCTCTCCAATATCACTTCCTTCACAGATACTTTGAACCAATGGGATTTGCCCGAGAAAAGGTACTTTCATTTTTTCAGCAAGTTTTTTGCCCCCTTCTTTGCCGAAAATATAATATTTATTTGAAGGTAGTTCAGCCGGAGTAAACCAGGACATATTTTCCACAAGGCCTAATACGGGAACATTAATTTTCTCGCTCCGGAACATTGAAATTCCTTTTATTGCATCAGCCAGAGCTACATCCTGTGGAGTAGTTACCACTATTGCTCCGGTAACCGGAACCTCTTGAACCAGTGTAAGATGAATATCACTCGTTCCGGGAGGCAGATCAACGAGGAGGAAATCCAGAATACCCCATTCACCCTGGGTAATAAGCTGCTTAAGAAAATTTGAAGCCATTGGACCTCTCCATATTACTGCTTCTGCAGGATCTACAAAGAACCCTGTTGAGAGCACCTTAACTCCATATTTTGTCAATGGGATAATAAAATCAGTATTGTTTTCCCTTTTTACTTCAGGTTTGTATTTTTCTTCGTGGAACATTTTGGGAACGGATGGCCCAAAGACATCTGCATCAAGAAGTCCCACGCTATACCCCATCCGGGTAAGGGATATTGCCAGATTAACAGCTATTGTTGTCTTTCCAACACCTCCTTTTCCCGATGATACGGCAACTATATTTGTTACTCCGGGTAATACCTCACGTTGTTTTTCCACTTGTTTTCCGACGATAACTTTTGGAAGAATCTTAATATCATTTATAACGGCATTGGGTCCGAGAACTTCTTTTAATGTCTTTACTATTGTGCTTTTTATTGAAGAAATAAACGGATCGTTTGATTTTTCGGGAGTTATTGTCAGGGATATTCCATTATCATCAGATATAATATCAGAGACTATCCCCAAGGCAACTATATCTTTTCCATTGCCCGGGTGGATTACTTTGGAAAGGGCTTTTAGAATCTGTTCTTTTGAATACATATAATCCGCTATTTTTATTTAAATTAAATCTAAACAAGGTGCAATTTTAGCAATTTTATAGGAGAATGCAAAATATTAAATGAGTAACGGCACCATGAGATTCCTCATTCATCCACCTTTCCCAGATTTTTCAGCAGGATCTAGGTTTGTTAAAAGGTGGCTGAATTCGGAATGACAAGATTTTCTTTGGATGGAAGGGAAGGAAAAAGCGTTGATTCGCCGTCATGAAGACAACTTAAGAAAAAACCATTTTTTACGGCGAATCAACGCTTTTTCCTTCCCTCTTGTCTAAAAACTAACATGTCATTCCGAATGAAGCCATTGTAAATCAGATAGATAAGGAAAGTATTTGGAGGGCGAAATGAGGAATCTCCCAGGGTATTGTCTAAGTCGTTAGAACGCTCTAAACTTTCTTAAATAATCAATTAGAGATCAAAGTTCAGTTAAGGGATCCCAGAATTTATCTTTGAAGTTGACGATCTTATCATCCTCGATAATAATTCCTTCGTTTTCAAGAAGTTGTTCCATGGTAGAAGAATTACCAAAATGGTGTTTCCCGGTAAGCAGCCCATTCCGGTTAACAACTCTGTGAGCGGGTACAAATTCAGTATTATTATGGCAGACATTGAGAGCCCATCCTACCATTCTGGCAGACCGGCCCGAACCAAGATACCTTGCTATAGCCCCATAGGATGTTATTCGGCCGTAAGGTATCAGCTTTGTGACTTCATAAACATTCGAGAAAAAGTCGTTAGTCCTTTCTTGTTTTTTGTAAGGCATCTTCGATAATTTTTTCTTTTTCAAGTCTGAAAGAGAGGTAGTTTATTTTTAATCCTTTGTTCAGAAACAGTTTTTCATAATGTGTTTTTATCGAAAGGATATAATCTGAAGTCTCTTCTGAATACAGGTCATTTGTGAAAGAGATAATATTAAGACCATTATAACTGACGACTGTATTGGTGTAGGTATACAACTCAATATTATCTGTTTTGAGGTGAACTAATCCGTTGTTTTTCAGGAATAAACGATACAGGTTAAGAAACCTTGGGGAAGTGAGCCTTTTATCAGGGTTTTTTCCTCCAGGGTGAGGATCAGGGAATGTTATCCAGATTTCATCTACTTCATTATTTAAGAAGAACGAGTTAATAAACTCAATTCTTGTACGAAGGAATGCAATATTCGATAGTTTAAGTTCATTAGATGTTTTTGCGCCCCGCCACATTCTTGCCCCCTTGATATCAATTCCGATAAAATTCCTGTCAGGATATATTGTTGCTAATCCCACAGAATATTCCCCTTTTCCACAACCAAGCTCAAGAACCAAAGGGTTATCATTTTTGAATATATCTTTATTCCACCTGCCTTTTAATGGATGATCTTTGCCGGAAATATCTCCGATCTTTGGCTGGATAACATTATCGAACGACCCAAACTCAGTCCATCTGGCCAGTTTATTCTTTCCCACTTTCCGAAAATTATTTGCTGATCTTTTCTACTCTCACCCCTAAATCATAAACCCCATTCAGATTTTCAACGCGCATCCCATGCTGAAATTTAAACTGATATATGCCTTTTACCGGGAAAAAGACATTTGATTTATAGGGGAGATTAAGCTCATGAATATCTCCTAATCCTTTACCATACCATTTCCCTTTTTCATCTGCAAGATTATATTGCAGAGTATCAGTGATTACCTTCCCGTTTGGAGAGGTTGTTGTGACAAAGAGGTAAATATTGCGAAACGGGTATGATGAGCCGGTTCTTATAGTAAAATAGACATTGTTACTGTTTATGGTGTCAGTAACAGACATTCTGAACGTAGGGGTATTCATTAAACCCCAGGTTTTTTTGGGCATTGCCTGAGAATCGGTGTATACAACCTTGCTGTTACAAGATACCAGCAGTAATAAAGATGTCAATATTATGAGTAATGAGGATCTATGGTTTCCTTTTATCATTGAACCTTCTGTTTTTTCTTTTATTCGGGTTGTTCTTATTTCTGCTTTTAGTATCAGGGGGATCAAACCGGGTGAGGCTGTTGTTCTTTAGGAGGTCCTGAGAAACCGGTGCAGGATTCCAGGAATCATCAATAACCTGAAGCCGGTCAACTTTAGTCCCTTTCTTGTTAAGAGCCTGAATTTCTTTTACTCTCTGAACCGTAAGAGGGATGAGGTTAGCTGAGGAATGGGGATCGGTTGAATACCAGTAAATGCCTTTATGTATTTCCATTTTATGGAACCATGCCGTGCAGTCGAGTGCTTCCAACGGAATATCTTTTGGGGGGAATCCCCTCTGTGCTTCAACGTAACAATCGAGTTCAAAGTTCAGGCAGCATTTCAGCTTGCTGCATTGTCCTGCAAGCTTCTGCGGATTAAGTGACAGCTCCTGATATTTGGCATGAGTTGTTGTAATAGAAATAAAATTTGTGATATGAGTAGCACAGCAAAGTTCTCTTCCGCATGAAGATATTCCGCCAATTCGTCCGGCTTCCTGACGTGCTCCTATCTGGCGCATCTCAATTCTTACTCTGAATTCATCAGCCAGTACCTTTATAAGCTGACGGAAATCCACTCTTTCGGTAGCAATATAATAGAAGATAGCTTTTGTCTTATCGCCCTGATATTCCACATCTCCGATTTTCATATTAAGCCGGAGTTCCTCAGAAATCTTTCGTGACCTAAGCATGGTAGGGGTCTCGAGTTTTTTTGCCTCTTCCCACTTTTGAATATCAACAGCTTTTGCTTTCCGGTATACTTTTTTCAAATCCTCAGGGGATGGATGGGCTTTGAATTTTTTCAGTTGTTCATCGATTAGAGGACCAACCATCGAAACTCTGCCAATATCATGTCCTGGTGAAGCTTCCACAGCAACCACATCCCCGATCTCAAACCTGATTCCATTTACGTTCTTGAAAAACCCTTTCCGGGTATTCTTAAAACGGACTTCAATAATATCATTCTCTCCGGGAGGCTCAGATATATCCTTCAGCCAGTTGAATGAATCAAGTTTATTATATCCGGGTTTATATGTTATATCAGGCATCCGGGGCTCTTCCCCTGGTAAACCCTGATTATCTTCAGTATCTGCCATAAGTATAATATGCTACAAATTATATTACGCAAAAGTAGTGAATAAATGCATTAAATTCAACTATCTGTGTCAAGATCAGCGAATGAGCCTGGTAACCTTTAATGCGAGGTCAAGAAAGATAATTTTTGCGTTCCCGTTTGCTTCAATATGCGAATAGACGAGGTCAAGTTCTTCCGTAAGGGGGTAAATATTATTCTGATTTATGGAAGGATGGAATTTCCCGGAGAAATCCGCCTCTTCACCGGTAAGAAAAACCAGGTTGTTTTTCAGTTGATCGAGAGACAGCATAAGGTTCTCACGAAGAAGTCGCAGAGAAAATGACACAAAATTCTTCTGCGCTTCCCTGCCTGTTGAGGCTATCTCCTCGGACCAGTTGATTATCGATATGACATCCCGTTTCCAGGCAAAACGCATCAGACTTTTAAAACGATCAAGGTTTTCTATGGATGAGTCTTCATTTTCGCAAAGGTCAATAGCTCTGATAATATTGCCGTTCGAAACACGCGATATGTCTGCTGATTTGTCACTTGCCAGATTAAAACGTTGAGTGATATATTTTTCAATCTCGTGATTTTTGAATGAGGGGATCTTTACCAGCTGACATCTCGAAAGTATTGTTGGAATAACTTTATCCGGTTCCTCCGAAATAAGTAAAAAGAGTGTTTTTTCGGGTGGCTCCTCAATCATTTTCAGGAGCTTGTTGGCAGTTGCCTGGTGCATCTTTTCAGGAAGCCAGAGAATCATAATTTTAAAATCAGATTCAAAAGTTTTCAGGCTGAGCTTCTTGATTATCTCAGATGCTTCCGATGCAAAGATCATCCCCTGGGCATTACCGACTTCAATTGAATCGAACCAGTTATTAATAGTAAAATAGGGCGACTTCTGTACAAATTCTCTCCATTCTGCTAAATAATTATCACTGACAGGATCAGGAAATTTCTTTGATTTAATTACAGGAAAGACGAAGTGCAGATCGGGATGGATAAGTTTTTCGTATTTCACACACGATTTGCATACTCCGCATGAGTCATGTTCAGTACGGTTCTCACAACTTATATATCTCGCATAAGCAAGAGCGAGGGCCATACTGCCACAACCTTCCGGGCCGGAAAAGAGCTGGGCATGACTTACTCTTTCTTCCTTAACAGATCTGAGAAGCTTACCGATAATTTCTTTTTGTCCCGGTATCTGTTCGAAATTCATCTTACTGTAATTCTTTAAGCTTATTATAATGCCGCCAGTGCTTTATCATAATCAGGCTCCTGGGTTATCTCCGGGACAAGCTCAGTATAAGTAACTTTGCCTTTTTCATCAACAACCACTACACTACGTGCATAAACACCTGCCAGTGCTCCGTCAAGTATGTCAACACCATAAAGCTTACCGAAAGCTGAATCGCGGAAACCAGAAAGAGTCGTGACATTTTTAATTCCTTCTGTCGTGCAGAACCTGCCATGAGCAAACGGGAGATCCTTTGAAATTGCCAGAACAACAGTATTCTTCATGCCTGCAGCCATCTTGTTGAATTTGCGAACTGATGTGGCACATACCGATGTATCAAGGCTCGGGAATATATTCAGGATAAGTTTTTTCCCCTTTAGTTCAGATAGTGAGAGGTTTCCTAAGTCAGATTTAACAAGTTTAAAATCAGGAGCAATGCTCCCTTTTGCCGGTAGATTACCTGATGTATTTACAGGATTTCCTTTTAAAGTAATTTTTGCCATAACTTTTTTTTCAAATTTAGTCAATTTTATAAGATGATGAAACAGGCGGGTATTGGTTCCTCATTTCGCTCCTCAAATATCTGTAAGTATTTATCAGATTTAGAATTGCTTCATTACTAATGACAACTCTCTGCAACTCATACATTATTAGTTATTTGTACTTAAGCTAACATTGATCATCTATAAAATTACTAACAAGAGTAGGAGATCCTTCATTCATCCTTTCCTTATCCTGGGATTTTGAGTAATTATCAGGAAGGATGAATTCAGGATGACACCATTTTTGGAGAGAGTTATGAGGAAGGAAGAAACGGCGGTTTGCCCAAGGGAAATTCAAAGCCCCGATTTTTAAAAGCAAACCGCCGTTTCTTCCTTCCTCCCTATGAACCAAAACAATATGTCATCCCGAATCCATTCAACCGGCAATGTCCTAAATAACTGGCAGTTATAGAGTGAATGGATGAGGGATCTCCTTTTATATGGGAGGACGCCCTGATGGGTAAAGATGTCATCGTATTTAGAACGTGTGTTATTTAGATGATTTTAATCAAATGTTTATTTCCAAAAAAAATGTAGGTTTGTAAACGAGAAATTCTTTTGTTAAATAAAAATATATGATCTATGAAAATGATTCAGGACTTTAACTTCAAAGGGAAAAAGGCAATAGTCAGGGTCGATTTCAACGTCCCCCTCGACAAAAAAACTTTTGCAGTAACCGACGATACACGTATCAGGGGAGCTTTACTTACTATTAATAAGATAATTAACGATGGTGGCTGCCTGATACTTATGTCGCACCTCGGAAGACCGGAAGGACGTATGGAAAAGTACTCACTAAAGCCTGTTCTTCCTGTTCTTGAAAAACTTCTTGGCAAAAAAGTGCTTTTCGCTGACGATTGTCTGGGCGAATCGGCTGTTAAAATGTCTGCCGCACTGAAACCAGGCGAAATTTTACTTCTTGAGAATGTCCGCTTTTATCCTGAGGAAGAGGGTAAACCTATTCTTCCCGAAGGAGTGACAGAAGAGGTTAAGAAAGCTGCAAAAGCTGAGATGAAAATCAAACAGAAAGAGATGGCAAAGAAACTTGCCAGCTATGGAGAAATCTATGTAAATGATGCATTTGGAACAGCTCACAGGGCTCACGCATCTACTGCTGTTATGGCTGACCATTTCGATACAGAAAAAAGGATGTTCGGTTTTCTGATAAACAGCGAACTTGCAGCAATGGATAAGGTTTTGAAAGATCCAAAAAGACCATTTACTGCAATCATGGGTGGTGCAAAGGTTTCAGATAAAATTATGCTTATTGAAAACCTTTTGAACAGGGTTGATAATATAATAATAGGTGGTGGTATGACCTATACCTTTGTTAAGGCTATGGGCGGCAAAATCGGCAAATCACTCTGTGAAGAAGATAAGCTTGACCTTGCTTTATCGCTGATCGCTAAGGCTAAAGAGAAGGGAGTTAAATTATATCTTCCGGTTGATAGTCTGAACGCTGATAAGTTTGATAACGAAGCCAACACATCTGTTACACCCGTTGGTGCAATTCCTGATGGCTGGATGGGTTTGGATATTGCTGAAAAAACAATTAAGGAATTTTCTTCAGTAATTGAGAATTCAAAAACCATTCTCTGGAACGGTCCAATGGGAGTATTTGAGATGGAGAAATTCTCAAAAGGGACAACCGCTGTAGCTAAAGCTATTGCAGCAGCAACATCAAAAGGAGCATATAGTCTTATCGGTGGTGGCGACTCTGTGGCTGCTATCAATAAAAACGGCCTTGCCAATAAGGTGAGTTATGTTTCAACCGGGGGAGGCGCAATGCTTGAGTATATGGAAGGGAAGAAGCTTCCGGGGATTACTGCAATTCGCGGAGAATAAGACAAAAGTAAAATTAGAAATGACATGAAGGATTGCTTCGTCGCAGAGTTTACCCCGCCCCGCGGGGCTCCTCGCAATGACTGGTAAATTTAGAAGGTTCTAAAACATAAAGGGCTGCATTAATGTGCGGCCTTTTTTATTTGTAATTAATAAAGAATCAAAATAGTTGCTAAAATGTAATTTACAAATTGTAAATTGCAAATTGTAAATTGCAAATTGTAAATCAAACTTCAGTCTTATGAAAAAGCCATTAACTCCTTTTCCTACAACCGGGTACTTTGGTGCGCAGTACTTTTGCGACAGAGAAGATGAGACTAAGAGGATCTTTTCAAACATCCAGGGAGGTCAAACGACAATCCTTACTGCCCCAAGAAGAATAGGTAAAACCGCTTTGATATTCCATGTCCTTGATAAGTTACCCTCAGGAACTAAAGGGATATATTTTGATATCCTGCCAACTGAGAACATGTCAGGGTTTCTTAATGAATTCGCAAGTGCAATTGTCAGGCACGTACCTGAGAAAAAAGGTACAGGACGAAAGGTATGGGATTTTATCAAATCTTTAAGACCATCTGTGAGTTTTGATTTGTTGACAGGATCACCACAGGTCTCATTTACTCTTAAAGATAGTGAGATTAATTACCAGATTGAGGCTATCTTTTCATTTCTTGAGAAGCAGGATGAGAAATATGTTATCGCCATTGATGAATTTCAGCAGATACTCGAGTACCCTGAAAAAAAAACTGATGCATGGCTGAGAACGCATATTCAGAAATTGAAGAATGTGATCTTTATTTTTGCCGGAAGCCAACAACATCTTTTGAATGAGATGTTTACAATCCCATCACGACCCTTTTACAACAGTGCAACACTTCTTAAGATCGAAAAGATAAATAGTAAAAAATATAAAGCTTTCATCCTGAAACAATTCACCATGAACGGCCGGGAAATTGAAGATCCAGTCATTGATAGTATTCTCAACTGGGCAGATTGTCACACCTATTATGTACAGTTGATATGTAACCGGATCTTTCTGACCGGGGTGAATAAAATTGAGGATAAAATATGGAAGGAGGAGGCAGAAAGATTGCTTAAAGAACAGGAACCTGTTTTTTATAATTACCGGAATATGCTTACAAAACCACAATGGGACATATTGAAAGCAACAGCTCTTGAGGGAGTACTTTATGAACCTACCGGAATTGAATTTGTAATGAAATACTCTCTTGGAAATCCATCTTCAGTGTTAAGATCACTAGAGGCCATTACCCGAATGGAACTGATATATTATGATTTTAACGAAGATGGCAAAAAATACTATGCAATCAATGATCTTCTTTTTAGAAGGTGGATGGAAGGGCTTAATCTGTCAAGTAGTTTCTAATTTCTTGTATCTTTGCAGTTATTATGAAAAGGACATTTTATATACCAGTATTGTTCGTGTCACTTCTTATAAGTTGCACGAAGGTAGAACCAACTCCTACATCCGGAATAAGTACCATTGACAATACAATCTTTAAGCCATTGGATCCATATGTATTCGGGTTCTCATTTTCCACCGCCAGTTTAGTATCAACAAAGGCTGATCCCGGACCCGATATTCTGCTTTTTGTGAATATTGACAATAGTCAGCACTGGTTAACTCTTCAGGTTAATAATCTGAAACCATCTTTATTTAAGGTAGGAGAATTTGCTGATGAGACAGCAGCCAAAACTGCCTTTGATAACCTGAAGACAGTTTCTGTGACCCAATGGCTGGATATGGCAGATCCTATAAGTGCAAACCAGGTATGGCTATACAGAACGGGTAATGATAAATATGCAAAAATCAGGATTGTCAGCACTATTAATGAAATAAGACAATTAATACCATATGGTGAATGTACCTTCGAGTGGCTCTATCAGCCCGACGGTTCTACAACCTTTCCGGGTAAATGAACGTTGAACTGCGAAACCGGATATTCAATATTAAAGACCAGTCTGATTTTTTAGAAACAGCCCTGGAAATATTTAATTATCAGCACAATAAAAACACTGTCTATCAGGATTATATAAATAGCCTCAGGAAGAAACCTGAAGAAGTAAAGACCCTGGGAAGAATCCCTTTTCTTCCGGTGGAATTTTTCAGAAATCATCAGATAATTTCAGGGAACCGGCCGGTTGAAATGATTTTTGAAAGCAGCGGGACCACTGGAGTTACTCCGGGAAAACATTTCGTTACCGACATAAGTTTGTATGAAGAGAGTTTCCTGAGCGCTTTCCGGCTTTTTTACGGTGATCCTGAGGAGTTTTTAATTGCAGCACTACTTCCATCTTACACTGAAAGAGAAGGTTCTTCGCTTGTATATATGGCTGATCACCTTATAAAGAAAAGCATGAATCCTCAGAGTGGTTTCTATAGATCCAATATAAGTGATCTGATTCATACCATTGAGACAGCAAAAAAATCAAATCAAAAAACTCTGCTGCTTGGGGTCAGTTTTGCCCTTCTCGATCTGGCTGAAAATCAATCTCCCGATCTTTCTGGTGTTACTGTCATGGAGACTGGAGGAATGAAGGGAAGAAGGAAGGAAATTACACGTCAGGAGATGCATGCAATCCTGAAAGATAAATTCAAAGTACAGTACATACACTCTGAGTACGGAATGACAGAACTTCTTAGTCAGGCATATTCGAAAGGCGATGGGATATTTTATTGTCCCCCCTGGATGAAAATATTAATCAGGGACCCACAAGATCCATTATCAGTTATAGCGGAAACAGGGAGAACGGGAGGGATCAACATAATTGATCTGGCTAATATCAACTCATGCTCATTCATTTCCACAAGTGATCTTGGAAAGCTTCATGAAGATGGCGGTTTTGAGATCCTGGGCAGGTTCGATAACAGCGACATAAGGGGCTGTAACCTTCTTGCTGAATAAAAAAGTCATGCGGTCTTGCAAGTCGTGCAGTCTTGCAGTCGAATATCATAACATTCAGGACCGCAAGACATTTAGACTGCAAGACAATCTTAAAACCCCAGTTTTGTTTTTATAGCTGCAGGAATGGCATTCTTATGAACCATAATAGCAATGGTTTTTGCCCTGACATAATTTTCGGATATATTAAGATAGCCTCCGAAAGGATTTCTGTCGGTACCCCATGAATTCTTCGTTATATAGTATTTGGTGCCGTTCTGGTCTTTAACAATACCGGTCATATGCATCAGATGATCATCGGTGGTTTTTTTGGTATCGAATCCTTCCTGACGAAATTCCTGTGTAACTTTAACTTCGGGGAATGGTTTTGCAAATTTATATGCTTCGGCAGTAAGTTCTTCCTTAGTCATTTTACCTAACCTTGATTTATCAGCTGCTGAATACTGGTCAGTTTTTTCAAGTTCAGGAATAATTGCAACACCTTTTGAATGACTGAATCCCTTCTCGCTGACATCACCATCCCAGGCAACTGTAAAACCTTTAATGAGAGAGGAATCCATTACCTGTACAAGTTCATCAAGCGGGACATTATAGTAATTCATTTTTCTCCAGTTATCAGGAATCGGAACTAATCCCTGCGTATAGAATGGGAAAAGGGTGAATGAAGTTATTTCAACATAATCATCAGCTTTTATTCCAAGGCTTGCTGAAAACGATTTAGGTGTATAACCAACACCTTTATATGTGAAAGAGGTTGGAGCCTTCCCAAGATATGTGTCTAGTACCGCATCAACAATATTCAGATACTGGTCGCTTTCTTTTCTTCTCTGTACCGGAACCGCTGCAATTGCATTGACGAATGAATTTAGTTCACTATGATTATGGTTTGGCATACCGTAATTCAGTCCTGTATAAGCTTCATCGGGCACAATTCCGTTTTTATTAAATTCATAAATCCAGTCGTGACCAACACTTCCCTGTCCCAGGTTTCCTTTTCCCTGCTGAATAAAGTTATCTCTCAGTCTGTCAACATAGTTGTAACGTACTATCCACATTTCGGAAAGGTTATATTCCCCTTTTCCCATGCGAAGAAGTTCAGACTCAATAAATGAGGTTGTTGCAAAACACCAGCAGGTTCCTGTACCGGCCTGATTTTTAACAGGTGTTGCTTTTAATTCTACTACAGGAGTAAATTTATAACCTTCATCAGTGGTTTTTTTCTTCTGACCGTATGACGGAACGAGAAAAACGGATAATAATAATACGAGAAGTATACGTGTTTTCATCTTAAAACGATTTTATTTTATAGAATGCAAGCTAAAAAGAAAAAGGAGAAATTAATCAGATATATGGCAGATATTAAATAATCATGAACAACTTCATTCTGATATCATTTGTTCAAATGTTCTTACTTCAATTTCTTTTTAGCAACCAGATTGTATGAATGGTCTATCCATGATTGAACTTCCTTATCCGGGACAGATCCATCGAGCATGACAGTGTTCCAGTGTTTTTTATTCAATTGTTATTTAACTATACTGCCTATCCCTTTCGGTCAAGTAAACAGTTTTATATGACCAAGTATTGTATTAAAAGGTTTAATGACAAATAAGTGTGTTTTCAAAATATGCCATTAAATGTTACTATTACGCTCTATAGTCGACTTTCAAAAAGCAAGACTATTGAATTATTTTCGATTCAATTGGGCTATAACGTGACTACTTGTCTAAAGGGGAATCGTGTTCCTTAATAATTCGAATATCTGCAGATTTCCGTCATTTACTGCAACTACCACATAATGTTTTCCCAATACATCAATGGGGAGTATTCTCCTCGCATCCCCTTTTATCTTAAGACCGCTTATTACCGGCATCAATGGTTTGTATGCATTACTGCCATCTCCCAATAAACACCAGCCATAACTTGCATCATAGCGACCCATCGAGGGTCTTACGGAATAATCGTTTCCAACCAGGACAAGGTCCATTTTTCCATCCATATTAAAATCACGAATCAGAATATCGCGAACAGGGGAAACCTGGGCTAAATTAGGAAGTTTCTTTATTTCAAATGTTCCATCCCCGTTGTTCAGGAACAGGCAACTTTCAAATAGCACTGCTCTTTTTAAGGTGGATTGGTCAATTGCAATTTTACCAAAGATATCCTTTGCCGTCTTGCCTCCAAAATCAGAATAACTTTTGAACTTTTTTCCCAAAAAAGGCATTTGATTTATCATCTCATCAAGGGAGGCCACGGGGTAACTGATGCCATCCTGATATGAACAGATTACCTGATCAAGTGATCCGTTATTATCGAAATCATTCAGGTACATTTCGACTGGTTCCTTTACTGAAGCCTTAAGTATGGAATTCAATCCTAAATTACCCCCTATTAAATCCAAATCGCCATCACCGTCAACATCAGCAACCTCCAGGCAATTCCACCATCCTGAGGTTTCCCCCAGGCCTGCTTTATCTGTTACGTCTGTAAAAAACCCTTTATCATTTCTGAATATGCATACCTTCATCCATTCACCTGTTACGACAAAGTCCTGGTCACCATCATTGTCGTAATCCATCCAGCATGCATCAGTCACCATCCCGATCTTTTTCAGCCCTTTCATTCTATAATCTGTCACATCCTTAAAATGGCCTTTTCCATCGTTTTCAAGTAACAACTGATTGGGAGATAATCCATATATCCCGGGTATAGATCTTGAGCCTACAAACAAATCCATATCACCATCGCCGTCAAAGTCGCATGGCCGTACGCAGGAGCCGTTATTAGCCGTAAAAGGTAATGATCCTTTTTCGCACTCATTAAATTCCCCTTTCCCGTTGTTTATAAGCAACCTATCCTCCAGCAAAGGATTTCCAACCTGTACCGAGTTCCCTCCACGCACAATGTAGAGATCAAGATCACCGTCGCCATCTGCATCAAAAGCTGCTGCATCTACGTCTTCAGAGTAAATGTCCTTTATAAACACAGGTGCCACATATGGTTTGAAGGTTCCGTCACTTTGTTGAAAGAATATCCTGGATGTCTGTCCTTTAGCACCACCAACAAACAGATCTTCCATTCCGTCACCGTTTAAATCACCAACAGCCAGGGCTGGTCCCTCTGTCAACAGACTATGAGGTATCAGGTGTTCACGGGTAAATTCAACGTAAGGATCTTCCTGGTGCCTGTATTCAAGTCCCGGGAGCAGGGTTTGGGAAAACAACTTTATATCTTCATTATCCTTTACATTTCCTTTTATAGGTTTCCCTGCATTCTTAATTTCCAATGTAATAACCTTATCAACAGGAATATCTTTTATCAATTGTTCTGACAGGTCCGGCCAGCGTACAAGAACAGAGTCGACCA
>Ga0209226_10000298_pt1 | contig 30137 bp, 32 predicted proteins | sample BarGraNGADG00212_2_FD_184497 | JGI IMG/M metagenome (GOLD analysis project Ga0209226, IMG submission 184497) | Arctic peat soil microbial communities from Barrow, Alaska, USA - Barrow Graham LP Ref core NGADG0011-212 (SPAdes) (version 2) | ecosystem: Environmental > Terrestrial > Soil >...
GGGACCGGAACGACGGGGGAGGGTTCGCAAGACAATAGGAGCAAGCGACGGTGGTCGGGGTCCCCGTCGTTCCATCAAGGCCAATACGGTATGCACTTCGACGACGGGGGAGGATTCGCCAGACAATAGAAGCAAGCGACGGTGGTCGGGGTCCCCGTCGTTCCATCAAGGCCAATACCGTATGCACTTCGACGACGGGGGAGTCGGATGCGTAACTATTACATGATGAACGCTCGCGAGCAGCGGGAAGCCTCCTTCAGGCGCCTGGTGAATTACATCCGCGAGGTTGTCTATCCATACCACCCCTACTACCGCAGGGTCTTCAAAGAGAACGGGATCGACCCCGACAAGATACAGAAGCCGTCCGACCTCGCGCGCATCCCGGTCACCTTCAAGGACGACTACCGGCCCGACCCCATCGCGTTCATCCTCCAGCCAAAGCTCCCTGGGCGTGAGGCGCTGTACGACACCGCCCGCATAGGCTCAAAGTTCCTTGCCAAGTACGCGGCCCAGGGCATCTTCAATTACCCGCGCGAGTACGCGCGGTTCTACCGAGCCAACTACAAGGAGGGCTTTGCCTACCTCAAGATCGGCAGGCGCGCGGCCCAGGAGTGGCTCCCTATCCACTTCCACGCGTCGGCAGGGTCGACCGGAGACCCCACACCGGCGGTCTATACCTACCGGGACCTGCACAAGCCGGTGGCCGAGACGGCCTCAGCTTTCTGGCTGGGCAGGCACGTCATGTGGGACACACGGGGCCTGAACATATTCCCCGGGGCCCCGCACCTCGCCTTCTTCCAGGTCCTGATGGGCAAGTGGTTCGGAGGCTCGAGCGGTTTCGACACCTTCGGGGGGAAAGTCGTTCCCACGGAGCGCCAGATACAACTGTTCAGGGAGGGAGGGTTCGACGCGCTGGTGGCGATCCCATCGTACCTGGTCTACTGGCTCCGCAGGGCGGTCGAGATGGTCGAGTCGGGAGATGTCCAGCCCCTCGACAAGCTGTACATAGCACTGGTCGCCGCGGAGCCGTTGACCGATTCCCTGCGCGAGTACATCAAGGACATGGTGGTGGCCGCCGGAGGGCGGAGCGACTTCATGCTGTGCCAGGGTTACGGCATGACCGAGATGAAGATAGCGTTCTACGAGTGCACCGAGCGCAGCAACATCCACCTTAACCCCAAGTACTTCTACTGGGAGATCGTCGACCCCGACACCCTCGAGCCAGTGCCGGAGGGTGAGCCGGGTGTGCTGGTCTTCAGCCACATAGACTGGCGCGGTACGTCTTTCCTGAGGTATTACACCGGCGATCTCATCACCGGCGGCGTCCGGTGGGAGAGGTGCAAGAGCTGTGGGCTGACCTTCCCGATAATGTACCCGCCCATCATGCGCGCCAAGAAGGACTTCACCAAGCTCAAGGGCACCAGGGTGTCGATCCTCGAGCTGGTGAGCGCGATACGGGACACCACGGGGGTCTACCAGTTCCAGGCCGTGCTGGACAAGGAGGTCTCGGGCGACGAGTTCTCACGCGATAAACTGGTGGTCCGGGTGGCGGTCGAAAAGGGGTTCTCCCCCGAACAGGTCGCCGAGGACGTCAGGAAGAACGTCAAGGGGACGACCGAGGTGACCCCCGACGAGATTATCATCGAGCAGGACAGGGAGAAGCTCGAGGCCGAGCTGTTCGAGAAGACCGGGATAAAGGCGGAGTACGTCGTCGAGAACAGGCCGGTCCACCTCTGAGAATATCGACCGCGGGAGGCAACCATGGACAAGGTAGCGGTCGTCGGTGTAGGTAACACGCCTTTCAAGGCACGCCACATCGACAAGACCTTTCCCCGTCTCGCTTACGAGTCGGTACGGGCCGCGATGGACGACGCCGGGGCCGCGAAAGAAGACATCCAGAGCGTTGTCTACAGCATCTACAACGACTTCTTCGAGCACTGCATGATGCCGGACCACCATATCCACTACCTGCTGGGTCACGCGCGCAAGCCGGGCCTGCGTGTAACCACCGGCGGCGCGACCGGGGGGTACTCTATCAGGGCCGCCTTCGCGGAGGTCGCAAGCGGCCTGCACGACGTGGTGATGGTTGTGGGTGTCGAGAAGGTGGCCGACGTCGCGAACGTCTTCGAGATGGTCAAGTCGATAACGTTCGCGGGCGACCCGTTCTTCGAGTCGAGGCTCGGCGGGTCTCCCTCCGGCTCCTACGCCGGCGCCATCCGCTGGCACATGGAGCACTACGGGACGACCGAGGAAGACTGCGCCAGGGTGGTCGTGAAGAACAAGGGCAACGCGCGCAACAACCCGGACGCCCAATCGCCGATGGAGCTGACGGTGGAGGACGTCCTCGCCAGCCCGATGGTCGTGCCTCCGCTCAAGATACTCGACCACTGCCTGAACAGCGAGGGCGCTGCCACGGTGATCCTGGCCAGCGAGGAAGCGGCCGGGCGGTTCAAGCGCGAGCCGGTCTGGATAACGGGCATCGGGGCCAGCACAGAATCGGGGCGCCAGACGGAGCGCGACGACGTTGGCGATTCGCTCTTCCCGGCCGTCAAGGCCAGCGCCGACGCCGCGTATCGGATGGCCGGCATCGACGACCCGTCTTCGGCAATAAAGGTGGCCGAGGCCTACGACTCGTTCAGCGGGGTCGAGATCGTCCTCTACGAGGAGTTCGGCTTCTGCAGGCGGGGAGAGGGCACCAGGTTCCTCGCCGACGGCCGGGCATCGATGGGCGGCAGCAACCCGGTGAACCCGTCGGGCGGGCTCATCGGAGGCGAGCACGCGATCGGCGCGACCGGCGTCTACCAGGTCGCCGAAGTCGTCAGGCAGATAAGGGGCGAGGCGGGGGCCAGACAGGTCCCGGGAGTCGACAGGGGGCTTGCGCAGAGCATGGGTGGGGCGCGCGGGGCATACTCGGTGACGATCGTCCTGGAGGGGTGATGGGAATGCCTGGAAAAGACCTGCGGTTCGAGCCGATGAAGGAGCAGGACGGCTTCGCGATAATACCCGACACCTGGAAGGTGGACTTCTACGCCTCGGCCGGCGAGCTCTCCCGGTTCTTCATCGAACTCAAGGATAACGCGCGCCTGATGGGGACGAAATGCCCGCGGTGCGGCTCGGTCTACTGCTGGCCGCGCTCGTGGTGCCACGACTGCTACGAGGACTGCGACTGGGTCGAGATGAGCGGTAAGGGTCGAGTGCAGATGTTCGGCACCGTATTCATCTCGCTCTCGGAACTACAGACGGAGGTGCCCTACTGTGCGGGGGGCGTCCTGCTCGACGGCGCGCGCTACCCGCTCATCAACTACTTCCGCGACATCGATTTCGCGGAGATCCACCCGGGCATGCCCGTTCGGGCCGAGTTCCTTGTTCCCGAGAAGAGGTTGGGCAGCATCCGCGACTTCTACTTCGTGCCCGACCAGGGGGCCTGACACCGTACCATTCGTGGTGGGCCGCCGGGTTGACCGGCGGTCAATCGATTCGACGCGCGCGAGGGCTGATCGCGCGCGAGTTTGTGATATAAATTTAGCGTTTGTGTTGACACCGACAGGGAGGCACCATGGATTTCAGTTTCACCGAAGAACAGTTGCTCCTCAAGCAATCCGTGATCGAGTTCGCGAAGAAGGAGATCCTGCCCGGCGCGGCCGAGCGCGACGAGGAAGCCCGCTTCGACCGCGACCTCTGGGACAAGGCGGCGGCCCAGGGCTACATGGGGCTGCCGTACCCCGAGGAGTACGGAGGAGGCGGCGCCAGCGTCATAGACACATCGGTTGTCGGGGAGGCGCTCATGTACGGCGGCTGCGATGCCGGCTTCTGCCTGTCCTGGGGCGCCCACGTCGTCATAGGCGGCGTTCCGATCTGGCAGCTCGGCACCGAGGAACAGAAGCGCAAGTATCTGCCGAAGATAGCCAGCGGCGAGTGGATCTCGGGCCTCGGCCTGACCGAGCCGGAGGCGGGAAGCGACGCGGCCGGCATCCTGACCAAGGCCGATAAGAAGGAAGGATATTACGTCCTCAACGGCACCAAGACGTTCATCACCAATGGCCCTACCGGCCAGGTATTCGTGGTGCTGGCCAAGACCGAGCCGGAGAAGGGCGCCGCGGGAATCAGCGGCTTCATCATCGATAAGGACTTCCCGGGCTTCTCGGTTGGGAAAGAGATACACAAGATGGGCAACCGCTCGTCACCGACGTCCGAGTTGATCTTCGAGAACTGCGAGGTGCCGGCGGAGAACCTGCTCGGCCAGGAGAACCAGGGCTTCATGGGGGTCGCGCTCGCCACCCTGGAGTGGGAGCGCTCGGTGATGCTAGCCTCCGCCATAGGCGGGATGGAGATACAGCTCGAGGAGTGCATAAGCTACGCCAAGCAGCGCAAGCAGTTCGGAAGGCCGATAGCGCAGTTCCAGGCAGTGCAGTTCAAGCTTGCGGACTTGAAGATGTGGCTCGAGACATCGCGCTGGATTCTGTACAAGGTGGCCTGGAACAAGGACCAGGGCATCATGGACCCGATGATGGCTTCGCTGTCCAAGCTGTACATCACCGAGGTCGCCGTGAAGGCGGCCGAGCAGGCCGTTCAGATACACGGCGGCTACGGCTACACCAAGGACTACGCGGTAGAGAGGTCGCTGCGCGACGCGGAGCTCGGCGTCCTCGGCGGCGGGACCTCGGAGATCCAGCGCTGGATAATCGCGCGCCTGCTCCTTGGAAAGTGATCGGACGGTTTTTTATTTGTCCAGAGACTGAATGACGCCTCGTGGGGTGGACTGAAAAGCCCGCCCCCCATTATTATCTTGAGTGTGTTCTCCATGCCCTCGATAACGAGAAGCGCGCGGCGATCGGGGATTTTCGTTGAACAAGATCGAAAGGCTCATCAACCTCACCGCCTATCTCCTGGACTCGAGCAAACCGATCACCCTTGAAGAGTTGAAGGAAACGGTCTACCGGGGCCAGTCGGGAGGCGTCGCGCTCAGGCGCATGTTCGAGAGGGACAAGGAAGAGCTCCGCGACATGGGCATCGACGTAAAGGTGGTGAAGCGCGGCGACGAAGACCCCGGCTACACTATCGACCGCGGAGATTACTACCTGCCTCACCTCGATCTCACTCCCGAGGAGAGGGTCTCGCTCACGATGGTGTCGCGGCTCTTCCTGGGCTCCGGCACCCCGTTCAGCGGCCCTGCCCACTCGGCGTTGCTCAAGCTCGCGTTCGACGAGGACGCGGCGGGCGTGGCGGTGGAGGAGGCGGTGCCGCACGTGCACTGGGTCGGAGTCCCGGGAGAGCGCGCGGCGCTCACCGACATCCTCGACGGCCTGGTACGGCGCAAGCTGCTCTCTTTCTCGTACAGGTCGCTGGACGCGACCGAGCCGATCGAGCGCGAGGTCGAGCCGTACGGGTTGTTCAACCGGGACGGCCACTGGTACCTCGCAGGCAAATGTCACCTGCGCGGAGAGATACGATGTTTCAAGCTCGACCGGATAAGCGCTGAAGTAACGGTGAACAAGACCGCCCCGCGGACGCCCGACTTCGAGGTGCCGCCCGGGTTCGATATCGAGAAAGAGGCTAACTGGGACTGGCCCCTTCCGTGCGAGGAGGAAGACGTCGAGGCGCGCGTCAGGTTCTCCTCGAGGCTGGCGTTCGCCCATACCAGCACCCGGGCCGCGGTGATGGGATTGAAGCGAAACAGGGATGGCAGCCTCGAGGTCACATACGAGGTGGCCGACCCGGAGAATTTCGTTGACCGGGTGCTCGAGTTCGGAACCGACGCGGTGATCCTGGCCCCGCCCGAGCTCCGCGAGATGGCCCGCGAGCGCCTTGAGGGAGCGCTGGTGGCCGCGAGGGGGAAGAGGCGATGACCGACAAGGTGGCGCGCCGGCTCAACCGTCTCCTGCTGATGGTGCCCTACGTGGCCCAGGAGGACGGCGCCTCGATCAAGGAGCTGTGCAAGAAGTTCGGCATCAGTTCGGAAGAGCTCACCAGCGACCTCAAGCTGCTGTGGATGTGCGGCCTGCCTGACTATGGCCCGGCCGATCTCATCGACTTCCACATAAAGGGGGACAGGGTCTATATAAAGATGGCCGACTACTTCAAGCGGCCCCTGAACCTGACGCGCGAGGAAGCTGTCGCGCTCTTCGTGGCCGGCAGGGCCCTCATCGATGCCGGGATCTTTGACGCTGGCAGCCCCCTGGCGGCGTCCCTGGACAAGATCGGCGCGGTGCTCGAAGACGAGGAAGCGAGCGAGGTGGAGGAAGTTTCGAAGAGGGTCCACGTCGAGATGGACTCCTACGCCGAGAGCTGGCGCCGGATAATCGAGGAAGGACTCAAGCAGGGCAGGAACCTCGTCATCGAGTACTACAGCTATTCGACGGGAAAGCTCGGCAAACGCGAGGTCGAGCCCATGTCGCTTCTCTGGTCGAGGGGCCACTGGTACCTCCAGGCCTGGTGTCACGACGCCGAGGACTTCAGGCTGTTCAGGCTCGACCGCATCCGGGAGGTGTCCCTGACCGACCGGCGCGTCAGCCGGGAGGTATCCGACGAGCTCCACGTGCCTGAGCTGGTCGGCGAGTACAGGCCCGGCAGGAAGGCGCACAACGTAAAGCTCCGGTTCGATGGGACCGAGGGGAGGCGCCTCCAGGAGGAGTGGCCCGCGGCGAAGGTCACCGAGGCTGAGAGCGGCTCTCTGGCGCTCGAGCTGCGCACCCGAAACCTCGTGTGGCTCGCGAGCTACCTCACAAGGTTCGGAGACAGGGTAAGGATAGAGTCACCGAAGGAGCTCCGGCAGCTCGTCGAAGAGAGAGCCTCGAAGATGCTGGAGATGTACGCCTGAAAATGCACGAAGGGATTTGGCCCAACCGAACGATATCGGGAACAGGAAAAGAGTGGCAGTAAAGGTAATATCGGACATCCACGGCGCGTATGACGCGCTTGCCGGACAACTGGAGCAAGACGATACGGCCGTCCTCCTCGGCGATTACTTGAACCTCGTTGATTTCAGGACGCTTGGCGGCATTCTGTCTCAGGTCTATACGAGGGAGGAGATCTGGGCCGCCCTGAGCGCCCTCTCCGGCGGGAGCAAGGAGCTGGCCCGCAAATCCATCCAGGAGATCAGCATGGGGAGCGAGGACAAGCGGGAGCGCGTCCGCGAGCTGATGGCGGACGGTTACCGCCGGTTCTACTCCAGCCTGCCGTGCCGAGCCTTCGTCATATACGGGAACACCGACAGCCCTCAGATGCTGCGCGAGTATGCGAGCGGTGACGTCGAGATACTGGAGTCAGGAGTCGTCGAGATCGACGGCAGCCGGTTCGGGTTCGTGTCGGGCGCTCCGTTCGGTCCGTGGACGGTAGGCCTGCCCGGCGAGATGGAGCCCGCCAGGTACGACGCGCTGGTCGGGTCGCTCGGGCCGGTGGACGTCCTGTGCACGCACTGCCCGCCGGCGATCCCCGAACTCACCTGGGACGTGAAAGCCAACAGGGACGAGAAGGGGAGCGGCTCATTGCTGGAGTACATCGACCTCTGCGAGCCCTCGTTCCACTACTTCGGCCACGTGCATAACCCGAGGATGAGTGAAGTGGTCCGCGGCCGGACCAGGGTGATGAACGCCGGGTTCTTCAAGGAGAGCGGCACGGCCCTTGTCTTCGAGCATTGACCATGGCCCGACCCTGACTCACGAGACCCGCGCGTGCCGCCGCGCCATGCCGGGACCCGATGCGGTGATATCGGACGAGGGTTCTGACTTCGCCGTCAGTCGGTCACCTTGTAGACGACGTCGTTCTCGTGCGCGTGGCCCTCGACGCTGATCCCCACCGAGCTTCCCGGGCCGGCTTCCTGTATGGACTCGTGCTCGATCTGGATCGAGTCGACGGCCTGGGTCCAGTCGGAGGTGTGACCCTTGAAGTGGACCTTGTCGCCGACCGCGAGTTTTCCGGTCAACTCGATGGCGGCAACTCCGATCTTGTTGAAGTAATGAGCTACCTTGCCGATCTCCTCTTCCGGCATTTTCCGCCCCTCCTAAGGTTGCCTGCTGGCATATAATCTAACACTCTTCTCGGACATCCTACAAATGAGTGTTTCGCAGCCCGAGATCGTCCTGGAAACAAAGGTGGAGACCTTTGAGTCGCGCATTGACGTCTGCCGTCGCCGGTGTCGCACGGGGATGGGACAATAGTGGCGGCAAGACAGTGCAGGAACACGAGGAGGGACATGGCACGAAGGACCGGGACATCGGACCTTCCGCTCCATTACGGCAAGGCGCCGACGTGGCTCTTCGAGCGCATGAAGATGCTGGCGCGCGAGATCGTGCTGGTGGTCGTCGGGGACCACGGCCCGGAGGAGATGCTGGCAAGGCTTTCCGACCCGTACTGGTTCCAGGCACTGGGCTGCGTGCTGGGTTTCGACTGGCACTCCAGCGGTGTTACCACCACCGTTTGCGGGGCCATCAAGGAGGCCGTGGCCGGGCTGGAGAGCGAGCTGGGCCTCTACGTGGCCGGTGGAAAGGGCGCAAGGTCAAGGAAGACGCCGCAGGAGATAGAGGTCGTCTCCGAGAGGATCGGCCTCGACCCTGTGCCGCTCGTATACGCGAGCAGGATGTCGGCCAAGGTGGACTCGGCCGGGGTGCAGGACGGATACCATATCTATCACCACATATTCGTGTTTACCGGTTCAGGCAGGTGGGGGGTCATCCAGCAGGGGATGAACACCGACACCCGGCTCGCCCGCAGGTACCACTGGCTTGGCGACAGTGTGGAGGACTTCGTGTGCGAGCCTCATGCCGCCATCTGCTGCGAGGGGCGCGGCGAGACCCTCAACATGGTCTCATCCGAATCGGGTGAGGCGCGCGAGGTGTCGGCGGGTCTGGCGCGCGAGGCGCCCGGAAAGGTCCTCGGAGAGATGGCCAGGTTGCGCGAGCTCGCTATGCCGAACAGGCACGAGCTGCTCGTCGAGGACATCAGCCCCGACAGGCTCAAGAGCATCCTGCTGTCCACCTACGAGCGACAGCCCCGGGATTTCGAGCAGATGCTGGGCATGAAAGGCGTGGGCGCAAAGACCGTGAGGGCGCTCGCCCTGGTCTCAGAGCTGGTCTACGGGGCCCCGGCCAGCAGGAACGACCCGGCGCGCTACAGCTTCGCCCACGGCGGTAAGGACGGCTACCCGTACCCGGTCGACAGGCCGGCGTACGACGCGAGCATAGAGTTCCTGTCCGATGCGCTGCGCGAGTCAAAGGTAGGCCGCGAAGAAAAGATGAAGGCGTTCCGCAGGCTTTACTCGTTCTACTCGCCGGCCGATTAGAAAGCCGTGAACGACCGCCCGGAGGATGCGAGCTTCGCAACGGGTCAGGTCCTTCGCGCGCCGGACTCCGGTTGCGCGTCAGATGCCCTGCGGCTCGTAGGGCGTGAGTGGCTCGTTGGGATCGGCGAGAGAGAGAATGACGAACTGGAAGTCCTGCTGCCGGTTGCCGATGACCCGCACGGGGTAGTAAGACGCCACCAGGAAGGCCACGGCCAACACCAGCGATATCGGGATCCTTGCGACGCCCAGCAGGTACCACACAGGGTAGTACCCGACCAGGAAGCCCACCATGAAACCGAGGAACGGTATCAGGAAGAGCGTGGCCGAAGCCGATACGACCATCTTGCCCGAGATATCGAGGTGGACCTTGTCGTCCTTTCGCGCGCCGATCTTGTTCAGCGCGTCGACCTCTATGGCCTTCTCGTCCCTCACCGCGCCGAAACCGCAGGCCTGGCAGTGGTCGCAGGCCTTCGACTCGATCAGAACGCGGGCGATCTCCCCGCTGCTCTCCAACACCGTCCCGGTGCACTTCATCAGATGTGCTCCTTGATCGTTATCGCGTATTTGTTCATGCCCGGCGATCGCACGATCGATCCGTCACTGTTTACAAATACTGCATCGTAACCGGTAAGCCTTCCCAGAAGCTCGAGGCCTTTCTCGGATCCGAGTACGAAGACCTTGGACAGAATATCGTCGTTCATGGCCTGCGGGCCGACGATCGTGGTACTCATGGTGGAGCGGGGCTGGCGTCCGGTCCGGGGATCGATCAGGTGACAGTAGCGGACCCCCTTCTGGATGAAGTACCGCTCGTAGTCGCCGGAAGTGTTGACGAAGTTGTCCGACAGGTTGATCTCGCCTATGAGGTCCCCCGGCTCGCCCCTGGGGTCCTTTATGCCGACCACCCATTGCTTACCGTCGGCGCGACGCCCGATGGCGCCGACCGACCCGCCGAAGTTTATCACCGCGCTCTTGACCCCGCGCTCCTTGAGCAGCTTGTACATCTCGCCGACGACGTACCCCTTGGCGATCCCGCCCAGGTCTATCTCCATGCCGCGGAGGGGCAGCATCACCGTCCCCGCCGCTTCATCCACGATGACTTTCTGGTAACCCACCAGTGGAAGCGCTGCGTCTATCTCCTGCCGGGACGGAACGCGGTACTTCTTATCGTAGAACCCCCACAGCTTGACCACAGGTGCCACCGTGATATCGAAGGCGCCTTCCATCATGGCCGAGAGCTCCAGCGAGCGCTTGACCATGAGCAGGGTGTCAGGGTGTACCTTGACAGGTGAGACCCCCGCGTTCTTATTGACGAGGTATACGTCGCTTCCCTGCTTGAACATGCTGGTGTGCGCCTCAACGCTCTTTGCGAGCGCCGCCACCGCCGCGGCGTCGGCCTTAGCGTCCTTCTCCGGAAGGCCCTGGATGTTGATATCGAGCGTCGTGTCCATCGCGAACACGGTGGGTGCCTGGTAGCCGACGGTAGCGTCGTCGCCCTTGCCTCTCGTCAGAAATACGAGCAGGATGACGGCGCCCGTTGCGAACAGGACGATGAGAACGGTGGTCAACATGCTCTTGACGTGTCTGTTCATACCTTCACAGCCTGCATTGACATTTCCATAGACGCGTTACGTCTGATATTATAGTCAACGGTTTGCCTGCGGTACTCTAACTTTTAGCAGGCGATTTCTTATGTTTGGACGCTTTCCGGGGGGTACAAGTTGGGTCTGGCCCAGAGAATGAGGAGCTGGGTGCTGACGCGTGGAGGCGTGCACCCCGACCCCAGGAAGGAAACCGCAACCATGATGGTCTTCCCGGGACCAAGCCCGGAACAGGTCGTCATCCCACTTCTTCAGCACGTCGGAGCGGTGTGCGAGCCCGTGGTCGAGGTCCACGATCACGTGCTGGTGGGCCAGAAGATAGGTGACTCCGAGGAATATATCTCCGCGCCGGTGCACTCGAGCGTCTCGGGTGAGGTAACGGGCATCGTCATGTATCCGCACCCGGGCGGTCGGGACGTCCTCTCGATCCAGATACTGTCGGACGGAAGAAACCAGCTGAGCCCCGACGTCAAACCCCCCGGCGACCCGGCATCCATGACTCCAGAAGAGATTCGCCGGGTGGTCCGTGAGGGAGGGATGGTGGGCCTCGGCGGAGGGGGCTTCCCGACCCACGTCAAGCTCTCTCCTTCAGCCGGTAAACCTATCGAGACCGTCATCATCAACGGGGCGGAATGCGAGCCGTATATCACCGGCGACCACCGGCTGATGGTCGAGCGGGGCGCCCAGATAATAAACGGAGCTCAGATCATCAAGAGGGCGGTGGGGGCCGAGAGGATCGTGGTGGCCGTCGAGCGGAACAAGCCGGACGCCATCCAGCGCATGCGCGAGGCCGGCACGGGCGAGGGGGTCGAGGTAGTGGTACTGCCTTCGCGATACCCGATGGGCGCCGAGAAGCTTTTGATATACAACATCACCGGCCACGAGGTCCCGGCCAGGGGGCTGCCCAGGGACGTTGGCGTCGAGGTGAACAACGTAGGGACGGCCTATGCCATCCACGACCTGTTCGACAGAGGGATGCCCCTGGTAGAGAGGGTCCTCACGGTTAGCGGTGACGGGGTAGCCGGCCATGCGAACCTGCGCGTGAGGATAGGGACGCTCGCCAGGGACGTCATCGACTTCTGCGGCGGCTTGGTGGGCGAGAGGGGAAAGCTGATAATGGGCGGTCCGATGATGGGCCTCGCCCAGTACACGACGAACGTGCCGGTCGTCAAGGGGACCTCCGGCATTATCGTGCTCCGCCACGAAACGCTGTTCAGGCAGGAGCCCGCCCAGTTCACCTGCATCAGGTGCGGGAGGTGCGTGCGCGACTGCCCGATGAACCTGATGCCGTACGCGATGGGGGCCTACTCCGACGCCGGCCTGTGGGACCAGCTGGAGAACCTCGACGTGATGGACTGCATCGAGTGCGGCTCCTGCGCGTACATCTGTCCGACCAAGAACCCCCTGGTGCAGCTCATCAAGGTGGGCAAGGAGGGCGTGACCCGGAGGAAGAGGAAGGTGGAGACCCTCGAGAGGGCTTCCTCGTCGAAAGAGTGACAATGCCCGACAATGCGGATACACCAGCCGAGCAGGAACCGCGACAGCTTTTCCACATCGGTGTATCCCCCCACATAAGGGACGCCGACACGACCTCGAGCATCATGGGCTGGGTCATCGCAGCCCTCCTCCCGCTTACCGCCTATTCCATCTACATCTGCGGCCTGTCGGCGGTCACGACCATCTTCTACAGCATCGCCGGCGCCGTCGCCACCGAGTACATCATCCAGCGGATACGCAAGGTGCACGTCACCGTCGGCGACCTGAGCGCGGTGCTCACCGGCCTGCTCCTGGCGCTTACCCTGCCTCCCAGGCTCCCGTTCTGGATGCCCCTGATCGGCGGTGCGGTGGCGATAGCCATGGGGAAGCAGGTCTTCGGCGGGCTCGGGCACAACATCTTCAACCCGGCCCTGGTGGGCAGAGCGGTTCTGTTCGTGTCCTGGTCCAAGTACATGACCACCTCTTACCTGGTGGACCCGCGCGCCGCCGTAGTCAACACCTCGACCATAAAGGCGATAGACGCGGTAACAAAGGCGACCCCTCTGTTCGCTGAGGGCCAGGTGCGAAAAGGCCTCCTGGTCCTCGACGCTTCCAGGTACTACAGGCCTTTGTTGTTCGGCAACCCGTGGGGGTGCGTCGGCGAGGTCTCAGCGTTGCTGATCCTCCTGGGGCTGGCGATCCTGCTCTACAAGCGCCTGGTCGACTGGAGGATCCCCGTATGCTACGTGGGGACCGTGATGGTGCTGTCCAGGATAATCGGGGCGGACCCGATATTCGCCGCGCTGGCAGGCGGGTTGCTGCTGGGAGCCTGCTTCATGGCCACGGATTACGTGACAAATCCCATGACCGCCTGGGGCAAGGTGATATTCGCGGTGGGGTGCGGGATCGTGACCGTCGTCCTTCGGTTCTACTCGAGCCTTCCCGAGGGCGTGATGTTCGCGATACTGCTCATGAACGGCGTCACCCCCCTGATAGACCGGTACGTCAAGCCGCGGCCCTACGGCGCGATCAAGGCGACCGCAAGGGTGGCTGAAGAGTCATGATGTCGCGAATGGTCAAGCTGGGGGTCACGCTCATGGTGGTCGGCATCGTCGCCGCCTTCGGCCTCGGTATAACCTACGCGGTCACGAAGAAGAAGATCGACCAGGAGAACAAGCTCGCCGAGGCAAAGGCCAGCATGACGGCCCTGCCGGGTATAAAATCACCCGCGGAGCTCGTGGAAGACCCGAAGCTGCTATCGGCGGTCAACAAGAAATATCCCGATGTGCAGAAGGTGCTGTCCAGCAGGATCGGCGACATCTTCATCATGAAGACCAAGGGCTATGGCGGGCCCATGGAGCTCGCGGTGGGCGTCGGTAACGACGGGAAGGTCAAAGGGGTATCGGTCATCTCGAACAGGGAGACGATGGGGCTGGGCAGCAAGGTACTGGCCGAGGAGAACCTGGCGAAGTACCGGGGCAAGAGCACATCGGACCCGCTCGTGGTGGGCAAGGACGTGCAGGCGGTGACCGGCGCGACCATCACAACCAGGGCGGTCACCAGCCAGGCGAAGGAAGCGCTGGCGGCGTTCTCACAGCTGCGGGGCACAGGACAGGACTGAGAGGCGGACGAATGGCGGCAGAAACGGAAGAGCTCGTTTTGCCGGAGCCTAAGACCGGCACGAGCGGCTGGCAGGAGTTCAGCAAGGGCTTCATCAAGCAGAACCCCCTGATGGTCCTGATGGTGGGCCTCTGCTCCTCGCTCGCGATCAGCAACAGGGTCGAGAACGGCATATTCATGGGCCTTGCCGCGACATTCGTCCTGGTGTGCTCGAACGTGATCATCGCGTCGATAAGGAAGTGGACCCCCGACCAGATACGAATCCCGATATTCATCGTGGTGATCGCTTCATTCGTGACCATCGTCGATCTCAGCATGAAGGCCTATTTCCCGGCGGCTTACGACAGGCTCGGGGTCTGGATACCGCTGATCGTCGTCAACTGCATAATACTCGCGAGGGCGGAGGGGTTCGCCTACAAAAACACCGTGTTCCGCTCGTTTATGGACGGCCTGGGGATGGGGGCGGGGTATACCATGCTGCTGCTAATCATGGGTACCATACGCGAGCTGCTGGGCACCGGAAAGATAGTGATATTCGATAAGACCTTCATCAGCCTCGGGGCCTTCAACCCGCCGGCCATATTCGTGTTGTTCCCGGGCGCCTTCATCACCTTCGCGTGCCTGATGGCGCTCCTGAACCGCTACAAGATGGGGAAGGCGGAATGAGCGAAGCATACAGGTATTTCCTGATTTTCATCGGCTCGCTGCTCATCTACAACATCCTGCTCATCAGGTTCATCGCGCTCTGCCCGCTCATCGGGGTGTCGACCCAGGTCGAGACCTCGATAGGGATGGCGATGTCGGTGTTGTTCGTGATGACGATGTCGAGCACAGCTTCCTGGGTCGCGTGGAACTACATACTGAGGCCGCTGGGCGTCGGCGAGTTCCTCTACATCCCCGTGTTCATCCTGATAATCGCCTCGCTGGTGCAGTTCGTGGAGATGGTGCTCAAGAGGATCAGCCCACCGCTGTACCGCGCCATGGGCATCTACCTGCCCCTCATTACCACCAACTGCGCGGTGCTCGCGGCGGCCACCGAGTCGGTGAAACCAGGCTTCCTGAAGCTGAATGTCGCATATCATTTCACTCTGCCCGAGACCATCGTATATACAGTAGGAGTTGCCCTGGGCTTCGGGATCGTCATAATACTGTTCGCTTGTATACGCGAGAGGCTGGAGACCAGTCCAGTGCCCCACGCTTTCAAGGGCGCGCCGCTGGCGTTCATCATAGCGGCGTGCATGTCGCTGGCCTTCATGGGCTTCGCGAACCTTCTGGGCCTGTAGGCGGACCGGGTGATATAGATGGATGTATCGATAGTCTGGAAAGCGATAATCGCGCTCGGGAGCCTTTCGCTCCTGTTCGGGGTGCTGCTCGCCATCGCCTCGGTGCGCTTCCACGTCGAGATGGACCCTCGGGTGGACGAGGTCATGGAGGCCCTTCTGGGTTCCAACTGCGGGGCCTGCGGGTATCCCGGTTGTCAGCCGGCGGCGGAGGCCGTGGTCGCGGGGGACGCCCAGACGGACGTGTGCGTCGCCGGTGGAGCAGCGGTCGCGGGGGCGGTGGCCGAGATAATGGGTGTCCCGGTGACCCTGAGCGAGCGTGGGGTCGCCCTGGTCCACTGCCGCGGCGGGCTCGATGAGTCGGCTCCCAAGGCCGTCTACCAGGGTATCAAGTCCTGCGCCGCGGCGGACAAGATCGCCGGCGGGGGGAAAGGCTGCAGGTACGGCTGCATCGGTCTTGGCACCTGCAAAGCGACCTGTCCGGTAGGGGCGATCACGATAGACGAAAACGGCAGGCGCACGGTAAACCGGGACCGGTGCACGGGCTGTGGGCTGTGCCTCGAGGTCTGCCCGCGAGGGCTTCTGCAGGTGGTCCCCAGGGACCAGGAAGTCCTGGTGGTGTGCAACAGTAGAGACAAGGGCTCCGTGTGCAAGCAGTTGTGCTCTGTCTCGTGCATCGCCTGCAAGAAGTGTGAGAAGGCCTGCCCGGAGGGCGCAATCCGCATCGCGGACAACCGCGCCTGGATCGACTACGAGAAATGTAACCAGTGCGGCGACTGCATCGAAGCGTGCCCCACGGGCGCCATAGTGAGGGTGGCACCGCCAAAGCAGCGACGTCGAAAGACCGGCCCGATGACACCGGAGACCTTGCGGCGGGTCGAAAGCCAGGTCAACCGAAGCCTCAATTGAGAGGCGCCGCATCAGTTGAAGCCAGAAGCATTCGCCTTTCACTCCCAGGATTCGCGCCATTCCGCCCCACGCTTCGTTATACACGTGAACCGAACGCCCGGGGGTGCGGCCCCGTACGCGTGTGCAAGGGCCGCCCGCCGGCGCGGGAGAACAATAGACCGACGGATTAATAGCCTTGGGTGGAGGATCATCGCATTGAGAACAGACGAGCGGCATCGACCAGGCGGGACGCCGTCCCGGACAGCGCGCATAGCGCCGGCGTGCGCGGTGCTGCTTGCGGCCTGCCTGGTGGTGGTCTCGTGCGCCAGGCAGGCGCAGCCGGCCGCGGAGAAGCGCGAACCGGTGGTCGCCGTCGTCGCCGGCCAATCAGGGGACCTGGAGTTGCGCCCGGCCGGCCTCGAGCCGTGGTTCTCGGCGGGCGTTGCTTTGCCTCTTCACGGCGGCGACCTCTTCATGACCGGCCCCGGCGCGGTCGCCAGCGTTCTGCTGGCCTCCGGACAGCGGGTTCAGGTCGGGCAAGAAGCAATGGGCTCGATCGAGGGGACCCCGGCCGACCCGCAGATACGGCTGACCAGGGGCGAGGTCCTGGTCGAAGCGGTCGAAGGCGCCCGGGCGGCAAAGGTCTCGTCCCAGTTCGCTACAGCCGTCGCGCGCGATGCAACGTTCGATTTCAAGGTCGACCAGGGAGGAACGATCACTCTGGTCGTTGCCGGGGGGACCGCCGACCTCTTGTCCACCGCGGGTGGCGGCGTAAAGGTAGGAAAGTCACAGCAGTCCTCGGTGCCTCCGGGAGGACCGCCGTCGACACCGGCTTCCGCGGACGTGGGGGCCGCCAGCGCATGGGTACAGGGTTACGCGAGCTTCGTGCGGCAGCAAACCGGCAAATACTTCAGGGACGAAGTGTCCCGCGACAACACCGAGACCGACGCGAGGTCCGACCTCGCCATAGACCCCAGCGACGCCTGGGCGCACGTGAACCTCGGCAGGGCTCTGCTCGATGCCGGCAGGTCTTCCGAGGCCGCCTCAGAGTTCACCCAGGCCCTCGAGACGAAACCGGATTTCGAGCAGGCACTCTCCGGGCTCGCGAAGACCTATTTGCTCGACGGCAAATGGGCGCAGGCGGCCGATTTGTACGGGCAGGCCAGGAAGGTCAACCGGCGATCCGTTGAGGCTTTGTTCGGGTTGGGCCAGTCGGCGCTCGGTTCGGGCGACCTTGCCGAGGCCGCGAGATGGTACAAGCAGACAATCGCGGCCGACCCGCAGGATGCCGCCGCGTTGTCGGCCCTGGGATTGACCGGGCTGCTGGCCGGCGACAGGGATGCGGCCCTTGAAGGGTACAGGAGCGCACTCCGGATCGATGTGGACCAGGCGAATGCTTACACGGGTCAGGGCCTCCTGTATTCGCTGGGAGGCGACACGACCCGCGCTGTCACGGCCCTGAAAAAAGCCGCGACCGCCGACGACGCGGCCTACGCAGTGATGGAGAGTCTTGGGGTCAGGCAGGTCCGCGCCCGGATGTTCGAGAGGGCCGACGCCTGGTTCCGAAGGCTTCAGGACGCCCCGGATGCCGCGACGCGCGCGGCCGGTTTCCAGGACTCCGGCGCGGTGTACCTGGCAAGGGGCGGCTACCGCGCCGCCGCCTCCGATCTCGAGAAGTCGGTGGGCCTCGCTCCCGGGGGCATGGGTGCCATGATCGACCTGGGTCAGGCGCGGTCGCACCTCAAAGAGGGGGCGGCGGCAGTCGAGGTGTACTCGAAGGCGGTGGGGGCGGACCAGGGGAACTGGTACGCGCACGAGCTCCTTGGAACTGCTTACCTTGCCTCCGGCTCGCCGGTGGCGGCCCTGGAGGAGGCGCGTAGGGCGGTCGAGTCCAACCCCGGGTCATGGGTCTCGAGCGCCGTCGCGGGGCTGGCGCTTGCCGCGACCGGCAGCGACGCCCAGGCGCGGATTGAGTTCGAGCGCGCGGTCAGATCGGCGCCGCGCGATACGTCCGCCATGACTGCGGCGGAGCTCGGTTTCCTGGGCGCCGCCTACCAGGGCCTGAAGCAGAACGGACGGGCGCTGGAACAGTTCAGGAAAGCCGCGGCTGCAGCAAAACGGCAGGGGATAACTTACGAGGCCCAGTTCCACAGGTATATCGGCGACGTCCTGCTCGCGATGGGGAACAGGACGGGCGCCCTCGACGAGTACCGCAAAGCGGTGGAGCTCGACCCGGCTGACACCGACGCCAGGATGTCGGTCGCCTCCGTGCTTATCTCAGACAAGGACCGCAAAGGCGCTGAGAAGGAGCTTTCCCAGGCCGTGGAGCGGGATCCGGCAAACGCGGCGGTAAGGATCGCGCTGGCTGGCTATATGATGGATTCCGGCGACGTCAACGGCGCGCTGGCGCACCTCGAGGCGGCCCGTTCGATCCCAGGGCTGGCGCCGGCAACGGTCGCGAACATCCTGGTGCTCGAAGGAAACGCCCGCGACCGCAAGCAGGAGTTCCCCGAAGCCGTGCAGTCATATTCTGAGGCCGTGGCGCTCGACCCCGCGAGGGGTGACGCATGGTTCTACCTGGCGGGTGACCTGGAGAGGGCGGGAAGACCGGCAGAGGCGAAGGCCGCGTACCAGAGGGCGGTGGAGGTCCTGCCGGGCCACCCCGAGTGGCAGAAATTCTACGACGAGTCGGTGATGAAGCTCGGGACTCTCAAGTAACGCCGACTCTACCGCGTCCTGCCGACGGGGAATCTAAAACACGAAGAAGAGCCCCACGGACAGCCCTATGAACAAGCAGGTCAGAAGGAGCTCGCGCATCCCGATGTGCATCGGATCGAGACGGGACCGCCCCACGCCGCCGCGATAGGACCTGGCGTCCATCGCCATCGCCAGCTCGTCCGCGTCGTGGAACACCTTGACGAACAGCGGCACAAGCACCGGGATTATGTCCCGCACCCGCCTGAAGACGTTCGCGGATTCAAAATCGGCGCCGCGAGCCATCTGCGCGCGTATCACCTTCCGGCTCTGCTCGAGGATGTTCGGTATGAACATGAGGGTGATGCTGACCACCGTTGTGACCCGGGCCACAGGGACCTTGATGTAGCTCAACGGCTTGAGGAGTGACTCCAGGGCGTCGGCCAGCTTGAGCGGCGGGGTGGTCATCGTCAGTGCCGCGAGCAGAAGGACGAGGATGACGACGCGGGCCGAGAATATGATCCCGTTGTACAGGCCAGAGTCGGTGATGGTGACGAACCCCCAACGCACGAGTACCTCGCCCGGGGTCAGGAACAACTGGAGGAGAGCGGTTATCAGCACGATGACCCAAACCGTCCTCAACGATCTGAGCACCGGGACAAGCGGCAGCCGGGAAGCCACCATGGTGATGACCAGCAGGCCCGCGAAAGCCAGCAGCGCCCAGCCGCTGGGGTAGAGGAAGATCATCACCGTCCCAACGACCACTGAGATCACCTTGAGCCGCGGGTCCAGCTCGTGCAGAGAGGTATCCCTGGCCAGGTACTGCCCGATGGTTATGTCTCTACCCACCATGTCGCGCCTCCAGGATCGAGGCGATCGCCCTGGCGAGCTCGGCCGGGTCGGCCGGGTCGGCCACTTCCGATCCGCCGGAGACCAGCTCTCTGGCGAGGACTCCCCACTGGGGCAGCCTCATGTCCAGGGAGCCCAGGTCGTAACCTGAGACCAGCTCCCGGCTGCTCTCTACGCGGACCAGCCTCCCGCCCGACAGGAGCGCGAACCTGTCGGCGAGCCTCCATGTGTCCGCGAGGTCGTGGGTCACCACGAGGACGGAGGTCTCCCTGCGCTCCCTGTATCGCTCGAGTGCGGCCTTGAGGTGCTCGCGGCCGTCGTGGTCGAGCCCTATGAAAGGCTCGTCCAGCACCAGCACGTCGGGCTCCAGCGCAAGCACTCCTGCCAGCGCTACCCGCCGCTTCTCGCCCTCCGAGAGCGAGAAGGGCGACCTCTCACCGAATCGCTCGAGCGACAGGTCGACGATCGTCGCCGCCGATCGGACCCGTTTCTCCAGCTCGGCTCCGCGCAGGCCGTGGTTGCGGGGGCCGAACGCGATGTCCGCGGTGACCGTTCCCGCGAATAACTGGTCTTCCGGCGACTGGAACACCATGCCGATGCGCTGCCTGAGCCCGCGCAGCTCGGCCCGGCTCTCTACCCGGCGGCCGTCGAACAGCAGCCGGCCGGAGCTCGGCACCAGCAAGCCCGCGCACACCTGGGCGAGGGTCGACTTGCCCGAGCCGTTGGGCCCCGCCACGCACACGATTTCCCCGCGTTCGACCTGCAGGTCGATCCCATCCAGCGCCGCGGACTCGCCCTCGCCGGGCAGCGGATACGAGTATGAGACGCTTTCCAGTGTCAGGATCGCAGCCAAGCGAGCAACTCCTCTACCGTAAGGATCCCACCCGGGAGTCTGTGGCCGAGGGCCGCCAGCTCCTTACCCACCTGTGTCACGGGCAGGGGGTCGAGGCCGAGCTCCATCACCCGTGAGGGGTCGGCCAGCACCTGGGCCGGCGCTCCCACAGCGGCCACCCTGCCGGCCTCCAGCACAACGACCTCGTCCGCCGTGCTTGCCTCCTCGAGGAAGTGGGTCACGTGGATAACGCCGACTCCGCGTCCGGCGAGCGTCGTCAACAGGTCGACGATCCTGCGCCTGGACGCATGGTCCAGCATGGAGGTCGATTCGTCCGAGATGAGGAAGGCGGGCTCCATGGCCAGGGCTCCCGCGATGGCGACGAGCTGCTTCTGCCCCTGGGAGAGCCGCAGGGGCTGCCTCTTCGCGAGGTGCGCGATGCCCGCGAGCTCCATCGCCGAGTCCACCCTTTCGCGGATGACGTCCGGCGCGAGCCCGAGGTTCTCCGGGCCGAAGGCGACCTCGTCCTCAACCGTTATCCCGACGATCTGGGTGTCGGGGTCCTGGAAGACCATGGCGAGCCGTTGCCTGATGTCGGGTATATCGAGGGGCTCGCAGGTGTCCAGGCCGCAGGAGGTCACAGTGCCCCTGGTGGGCACCAGGAGCGCGTTGAGGCAGCGGGCGAGGGTCGATTTGCCGGAGCCGTTGCGCCCGAGCAGCGAGTAGTACCGCCCGCGTTCGAAACGGAGGTCGACTCCCGATAGCGCGTCCTCGCAGGCTCCGGGGTATGCATAGCTGAGTCCCTCGACCACGATCTCGTCGACGCCGGCGTCAGGGCCGGCCGGGACGGTTGCCCGGTCTTCCGCCCGGGTCTCACCCCCCACGCGCTTCCCAAGCGCCGCGGTCATCCTGTTCCTCACGCCGTCACCTCCTCGCACTCCCCACAAGGGAGAGCCCCTTCAGCGATTCCGTCACGCGCCTCGACGCGAAGCCCACGAACAGGCCGGTGGGGATGGAGATCAGGATGAGGTAAGGCATGTAATAGAAAAGCGCGGTGTTCCGTACAAGGACGTAGGCGGCCGCGAGCTGTACGACGTTGTGCGCCACGGCACCCGCGACGCTCACCCCGATGATGCTCACGTACTCGTCGGCCGCGTAGTAGATGGCTATCATCACGAACGTGCTCACGAGCCCCGCCGAGAAGCTGAGGAAGAGGCCGATGACGCTGCCACGGAGCAGTCCGCCCAGGATCGTCCGTATGACCGTGACCTCGAGCGCCATCGAGGGACCGAACAGGTATAGCGCGATGACGGTGGCGATGTTGGCAAGGCCCAGCTTTGCGCCGGGCAGTGGCAGCAGCGGAGGGAACGTGCTCTCGATAATGCTCAGCACGAGTCCGACCGATACCAGCAGCGCGAGGTTCGTAACGCGGCGGGTGCCGTTCATCGAGGCCGCTCGCTTATTGGGTCACCGTGTCGGTCTTCCCCGAACTGCGAGAGCCAGCGACCCGGATCACGACTCTGTTGGGAAGGCATATGATAGCGTCACCTGGCGAGTCGGCCCACCCCTCCCCGATACAGATCTTGTCACGACAGTCGCTTGCCAGCATGTGCACGCGACCGTCCTTTATCTCGAAGGTGCTCGGTCCGTTCCAGCCCCTGACCGTGAACCTGCGGGCCGGTTGCCCCGAGCTCAGCACGTACTGTTTGACCTGCCGGCCGTTGACCTCGACCACGGCAAGGCTGCCCTTCTCGCCGGCGCGGGCGCGCGTCAGCATCATCATCGAGGCCACGGCGGCCGCGACCATCAGGACCACCACCACGACGTCGCCCACCTTGAGCTTGCGCATGTGCTTCTTCTTCTCGGGCATCGATCGCCGCCCGCCTCGCTGCTGGACCACCGGGCCGTGCCGGTGACCTGACCCACACCGGACCCGCTCGGGCCCGTCGAGATCCAGGTGGTGAACGCCGGCCGCGGCGTGAATTCGCCTGCTACAGGGGATATTCTATCATCAACGCGAAAAAGGCCCTTATGAGATAAGTCATGACCGGGGAGTATCCAATGCCGGAGATCAACAGGGCGGGCGTCAAGGACCACGGCGTCGTCACTGCGCTGCTCATGAACTTCGCGCGCAGCGAGGGTTGGACGCCGGAGGTCGACCGCGACAGGTGGGACAGGATAATAGCGGAGCTGCTGAACTCCAAGGGGTGGCTGTTCCTGCAGGCCCTCAAAGATTGCGAGCCGGCCGGGCTCGCGGTGGTCAACTTCTGCATAACCCTTTACGGCTCGAGGGAGCAGGCGCGCCTGACGGCGCTGATCGTCGACGAGGAGTTCCGGCGCCAGGGAATCGGGACGATGCTGATGAAGGAGGTCCTCGATTCGGTGAGGAGGCGCGGGTGCCGCGAGCTGGAGGTCAGCGTGGCGCTCGAGGAGGAGATCCTCGGCTTCTACGGGAGGTTCAACTACACGGGGCAGAGGATGCTCCTGACCTGGCGTGGTGGCGAATAGGGGCTAGCCTCGGTCGCCGGTCGGGTTGCGGGCGAGGTCGACAGAGATCTCCTCGATGACCTCGCGGTCCTTCGGGTACTCGAGTATCTCTGTGACCACGGGGTTTCCGTTATCTTTCCCGATGTCCCGCGAATCCATGTAGTCGTTGATCTTGCCCTTGACCCTGATGGTGGCGCAGGTCGCGGCGTCGGAGTCGGTGTTGGGGAAGAGGATGGTGAACTTTCCCGTGGAGACCCGGGCGGCCTCGTCCGCGCCGCGGATGTTGCCCCGGATGATCGAGTCCCCGAGGTCCTTGATGAGCTTGTTTCTGTCGCCTTTCGGAAGCGTCGAGATGAGCCGGTCGTCGACCGTGAAGCTGGTCAGGGAGAACTCGGCGCCGTACCTGTCGAACTCGCTCATATGCCTCTCGATGAGCCTGGACAGGTACCTCGAGTTGTACAGGCTGGTCAGGTTGTCGATGTAGTCGTACTGCTCGAGCTTGATGAACAGGTAGCGGTACCTGTGGTTGAGCTCCCCGGCGACGAAGGCCACCACGCCGTAGATGACGACTCGCACGGCGAAGAGGGCGGCGGCGGCGCCGGCGCTGTTGCCGCCGCTCGCGAACAGGACTATCCCGTAGACGGCGACCGAGACGAGGAACCCGGCGACGGCACCCCTGCGCCCGTAGTGCAGTCCTCCGAACAGCGCTACCAGTATGAGCAACTGTCCAACGATCTCCGAGGCGAGGTTGTTGTCGCGGACGATGAGCAACGCCGTGCCGAGGACGGCGCAGGCGGCTACCCCCATCGTCAGGATCTCGAACCTCGAGTACTTCAACTCTTCTCCAATCGCGGGCCTGTGCGACGCCAGGTCTGCCGTGCCCCCTCCAGGGCCGCCGCTCGCTCATCTCTGTTTCACTGGACGGTGCCTGCAGCGGCCGAGCGGGCATAGTCCAACGGCATGTTTGCTATATTTATCGGCTCGGACCTTTAAGTATTGAATGATTATGGATAATCATTAAGGTGAGCAGCAATAATATCACAGGGTCGGGTGGCGCCCGCCCGGCGGATCGTTCGCACACGGGCGTCAAGCCCTTGCCTGGACTGAAGGAGGGTCACATTTGACATCCCCGGTCATCAGGGTTGGAGAGGTGTCCGTGCGACCGCTTGTCTCTTCGCGGTTCCGTCTGGACGGGGGCTCGATGTTCGGGACCGTCCCGCGCGCCCTCTGGGAGAAGAAAGCGCCGCCTGACGAGCTCAACCGTATTCCGCTCAACCTGAACTCGCTGCTCATCGAGACCGGCGGGGTACGGATATTGGTCGAGCCGGGAATGGGCTGCAAGTTCGACGAAAGGTGGACCGACATCTACGCGCTCGGCGATTGCGACATCCAGAGGGAGCTCGATCGCCTGGGCGTCCGGCCCGAAGATATCGATGCGGTGATAATGACCCACCTGCATCTCGACCACGCCGGCGGGGCGACCGTCGTGGATGATTCCGGAAAGGCGGTGCCCGCGTTCCCGCGTGCGAGGTATTACGTCCAGGCCGAGGAGTGGGAAGAGGCGATGGAGCCCCATCCGGTCGAGAAGGCGTCCTATCTCCGTGCGGACTTCGAGCCCCTCGGCGGAAGCGGACAGGTCGAGCTCCTCTCCGGGCCGGCGGAGATTGCCCCCGGAATCACTGTCGAGCCGGCGCGGGGCCACACTCACGGACACCAGTTGGTCAGGATAAGGTCGGGCGGCGAGGAGGCACTGTACCTCGGGGACCTGGTGCCGACCGCCGCGCACCTGAAGCCGAGCTGGCTGATGAGCTGGGACCTCGAGCCGACCGCCGCCTACCGCGAAAAGGAGAGGATACTCGAGGATGCCGCCGCCCGCGGAGTGCTGCTCTTCTTCTCGCACGACCCAGAGATAGCGGCGGCGAAGGTCGAGGGCGCGGGCGCCAGGTCGTCCGACTTCCGGATCCTTCCCGAGAGCGTCGTGGCGGCGGAACCGGCGTGCACTCCTTAGGAGGGGCGATGGGCGGTCCCGCCCGACTGGTCGGGCTCACCACGACCATACCGGTGGAAGCGGTTTTCGCGGCCGGCTTCCGGCCGCTCGACCTCAACAACCTCTTCGTGTCTCATCCACGTCGCGAGATGCTCCTCGACGCGGCCCTGAAGGCCGGGTTCCCGCAGAGCTCCTGCGCCTGGACGCGCGGGATATTCGGCGCGGTGGTGGAGCTCGGAGAACCCGACATGGTGATCGGTGTGGTCAGGGGGGACTGCTCGGGCACAGAGGTGCTGCTCGAAGCGCTGGCCTCCCGCGGGGTCGAAGTGATCCCGTTCAGCTACCCGTACCCGCCAGACGAGGAGGACCTGGAAAGGGAAGTCTCGCGGCTCTGCGAAACTCTCGGCACCACAATGTCCGACGCCGCTCGGTGGCTCGAGGTGCTGTCGGGGCCGCGTGCGAGCCTCCGCGAGGTCGACCGGCTCTGCTGGCGCGAGGACCGGGTGACCGGGCTCGAGAACCATCTCTGGCTTGTGTCCTCGAGCGACTTCGCGGGAGACCCGGCCCGCTTCGGGGGATCGCTGGAATCGTTCCTGGCCGAAGCCCGGCGTCGAGAGCCGCTCTCAGGGAGGGTGGGCATCCCATTCGCGCGCGAGGTGAGGCTGGGATACCTGGGCGTCCCGCCCATCAGCACCGAAATCTTCACGGCGGCCGAGGCCGCCGGAGGCAGGTTCGTCTTCCACGAGGTGCAGCGGCAGTTCTCCATGACCGCTTTTGAGCCGACCGGTCGGGCCGGCACCGAGGGCGCGCACGGGACCGAGGCGTTGATCGGCCAGTACCTCTCATACACGTACCCATACACCATCGCCGGCAGGGTAGAGGACATCAACTCCGAAGCGAGGCTCAGACGGCTGGACGGCCTGGTCCACTACGTCCAGAGCTTTTGCCACCGGAACATGGAGGACGTGGTCTTCAAGACAGGCCTGGAGCTCCCGCTCCTTACGGTCGAGTGCGACTGCCCGGGGGAGCTCACCGCACCGGTGCTCTCGCGCCTCGAGAACTTCATACAGGTCCTGGGAGAGAACCTGGGTTAGCCGGCCTTGCTCTGCTTGGCCGGTGATATAATCGTCTTGCGGCACGGCAAGCTGGAGGTCGTCAGGTGTTCATGATCGGTGTCAGGCAACGTTTCAGCGCGGCGCACAGGCTGGACCAGCACCCGGGCAAGTGCTCGCGGTTGCACGGTCACACCTGGGAGGTCGAGGCCGTGTTGCGAGGGGCAGACACCGGCGAATCCGGGATGCTTGTGGACTTCGACGAAGTCGCCGGCGCACTCGAGACCGCCGTGTCAGATCTCGACCACTCGTGTCTGAACGACCTGGAGCCGTTCGCCTCCGCAGCCCCCACCGCGGAGAACGTCGCGCGGCTCGTCTTCGAGAGGCTTGACGGGGAGGCCGCCCGAAGGGGGTGGAGCGCGAGTCTCGATCGCGTGACCGTCTGGGAGTCGGCCGATAAATGGTCGTGCTTCGAAGGGCGCTGAGCGTGTCGCTCACCGGCGCGGATCCGGGCGGCTCGCCGCCGGCAGGCCGGGCCCGGCATGTGCATGAGGCGCGTCATGTTCAGGGCGCCACGGTTCGATAGAATGTGAGGCGGGCAGTTCATAGACCAGCCGCGGCCCGCGGGGCCGCCGATCGGGGAAACGCCAATTGGCAAACAGGGGAAACGTAGAAGAGATCTTTGATTCCATCCAGGGCGAGGGACCGCTGGCAGGAAGCCGCCAGGTCTTCATAAGGACCGGCGGCTGCAACCTGGCTTGCGCGTACTGCGACACGCCCCAGGCCAGGCGTCCTGCGGCGACCTGCCGCATCGAGATGGAGCCGGGGTCCGGCGGTTACGAGTTCGTCCCGAACCCGCTCTCGGTAGAAGACGTGATAAAGGTTGTCGATCAGCTATGGATACCAGGCCATCACTCGGTCGTGCTGACGGGCGGTGAGCCGCTGGGACAGGCCGACTTCCTCCAGGGGCTCCTGCCGGCGCTGAAGAGCGCGGGCAGGGATGTCTACCTGGAGACCAACAGCACCTATCCCGACGAGCTTCCCGGGCTTATCGAGTACATCGACTACATCGCGGCCGACGTCAAGCTGCCTTCGTGCACGCTCGAGCAGGACAGGTTCGAGAACAACGTCGAGTTCATCGAGGCTTGCGCGGACGGCCCGGAGTTGTTCGTGAAATTCGTGATCACCGATTCCGTCGACCCGGGGGAGTTCCTCGAGGCGGTCAGGATGGTCGCCGGCACCGGCCGGGCTCCTGTCGTCATCATCCAGCCCGTGACCTCGATACGGGGGGAGGCCCAGCCCGCCCCCGGCCTGCTGCTACAGCTCCAGCGTGACGCGCTCGAGATACTTCCGGAGGTCAGGATACTCCCGAGGGTCCACCAGTTGCTTCGTCTCGCCTGACACGGCCGCGCCGGCGGAGGGCCACCAGCGCTACAGCCAGCGAAAAGACAACGAATACCGCCTGGGTGACCGTCGATTTGAACCCATAGGTCTGGCGATGAGGAAGCATGCCGTTGTGCGTCGGGAAATAGTAGTCTTCCTCGTGCACGTTCTTGAAGAGCTTGAGGAGCAGCTCGGTGTCGGGAAGCCCGGCTCCGATGGCGCCCCACAGCGCCGCCCTGTTACGGTCGATGGTCCGGAATCTTTTCGAGCCGCCGACGGTCGCAAGGACCGCCGCTCCAAGCAGGCCGTCGACCACGTAGCTGATGTCGTGGTCCGGGTCCCTGTGGGGTGTCATGTCCAGCATCATGTGCCAGCCGACCCCCGAGAGCACGGCGGGGACGGGACGACCGACGACGTATCCCCAGGCCGCGCCGGTCATCAGGTGCGTGGTGAAGTGCAATGGACCTCCGTTCGGACGGGCTTAGCGTCGTTTCCGAGCCCCTGTCGACATCTGTATTATACGGGAGTGGACGCGAGTGAGGACCGTGCCCGGTACGGGCCGGGAGGAAGCAATGCCGCTAATGTTCGAGGACCGCAAAGCTTACGCGCAAGCCCGGAGAAAGGCCACCGAAGAACTCGGCCGGCTGGACCCGGGCGTGGTGGCCCTCGAGAGAGGCGTGATCTTCGACCCGGTGAAGAGCACGTTCGAAGTGCCGTTCCTCGGGGAGACGATAGCGATCGGGTTTCCCGGGGGATCGGTTCTCGACCCGCAGGGCAGGCCGCTGGGCGGGGCCGTGGCGGTCCTGGCGCTGCACTACCTGGTCTACAGGGGTGAACCCCTTACTCGCGAAGGGTGGCTTGCATACAGGGATATGCCTGGAGCGAGACATTTCGCCAGTGCCTTCGAGCAGATGGCGGAGAAAAGGCTGGCCGCCCACTTCGACGGGTGCACGGAAGAGCTCGGCAGGGCGGCGCTCTACATGGCCGGCAGGCATTCAGAGGTGGCGGAGTTCGCGTTCGAGCTGCCGGCGTACCCGAGGTTGTCCGTGCTGGTCGTGCTCTGGCCGTCCAACGAAGAGGGGGAGGGCTCGGCGAAATTCCTGTTTCCCGCCCGGGCTCCGTATTACTTCCACTCGGAGGACCTCGCCGCCCTCGGGGTGGTGCTGGCGGAGCGGCTGATAGCCCAGGAGATGCGCGAGATCGGCCGCGGTTGCCCTTACTAGACCGGGGTCTGGATTAATAAGAAGACGGACGCTCCATTACACTTGTGTTGAGCAAAACCCGAGTGAAAGGAGCCTCCGTCATGAAGAAAGTCTACGCGGGTATGGACTTAGGGTCAAAGGAGACAGCAGCAGTGGTGGTCGACTCGTTGGGCAGGATGGTCGATTCAGCCGTCTTCAGGACTTCTGAGCGCAACCTCGTCGCCTTCGCATCGAAGCATCCGCAAGCGAGGGTCCTCATGGAAGAGGGCGAGATGGCCGCCTGGGTGAGGTCCACCATCAAGCCTCACGTGGCTTCGGTGGTCGTGTGCGACCCCAAGAGGAACGCATGGGTGGCAAAGGGCGCGAACAAGAACGACCGGGTGGATGCCGCGAAGCTCGCCGAGCTCAACCGCATGGACAGCTTCTCTGCGGTCTGGCACCCCGACGACGAGGACATCGCCGGTTTCAAGGTGCTCGTCAAGCACTACGACGAGACCTCCAGGAGGCTTGCCGCCGTCAAGTGCCAGATAAAGGCAGGCTTCAGGAAGCAGGGCGTCATCCCCACCGGAAGGGCGGTCTTCGCCTCGGGCAGGAATGAGGCCCTCTCGCGCGTGGAAAACACGCTTGCCAAAATCGCCATCGAGCAGGACTACGAGCTGCTCGATTACCTGACCGGCGCCAAGTCCGCGGCCAGGAAGAGCGTGGTATCCGCATCCAGGCGTTTTCCGGTTGTCTCCCGCCTGAAGGAGATACCCGGAGTGGGACCGATCCTGGCCGCCCGCTTCGTGGCATACGTGGCCGATCCCCACCGGTTCAACAGGAGGACTCTGGCGAGCTACTCATGCCTGGCGGTGGTCAAGCGCTCGAGCGACGGTTCTCCGATCGGAAGGGAGCACCTCTCCAGGGCGGGGAACTCTGCCCTCAAGGACGTTTCCAGGACGGCCTTCGAGAGGGCGATGGCCACCAGGAGACCGAACGGCATAAAGGAGTTCTGCGCGAGCTCCCTGAAGCGCACCGGAGACAGGAACAAGGCCAGGCTCAACACGCAGCGCAAGATCCTTGCCCTGATGCTGGCGATCTGGAGGGATGGAACACGGTACTCTGACGAACTGGTGAGCGGGGCCTTCCCCGGAGCTTGATGAGGAGTGCCCCAACAAGGGCGTGGTACGACTCCTGTCTCCTTCGAGCGGACCGGGTAGCCGGGACAGCCTCAACCGTGGGTCATGCGCCGGCTCGAGAAGAGCGAGGCACCGGGTCTGGATAGGCACCCGGCTAATGAAGGCCCCATGAAACCATAGGCGGGCCCAAGGGTCGAGCCTCTTACAGGTGACTGGCAGCAGAAATGCACTCGTACCAGTGGTTTCGAAGGTTCGTAGAGATAGAAGGACCGACGGATGAGTACGGGGTACGTAAACGGGGCGTCCTCCCAAGCCAAGATAGATTCAACCACCCCACGAGCGGGGCTCAGGAGGAGTTGTGTCTTGACATGGGCTTCTTACAGGTGACCCCGGT
>Ga0209226_10000302_pt1 | contig 29876 bp, 26 predicted proteins | sample BarGraNGADG00212_2_FD_184497 | JGI IMG/M metagenome (GOLD analysis project Ga0209226, IMG submission 184497) | Arctic peat soil microbial communities from Barrow, Alaska, USA - Barrow Graham LP Ref core NGADG0011-212 (SPAdes) (version 2) | ecosystem: Environmental > Terrestrial > Soil >...
CACTAAAATGGGTGTCAGAATTATGGAATGTGTTGAGCAAATCAGGATCAAAGTTTTTCCCGAAGAAAGTTACCCGTTCAAAAAAATGGAGGTAGAATATTAAAACTTACTTTATCAGCAAACCCTAATTACAGGCGGTGGTGGTCGCGGTGACCAACCAGGATATGAAGAACTGAACGAATTTAATTTTGGACCCAATAATCCGTTCATGGGTGGTTTGTACGCAGGTTGCTTCAGAATTATTAACAGGTGTAATACTTTACTAATCTATACTACCAATGATTCTCCTGCAAAGGCAATTAACATTGCTGAAGCAAAATGTTTGCGTGCACTTGCTAATTTCGAACTTGTGACTTTGTATGGTGGAAATGCTTCCCTTGTTTTAAAGCTCCTTGACCCCAGCCAATATCAACAGAGTCCTGGCGGAGAAGCCAATTTCTGGACAGCAATTGAAACCGATCTGACAGATGCTGCTGCTGACCTTCCTTTGAAAAGCGAATTTTCTGCAAAAGACAAATATCGCGTTTCGAAAGGTTTTGCACAGGCCTTGTTAGGCAAAGCTTATTTGTATCAGGGTAAATATGTTGAAGCTGCTGCAATTTTTGAAAATGTAATAAGTTCCGGCGAATTCAGTCTTGTACCTGCTCCAACAGTTGCTAATATGGAAAGTATATTTAAAATACCACAGGAGTTCGGCAGTGAATCTCTTTTTGAAGTTTTCTTTAGCGCTACCACAAATCGGGATTGGGGTAATTTCAACTGGGGCAATAACCGGTTAAACGAAAACTGTGCTACATGGGAGTTGATGGGTGCCAGAGGTGAATTTTTCAGCGATTTGGCTCCAATTGGCATGAGCGGTGGATGGGGCTTTGGCTATCCAAATCCTATTGTTAATGCCTTGTTTTTAAGTGAAGGACCCGCTAATAATATCAGGAGGCAGGCAACCTTGATGTCGAGTGCTGAATTAACGACTGCCGGTATAACAGTTGGCAATTCCTCCGGTACTCTGGCTTATGGTTATGCAGGATTTATCAGGGTAAAATATGCCTCCTGGTTATCAGAAAGAGGAGCACCTGTTGGTGAACTGAACTATGGTACAAACTATCGATACATGCGCTATGCCGATGTATTGCTTATGGCTGCCGAAGCAAACATTCTGAAGACATCTCCGGATTATACCAAAGCACGTGGTTATATTAACCAGGTAAGGACCAGGGCAGGTTTAGGCAATGCTGCCGAAGCTGATGCTAACCTGTTTGACAGGATTGTTAAAGAAAGGAATTTGGAGTTAGCTTTTGAAGGATGGCGTTACATGGATCTGATGCGTTGGATCAAGAATGGTAAAATGACCGAGGCTCAGGTACAAACCCTTATGGATGCCTGTATTCCTTATTTACCAAAAGGTGCCGGGAATGTTCCTTACAGGAAAGCATGGCAGCCAAAGTATAAATTGTTAGCTATTCCTGAACAGGAAATTTTAACGAACCCGAATGCAGTTCAAAATCCTGATTACTAATACCTGATTGAATAAATCATGTACTAATAAGTGGTTTATATTCATTCTATTTTAGCTGATCTTTAAAGCACTTTGGTTAGATGCAATTTGGAAGAAGGATTAGTTTCAGAATCAGTGTTTGCTGCTAACAGAGTCAGACACTGATTCTTTTTAACATTACATTTTTAAATATCATATATGAACTCAGCAATACGTTCAAGTGTCATTTTTTTGGCTTTCGCTATGCTTTTTCTTCACTCATGCAATAGTGACAGGCTGATAAAGGATAATACGGAGGTCAGGATTGATAAGCTGCTTGCAGCTATGACACTCGATGAAAAAATAGGCCAGATGTCGCAGCTCGATCCGGGAGTGTTTGGGACGGAAGAGAACCTGAAGAAAGCGGTTCGTGACGGAAGATGCGGATCTTTGCTTAATTATTGGGGAGCCGGCAAGGTTAACGAGATCCAGAGAATTGCTGTTAAGGATAGCTGTCTTGGCATACCGCTTTTAATTGGAAGAGATGTGATTCATGGTTACAACACTGTTTTCCCGATTCCACTTGGGATGGCATCATCATGGGATCCGGAAATCGTTAAGAAAGCCTTCCACATTGCTGCTACCGAGGCCTCGTCGCAGGGAATAAAATGGAGTTTCGCTCCCATGATCGATATAACATGGGACCCTCGCTGGGGAAGAATTGCTGAGGGATGTGGTGAGGATCCATATCTTGCTTCAGCGTTTGCAAAAGCGATGGTTGAAGGCTTCCAGGGTGACTCGCTCACCGCCCCGACTTCAATTGCAGCTTGTGCAAAACATTACTGCGGATATGGATTTGCAGAAGGAGGACGCGATTACAATACAACCTATATTACGGAACCTGTCCTGCGTAATATCGTTCTTAAACCATTCAAAGCTGCTAAAGATGCAGGCGCATTAACGTTTATGTCGGCATTCAACGCCCTCAATGGCGTACCGACATCTGGTAATGAATTTACCCTCAAACAGATACTTCGCAATGAATGGAAATTTAATGGATTAGTAGTCAGCGATTGGGGCTCCATCCCCGAAATGGTAGTACATGGATTCTGCGTCGATGATAAGGATGCTGCAGCAAAAGCAATTAATGCCGGTGTGGATATGGAAATGGCAACAACTACCTATTTCGATAATATAAAGAAACTGCTTGGCGAAAAGAAAATAACAAAAGAAGAAATTGATAATTCAGTAAGAAATATAATGAGGGTCAAATTCAGTCTGGGACTTTTTGAAAATCCTTTTGTCAGCCCAGGGTCCAGGAATACTATTCCGGATCCTGCTTTTCTTGAACATGCACGCAAAGTTGCAAGAGAGAGTGCCGTTCTCCTGAAAAACAATAATAAAACCCTTCCTCTTTCAACAGATATCAAATCAATTGCAGTTATCGGACCGCTGGCTGATAAACCGCGCGATCAGCTCGGCACATGGTGCTATGACGGAAAGGTGGAAAACTCTGTCACCCCATTGAAGGCAATCAGAGAATTACTGGGCGAAAAGAAAGTTAATTTTGTTCCCGGTCTTAATTATAGCCGCGACAAAAAAACCAGTCAGTTCAATAATGCAATTTCTGCAGCCAGAAAATCCGATGCTGTTGTCTTTTTCGGGGGAGAAGAATGGATATTAACCGGAGAGGGCCAGTCCAGAGGTCAAATAAATCTTCCGGGAGCGCAAACCGAGCTGATCGCCGAACTGGTGAATACAGGAAAACCGGTTATCCTTGTAATTATGGCAGGACGTCCCCTTGCAATAGGAAAAGAGATTGAAGAATCTTCTGCTGTTTTATACGCATGGCATGGCGGAACAATGGCTGGCCCTGCGATCGCTGACCTCCTGTTTGGTAAAGAATCCCCCTCAGGAAAGCTTCCCGTAACTTTCGTTAAAGGCTCAGGTCAGATCCCATTCTATTATTACCGGGATAATACTGGGAGACCCGCTACAAAACAATCGTGGACTCCCATCGATAGCATTCCACTCGAAAACCAGCAGAGTTCACTGGGATATAAATCATTTCATCTTGATTACGGCTATACTCCGCTTCTTCCATTCGGATATGGATTAAGCTATACGACTTTTGTTTACAGCGATCTTTCTCTCTCCTCCTTAACGATGAGTGCAACTGGATCAATTGCAGTAAAGGCAAAGGTGGCCAATACAGGAGATATGGATGCTGATGAGATAGTTCAATTGTACATCCGCGACCGCGTTGGAAGTATTACAAGGCCGATCAAAGAATTAAAAGGATTCAAACGTATTCATCTGAAAAAAGGTGAACAGGCTGATATTGAATTCAACCTGAAAGGAGAGGACCTTGCATTCTTTAATGGAAAGGTAACGGCAACAGAATCAGGGAAATATGATGTCTGGGTCGGAACCAATTCGAACGAGGGATTACGCGGTGAATTTATAGTTAAATAACCTTTAATAAATGTGAATAATATGGAAAATATATGTCTTTTTCTGATGTGCTTCGGTTTTTTTGCGATTAACGACTGTGTCAAACAGCCTGACCGGAGCACCTATCCTGATAATCCAAACATCGAGGTAAAAAAGACTCTGGTCTGGAGTGATGAATTCAATTATACCGGTCTTCCTGATCCAAATAAATGGAGTTACGATACTACAGGTAATGCGACAGGATGGGGAAACAATGAAGCAGAGTTTTACACCAAAGCCAGGCTAAAGAATGCTGAAGTAAAAAATGGCTGTCTGAGCATAAATGCAATAAAGGAAGAATATAAAGGTTTTCATTATACATCGGCAAGGCTTATCACAACCGGCAAAGGAGACTGGCTTTATGGCAGGATGGAAATAAAGGCAAAACTCCCGGACGGCAGAGGTATGTGGCCGGCTATCTGGATGTTGCCTACAGATTGGGTTTATGGTAACTGGCCCTTAAGTGGTGAAATAGATATCATGGAAAATGTAGGCTTCGACCCTTATGTGATCGTTGCATCGGCACATACTTCTTCCTATAATCATGTCTAGGGAACTCAAAAAAACAACAAGACAACAATCAATGACTGCTACACAAATTTTCATGTATATGTACTTGAATGGGAATCCAATGAGTACAGGGTCTATGTTGATAGTACCCTGTATTTTACATTCAAAAATGAGGGAACAGGATATAAAGCCTGGCCTTTCGACAAGAAGTTTCATTTGCTTCTCAATGTCGCAGTAGGAGGAAACTGGGGAGGAACAAAGGGAATCGACGATTCAATATTCCCTCGATCCATGGTGGTTGATTATGTGAGGGTCTACCAGTACAAATAAAAAGAAAAAGTCTTGCATTTACTTCACTTCTTTTCTTGTTTATGCCGAGCTTCAGAGAAAATTATTAAACTATGTGGAATATATTATGAATTACAAATATTTATAATACTTTTGCGCTTCCTTCGTTCACCGAAGCTTGTCGCTTACGCTTCATAGCTTCAGCGACGGAGCGGCGACAGCGGATATTACCACCTTCGCTAAAGCTATGGTGGTCAAAATACTCCTTCGCTAAGGCTACGGAGTACAAAGCGGGGTGTAGCGCAGCCCGGTTAGCGCATCTGGTTTGGGACCAGAGGGTCGCAGGTTCGAATCCTGCCACCCCGACAAGTGAAGATAAAGGAGTTAGACAGTGTTTAACTCCTTTTTTATTTGTCAAATTTCATACAATTTGCATACAGGTTTATTCTATACAATACTCTGGAGAAAAAACTATTGCCGATGCAATCCTCGATAGAATCGTTCATGATGCTCACAGGATAGAACTTAAAGGAGAATCTCTGAGAAAAGGCAGGGATAAATATAAAGAAATTGAAACTTTGAATTAAAATAGATAGATTTGTATAACCACTTTTTATGATGAGAAACCTCTTTAAAAAATCAGCAACTTCGATGTGGTCAATTTAGACCGGCCAAATGTGGTCAGATAGTCTGGCTTTTCTAGCCAGCATGGGAATCTTTCGTTCGTTGCCGGATACTTTTTAAAATCGAAAGGATTCGGGCACGTCAGCACTCTCAATACTGGAATTAATGGCTGGAAGATCAGGAATAGTGATTTGTATCAAAAATATGCGGGTCAGAATGTTACTGTTCTTCAAAAAACAAGATAAAATCAAATCTATAAATAATTCAAAAATAAAAAGGCAATAAAAATGAATACGAATAATAATATCAGTGAACCAACCCGGCAAAAGGTGCTGAGATTATGGCCGGGAGTGGTCATAGTAATACTGCAATGGCTGGTCAGATTTGTCATCCCTGTTATATCTACTGATACTATTGCTATCGCGATCGGGGTGTTTGGCGGACTCCTCGGCGGATTAGCTCTCGTGGTCTGGTGGGCTTTCTTCAGCCGGGCACCCATGTTAGAACGCTGGGGCGCAATCATTCTGATGATAGTGGCACTGTTTGCAACGTCACACATGCTCCATGTGTCTATTAAAACGTCAATGATGGGAATGATGTTTGTTGTATATTCAATCCCGGTATTAAGTCTCGCTTTTGTAGTGTGGGCGGTGGCCAGCAGCCGGTTTTCAGTTGGTTCAAGGCGTGCAACAATGATCGCAATCATCGTACTAGCATCAGGATTCTGGGTGTTCCTCCGTACAAACTGGATGACAGGTGAAGCACGTCATGATTTCTCATGGCGGTGGGCGGAAACTGCCGAGGAGAAACTTCTGTCACGGAAGAACGATAAGCTGGTAAAACTACCGCTGGATTCGGCAGCAATGACGACAGAAGCGGAATGGCCAGGCTTCAGAGGACCAAATCGTGACGGCATTATTCATGGAGTGCAGATTGAAACCGACTGGCTTAAATTTCCACCTGTTGAGATGTGGCGCCGATCTGTCGGACCGGGTTGCTCGTCGTTTGCGGTTCATGGTGCCTTATTCTTTACCCAGGAGCAACGGGGTGAATATGAGATGGTTACATGCTATAACCTGAGTACAGGAGATCCGGTATGGAGGCATAGTGATAAAGTCCGTTTCTGGGACGCACATGCTGGCGCCGGTCCACGTTCGACACCAACTCTCAGCAAGGGTCGCGTATACACATTAGGAGCTACCGGAATCCTGAATGTGCTTGATGAAGTTGACGGTGCTGTAGTTTGGTCGCGTGATGCAGCCAGTGATACCAAGGTAAAGATTCCGGGTTGGGGTTATACAAGTTCTCCTTTAGTAGTTGACAGTGTTGTCATAATTGCCATAGCTGATAAAATCCTTGCTTATGATCTGGTAACAGGCAATCTGCGCTGGTCAGGTTCTGATAGTGGAGAAAGCTACAGCTCTCCGCAATTATTTACACTGGATGGTGTCAGACAGGTGCTATTTATGAATAATGAAGGTGCTACCAGCTATTCACCGGCTGATGGCAAGATACTATGGAGGCTGCCGTTGATTGGTACCCGCATTGTTCAGCCATCTCAAATTAGTGAAAATGATATCCTGATTGATGCAGGTAATTTGAAAGGGATGAGACGTCTTGCAATTAAAAACGAATCAGGCAAATGGACCGTCGAAGAACGGTGGTCATCAACAGGATTTAAACCCTACTTTAGCGACTACGTGATTCATAAAGGTAATGTTTTTGGTCTTGAAGGGCTGGGTATCGTGTGCATCGATATAGAGAAAGGCAGTCGCAAATGGAGAGGTGGTCGCAACGGAGGCCAGCTTATCCTTCTGGCCGATCAGGATTTACTGCTGGTACTATCAGAGAAGGGTGATCTTGCGCTGGTTAAGGCGACTCCCGAGCGGTACATTGAGGTGGGACGGTTTCCGGCAATTAATGGCAAGACATGGAATCACCCTGTGATGGTTGGGGATATCCTGCTTGTTCGTAATACCAGTGAGATGGTTGCGTTCAGGCTGTCCCATGCCGGAAGCTGATGGATTATCTTTGCTATTTTTGAACGGATATCTAAAATAAAAGTGTGATATTTGTGATTAAGCTCATTTATAACTTTCGAATATTTATATAAAATTATTAGTCAATGAAAAATCTGCATGTCAAGAATTTTGCTGTTTCAGCATCGATCCTGTTATTATCCGGGATCTGTTCCTAAGGATATTCACAGAAGAAATCTGAAGCCGCTCCTGTAAAAGGTGGTGTGAAGCTTGAATACAATTATCCTGAAGGTAAATCTTATAAATATCTGTCAGGCACTAAAATAGTTCAGAATATGGATGTCAATGGAGAATCAATGCTGGTGAACGTATTGATAAGTTTGGGATGCGAAGTGAAATTTGCAGGGAAGATTGGTGAAAACCTGAAGCTTGAGATCAGGATCGATACAATGGCGCAGAGTGTCGAATCACCGCAGGGAACAGGAGGTGGAGCCATTAATGATGTTAAGGGGAAAGTATTTAATTTGATAATTTCACCGGCCGGTAAGACAATAGACTTTACAGAAGCCACTAAAATTGTATATTCTCTTGAAGGGAGTGGGGAAAACAATTTAGGTGATTCTTTCCGGAACTATTTTCCGTCCCTGGCCACAAATCCACTTAAACCGGGTGATACCTGGGTCACAAACGATACTATTGATACCAAATCACCAACCAACTCGGTGTGGATGCCTGTGGAATCAAATTATAAATTTGAAGGAATCAAAAATGTTGACGGAATTGACTGTGCAAAAATATCCTCCACGATTTCCGGTACAAGGAAAATGACAACACAATCTCAGGGAATGGAAATACGCACCAGCGGACCGTTTACAGGGACCCGGGTGCTGCTTTTTGCGGTAAAAGAAGGTTATATGATTAAGGATTCAGTTGCGTCTAAAATGACAGGCACCATTGAGATTGCAGATCAGAATATGAACTTCCCGGTTGTTATGGATATCACCTCTGTTAATCAGATTGTGAAATAGTTTGATTTCTATCTGTTCACTTTAATAACGATACCACTCACCGGCGTCTTTCCTTTTGTATTCAGCGATGCCGGTTTAGTTATTTCTTTCTTGTCTGAATAGATCTGAATATAATATAACCCTTCCTTTGTAAATTTTAATGGGATCTTATAAATAGTTCCATTTCTGTAACGGGCAAGATCCCATGCTACTATATTCCTGTATTCTTCATTAGTAAAGTCCTGATAACTTCCTCTTCTACTTATTTGCGCCGGAGTAAGAGGTCGAGGCCAATTCTCACGATAGATCACCATATAGTATAAATAGCATTGACCTTTTGTTTCAACGGTTATACTGCACTGATCACCTGTTTTCACTTCCGCTGGTATGTTCTCAAATTCAAGATATCTGTCGATAAATTCTTCGTAGTATCTGAACTGGTTTCCTGAAAGGTAGAATCCGATGCCAGTAAAATTATGCGATTTGTCAATTATGTTTTGTTTGTGTCCATCATTTGGTGACCTTTCTGACATGAATTTTCCATGTCCCGAACTCATCATGGAACTTATAATTGATGATGATGAAGTATAATTATCTGAGGACCACTCACCATAGGCATTTTCAGAAACATGGTTATATCCTCCTGCAAATGCATATCTTAGATATGGTTCTTCTCCCGCCATATTCCAGTGTCCGATATATCCATTTTCAGCAGCTTCTCTGCACATCTTGTTTGCGACCCGGGAAGCAAGAATATCAAGCATTACCGGTGAGGCATTGTTCTTCCTTCTGCTTTTGTTTATGATATCGAGCTGAGCTATCTTAAGTTTCAGAGCTTCGTCATTATCTTTAAATTCTATAAGTCTATTTTCTGTTTCATTAAGCTTTCGATAGTATTCAAAATCATTTTTTTCATTACCGGTATTCCGAAATGGAAGTATTGAATGAGGAAGACAAATCAGAAGGATGATTAATATAACAAAGATTTTTATCTGTTTCCAGGTCTTTTTGAACATTACTATTTCGAGATTGTTAAGAATGCAAAAGTAAATTATTAGCTATGAAAACGAATAAACCCGGCTTAATATTTTTCCTGATGCTTTTTTCTCTGGAGGTTTTATCCCAGACTTCAGGATTTTATGACTTTAAAGTAAAGACCCTTGAAGGTGCCAATTTTGATTTCAGCTCGCTTAAAGGAAAGAAGGTAATGATTGTTAATACAGCTTCCAAATGTGGCTTTACTCCTCAATATAAAGAACTTGAGGAGGTTTATTTGAAATACAAAGATAATCTGGTGATCATAGGATTTCCTGCAAATAACTTTGCACACCAGGAACCCGGGAAAGCTTCTGAAATCAGAAAGTTCTGCACTGAAAATTATGGTGTTACATTTCCGCTGATGGAAAAAATATCCGTAAAGGGAAGTGATATGGCTCCGCTTTATAAATGGCTCACTTCTAAAATGGAGAATGGAGTTATGGACTCAGAAGTAAAATGGAATTTCCAGAAGTATCTGATTGATGAAAACGGTAAGCTGGTTGATGTGGTATACTCAAAAGACAAGCCAACTTCTGATAAGATAATTTCCTGGATTTCTTCAAAATAATTCTTGTATATTTTTATCAGGATTATTCAAGGTCATTCCATGTAATAAAGTGTAACTGCCTGTATCCTTAAAGAGTTATTTTAAGGGTGTTTCCTGATTTGCTGATCACATGCGACTTCAATGCAGCCGGTGCAAATACTCATATATACTCACCAAAACTATATTCAGATTGGAATGACATTATATCAAACCTAAGGAACATTATATTAAATTTGCGATTATTTTAAAACAGACCAATTATGCCACTTAATGTTCCGGACAAACTTCCTGCCATTAAAATACTTCTGAAAGAGAATATTTTTGTAATGGATGAATCTCGTGCATCAAGTCAGGATATCCGTCCACTTAAAATAGCGATACTGAATCTGATGCCTATAAAGATCACAACTGAGATTGATCTGGTGAGGTTGTTGTCTAATTCACCCTTGCAGGTAGAGCTCGATTTTATCAGCCTGAGCACTCATGTGTCGAAAAACACTTCAAAAGAACATATGCTGGCTTTCTACAAAGATTTTAATCTGATAGTACATAATAGATATGATGGGCTTATCATCACCGGTGCTCCGGTCGAACAAATGCCGTTCGAAGAAGTAATATACTGGAAAGAGCTGACTGAGATTTTGTCGTGGGCAAAAAGTAATGTCACATCATCTATATTTATTTGTTGGGGTGCACAGGCAGCACTATATAAGTACTATGGTATTCCAAAATACCCCCTCGGGAAAAAAATGTTCGGGATTTTTAAACATACTAAGGTCGACTCAAATAATCCGATTCTCAGAGGATTTGATGATATTTTTTATGTGCCGCATAGTCGTTATACGGAAATACGAAGGGAAGATATACTGAAAGTACCCGAGCTGATAATTCTTTCCGAATCCGAAGAATCGGGCGTATACATGGTAGCATCACGCAATGGTCGTGAATTTTTTCTGACAGGGCATTCAGAGTATTCTCCGGAAACACTTGACATAGAATATAAAAGGGATCTGGCCAAAAACCTGCCAATCGAAATGCCTGTAAACTATTATCTGGACGACAATCCCAATAATCCGCCGGTGGTACGTTGGCGCTCACAAGCCAATATGCTGTTTGTAAACTGGCTCAATTATTTCGTTTATCAGAAAACACCTTATAATATTGACGCGATTAAATAAGGGTTCTTTAATTTCTGGTTATATAGTTTAGTAATATTTATGAATGTCTATAAATATTACGGTGCTCTGCACCTTTGACAATACCGACAAACAATTACAGCTACAAATATTACGGTGCTACGCACCTTTTTGATCTATTCATTGCAACAGGCCTGTTAAAGATTTGAAGAAATCCTACAAATATTAATGTTTTGGGCACCTTTTTGGTCTATTCATTGCAACAGGCCTGTTAAAGATTTGAAGAAACACTATAAATATTAACATTTGGGCACCTTTTTGGTCTATTCATTGTAACAGGCCTGTTAAAGATTTGAAGAAATACTATAAATATTAATGTTTTGGGCACTTTTTTTGTCTGGTCATTGCAGCAGCGCTGCAAAATATTTGTAGAAATACAGTTGATAACCATACAATTAGGTGCAGAGCACCGGAATATTCCAATCAGAGAACAAATGGTATGAACATCTTCGTCTCTTTCATATATGATCTGTAATCATCTCCGAATTTTGTGATCATCTCATTTTCTTCGATACGAGCCGTTATATAGACTGCTACAAGATTAATTACACCAAGAATTAGCTGAGCTGGCCCTGGATTTTTCATCATCACTCCGCTACCAAGAAGAAACACTGAAAGATACAGAGGATGTCTTATGTAACCATAAATACCTGATTTTACCAGCTGTGAAGTATTTTCGAAGTTGCTGTCCGGTTTCCCTTTTCGCTTCAGCAAAAGATAACCTGTTATGACCACATAAAGTGAAAATATTAGCAGTATCCACGAGATTAACTGAAATGGTGAAAACGGATTCACAAACCAAACCTTATAGTTCAGTAGAACAAGAATAAAAACACTCTCAAATGCAAAGAACCGTGCAATACCATGATACCTTTTGAATTTGATTGATAAAAACCAGGAAAAAATCATTATTAAAATTGTACCGGCTAAAAGGATGTAATAGTTCATGTTGTTTTGTATGTTATTTATCTTGAATATTTCATCATAAATTATTTGTGAAACTTTGTGTCTTTGCGCCAAAGATTATTTCTCAATGCACTTTTCATTGACCTTTTTAATATAGTTATGAACTTCAATCTGCGATTGGATGATGTCTTTTCCATGTTTGACAAAAATATTTGATTGGTTTTCATCAAAAATCCTGGCTTTGACATTATCAGCCCATTGAATTTCAAATATCTTCCTTATTTCCGATTTTATACTCTTGTCAAAAATCGGACAGGTGACTTCGATCCGGTGCTCAATATTTCTGGTCATCAAATCAGCAGAAGAAATATAGCATTCCTCATCTCCCCCGTTGCAGAAAATTAAAAATCTGGTATGTTCAAGAAACCGGTCAACAATACCTATTGCCTTTATATTCTCACTTATATCTTTTATTCCCGGCACAAGCGAAATCATTCCCCTGATAATCAACTTTATTGTCACTCCTGATTTGCTTGCCTCATAAAGATGATTTATGATTTCGTTATCTGTTAAGTTATTTAATTTTAGATAGATATAAGCTTTTTTTCCAGCGAGTGAATTCTTTATCTCATTTTCAATCATCAGAATAATTTTATTACGCAGAAAAAAAGGAGAAAGAACCAGATGATAAAAATTGTCCTTTTTATAATTGACATTGAAGAAGTTAAAGGCCTTAAATACTTCATTGGTTATTTTCTTATTTGTTGTTAAAAGAAGATGATCGGTGTAGATCTTTGCCGTATCCTCATTGAAGTTTCCGGTACCAATTGCTGCGTAACGCTGTGTAACATCATTTTTAACCCGTGTTATCAGACATAATTTAGCATGAACTTTTAAGCCGGGAACCCCGTAAATTACTTTTACTCCCTCTTCCATTAGCTTATTTCCCCAGAGAATGTTTGCTTCTTCATCGAACCGGGCTTGTAGTTCAACTACAGTAGTGACATTCTTTCCGTTCCTCACGGCATTCAATAATGCATTGATAACGCTTGAGTTTCTGGCCAATCTGTAAAGTGTTATCTGAATTGATGTTACATATGGATCTATAGAAGCTTCTCTCAAAAGATCGATAAAATGATCAAATGGATGGTATGGGAAGAAAAGCATAATATCTTTTTTCTTAATTGCTGACAGAATACTTTTCCCGGCCTGAATATCCCTGTGAGGTACCGGAACAAGAGGGTCATAATAGAATTTTTTACGGCCGAGGTTTGGAAAATTCATGAAGTCCTTGAAGTTATGATATCTGTCGGCCGGAATGATAACGTCATCAGGACCAAAACTAAGTTTTTTTGTTAATATTTTTAAAAGCTCATCAGGCATTTTCCTGTCGTAAATAAATCGAACGGGAGTACCCCATTTCCTTTGCTGAAGACTTCGCGAAAGTTTGTCGATATAGCTTTCCGAAATATCATCAACTATCTCAAGTTCAGCATCTTTAGTCAGTTTTATTGTGTAAGCAGAAAACTCATCAAAATCAAATATAAAAAAGATCTCTTTTAGTCCATACCTGATAATATCATCAATGAACATAACATATTTGTCATCACCCTTTTCAGGAAGAGCTATAAACCTTGGAAGAACGTGGGTTGGTATTTCAAGAAGAGCAAATCTTTTCTTCTGAGTCTCTTTTTTTACAAGATATATCGCAAGATAGATCGCATCATCTGTAAGATTTGGCAATTCCGTATCTTTTTCGATAAGAAAAGGCATAAGCCTGGTACGGACCTCTTTATGAAAATATTTCTGTACAAATTCAGTTTGTTCCTGTGTCAGTTGTTTCTCGTTGATAATATGTATATTATGTTTATCCAGCTCCTGGATAAGCCCTGAATAGATCTTTTCAAATTTCAAGTTTTGAGAAAGTACCAACTCCTGAATTTTTTTAAGAGTGGCTTTTGTACTATAGCCAAGAATAGTCTTTGATTTGGCACCAAATTGTGAAAGTCTTTTCAACGTTGCTACCCTCACCCTGAAGTATTCATCGAGGTTATTTGAATAGATACCTAAAAACTTAAACCTCTCCATTAATGGGACATCTTTATTATCAGCTTCCTGTAAAACACGTTCATTGAAAGACAACCAGCTGATCTCTTTTGGAATATATGTCTTGCTCATAATTCTTTATCGGGTTTTAGAAAATATTCCATTTTCCCAACGTTGCGTCCAATTTCCGACCATGTATTGATATTAAATGAGATGCAGACAATACCGTTTTTAGGTACAAAATCACACCCTTCCCTGCTCAAACTGTTTGCCATCTGAGTAAATGAAGGATTATGTCCAAACATCGTCACGGTTTCAGTTGCTTCATTGATATTGGCAAGTACACGCGGCAGATTCTGGAGGTTCATCTTATAATAAAGGACGCTGTTCAAGATGATTTTTTCAGTATCTATTACAAATTCACCGGCAAAGATTAAAGCTGTTTCCAAAGCTCTGAAAGCAGGGCTAGTCACAATAATGCCCGGAGATTTTTCTTTTTCCATGAGCCTTTGCGCCATAAGTCTTGAGATTATCTTACCCTTTAAAGTAAGTGATCTTTCGAAGTCAGAAATCTCATGAACAGGATCTTCTGCTTTTCCATGACGAATTAAAATCAGCTTTTTCATTTAATCATTATATTAGGTGCTGACAGAACTTAAGACCGTGTTGAAGTGCTAGTTACCGAAACTGGTTCCCATATTCTGTGCCTGAACGACCAAAGGGTCGTTGGGATCAACTAGCTTTAATTTTCCTGACACATCAGCAAGGGGAACAGAAACGACTTCGGTATTCCTAAGTGCAACCATCTTGCCATAATCGCGATGTGCGATCATGTCGGCAGCAGCAGTGCCATATCTTGTAGCCAGTACCCGGTCCATAGGAGAGGGAGTACCACCCCGCTGGATATAACCAAGCACTGTCTCTCTAGTTTCAAGTCCTGTAAGTTCATTTATTCTTTTGCTTAACGACTGGGCAGCCGAACAGCTGTCTTTTACAGGGTTTTTAATCCCTTCAGCAACCACAACGATTGAATATTGTTTATTCTCGCTGACACGGCGAAGAAGATATTCTCCAATCTTGTTTTCATCATATTGAATCTCAGGAATAAGAATAACATCTCCACCACCTGCAATACCTGAATAAAGAGCTATCCACCCGGCATTATGTCCCATCAGTTCAATAACCATTATCCTCTTGTGTGAATTGGCAGTTGAATGTAAGCGATCGATAGCTTCTGTCGCAATATTTACCGCTGAATCAAATCCGAAGGTGAGGTCCGTGCCCCATACATCATTATCGATTGTTTTGGGGATACCTACAACATTAAGCCCTTCCTGCGAAAGAAGATATGCTGTTTTAATAGTACCGTTTCCTCCTATGCAAACCAGGCAATCGAGTCCCATTTGTTCATAATGTTCTTTAATAAGTACAGGTTTACTTAATTCATTTTTCCCTTTCCCGCTGCTTTTAAACGGTTTTTCCCTCGATGTTCCAAGAATTGTTCCCCCAAGGGTTAATATCCCTGAAAGATCTGATTCGGTAAGATCATGGTATTCTTTATTGATCATACCTGTGAAACCATCGCTGATACCAACCACTTTCATACCATATTTAACAATTGCAGTTTTACCTACACCTCTGATAGCTGCATTAATACCAGGACAGTCTCCACCCGCCGTAAGAATACCAATCCTCTGGCCGCTTGTTATATTACCCATTTTTAAACTTTTGAAATTAAATTAAAGCAAATTTAACTCTTTAAAAGCAGATCGAGGTTAACATACTCTTACAAATATCGAGTTTTTCTAATTGTGCTTGCTTGTCCTTTTGTCTTATATAAACCCATCCCTTAACCCATTTCCTTCAGTCTAAGGGAAGGGGAGTAACCAACTCTTTAACAATGGTTTCGCCCTTCCCTTATTGTTTAAGGAAAGGGTAGGGGAAGGGTTAAGAATGCATTGGGGGCAAAAACTCTTTGTGACCTTTGTGGTTAATGGATTTCATTTTTTTGTAACTTTATCATGCATAGAATATTGCAAATGGAACTGGATTATGTGAAATTGAAGGAAATAAAACCTGCACTCGCGGGATATATCAGAGAATGTCAGACTTTGCTGAAGAAATCTGTTATACCTGATGAGAAAACGGTCCATGATGTACGTGTTCTGATGAAAAAATCAAGAGCAGTGATGAAACTTTCATCACCCCAGCTTGATAAAACATATCTTGACAAAGATGTTGCCTCATTGAGAGAAGTCGGACGAATTATGCGCTCATGGAGGGAAACATCAGTACAGAGAAAAACTCTTAAAGAACTCAGGAAAGAAAATCCGAAAATCTTTTCCCGGCTTTCGGGAAATGTATTGCTCTTTAACATGCTTGAAAAACACGAACCGGTCATGGAGCCTTCAGAAGAAATAAGGTCTGCACTGGATCAAATTGCTGATCTTTTAAATAAAACCGGTTACAGGTTTCGATTTCAATCAATGAATTCTTTAGATCCTCAGCTTCTTATAAAAGAGCTGGAAATTACTTATTCCAATGTCGCAGATATTTACCTGACGTGCAGGAACAATCCTAAACCTGAAACATTGCACAAATTCAGAAATAGAGCCAAAGATTTTCTTTACCAGCTTTACATTTTCAGACCCTTAAACCCAGCTGTAGTTAGAGCCCTTGAAAAAAAGCTCGATACCATGACACAGAATCTGGGAAAGTTCAATGACCTGACACAACTTGTTAAGACTTTAGGTTATAATTATAAGATGAATGAAAACCTTCCTGCTATGGATGAGTTAATTGTTAAGATCCGCGGAGTTCAGGACAGATATCTTGCAAAAGTTTGGCCTTCAGCTTATCAGGTTTTTTGTCCTGGTAAGAAACTGGTAAATGTTCTGGGATTCAAGTTACTGGTGATATAATTAAGTTCAGCTTGTCAGAATTTTATTTATTGACATTTTTTCTCCTTCACTGAGCGAATCCATTTTTTGCAGGGCTGCTTTAATTTTTTTTAGCTTCAATTCCGAAGGTAAAACCGGCTTTAACCCGTTCTGTTAGTTCCGGGATGATATCTGTATATTCTCCCACAATTCCAAAATCCGCAAAATGGAAGATGTGTGCTTTTGGGTTATGATCTATGGCAATAATTTTTTCAGATTCTTTCATACCGGCTATATGTTGTATTGCGCCTGAAATACCTACAGCGATATATATTTTAGGACGGATTGTTTTACCTGTCTGTCCGATTTGTCTCGCATACTCGGCAACTCCATCATCAACCACCGGACGACTGCTGGCCCATTCAGCATTTAAACCTTGATTTTTTAATGCTTCAGCCAGAGCTTTTATTAATGTTAAATTATCACTTGTGGTGCCTCTTCCGCCTGAAATTATTATGTCAGCTTCGAAAAGATTTTGTAAACCGCCATCGCCTCTAAATGTCTTCACAATTTCAACTACAAAGTCTTTGTCCTTTAATACAGGGTCAAAACCTGAAACAATTCCTTGTCTTCCTTCAATCCTTTTAGGTATTTCAAATGTGCCGGCCCGCGCAGTTGAAATTTGAGGACAAACAAAACCAAGAATTGTGGCAAGTTTACTTTCTCCATAGGTAGGCCTTCGTGATTCAAGAATCGGTTTATAGATTACTTTTTCTTTTTTATCTATATATTCTCCAATTTCAAGTCCGGTACAGTCAGCTGTTACTCCGCTATCTGTTTTCATCCCGATTCTCGGAGCTAATTCCCGTCCGGATGTGGTCGCAGCAAAAAGCGCAATTTCAGGTTTCCTCTCCTTTATAACCTGGTCAAAAATTGATGAAAACGGAAGAACAAGATATTCTTCAAGCTTGTCATTTTCAACAAGAATAACCTCATCGGAACCATATTCAATAAGAGTCTGAGCAAAAAGCTTAACATTTTTTCCAATAACCAGTGTCATCACCCTTGTGTTGTTGCCTAACTGAGTTGCCAGTTTTCTTGCGGGAGTTAAGAGCTCGAGTGAAGGTCTTGAGATTTTACCATTGGTTATTTCGACCCAGGTAATAATGCCTCTTGCACCATCTCTGAAGTCTTTATCCGGGAAATCCTGGGGTTCAATTTCTTTTTTGACTGTCTCCTCCTTCTTTTCCAGAACATTTCCGCCTTTTTTCAGATTGGCGATAAGGCTGTCGACGAGTTCTGTTTCATTATGACCTTCCGACATTTTTATTGGTGGACGTTCGCTTACAATATTTACTACTTTCACTACAATAGTCGGGGAGCCGTTGATTCCGATTTTCTCCGTTCCCAAACCAATATCGTCAATTCCAAATGTTGTAATTTTTAGAGAGCGGGCTTTAATAGCTCCGCTTAGTGATGGTTTTCGGGGAGGGATTCCGGTCGGAGTTAACGATACGACACAGGGGATAGGTAATTTAAGCATCTGATATCCACCCTCTATAATCCTTTTTACAAGTACCCTGCCAGTGCCATCAGACTTTACACTCTCTACAAAAGTGGCTTGAGGAATTCCAATATTTTCAGCTACTTGTGACGGGACATGGGCAGTGTCACCATCGCTGGTTTGCCGGCCAGCCAAAATAATGAATGGGTCTTTAGAATCTTTTGTAAAACCAAGGTGCTTAAGCATGGTAGAAATCGCAAGTCCGGTAGCATAAGTATCGCTTCCGCCAAGTTTACGATCGGATAAAAGATAAGCTTCGTCATAGCCCATGGAAATCGCTGTCCGGAGAGAGGTCTCAAACGATTTAGGACCCATTGAGCAGACGATTAATCTTGCATCAGGATTTTGTTTCCTGAGCTGCAGCCCCGCCTCCAGACCAAACTGACAATCGATATTAATGATTGATTTTGCTTTTGTCCGGTCCATCAACCCATCTTCCCCCATTCTCATTTCACTCGGGAGCGGAACTTGTTTTATTAAACTTATTATTGTTAAAGCCATTATTATTATATCTTTTTGTTGTTACATATTTTGAAAATCAGGACCATTGCCTCCATTTGGCACTACCCAGGTAATTGCTTCTCCTGGAGATTTAATATCACATGTTTTGCAGTGCATACAATTTTCAGCATGAATTCTCAGCTCTTTCTGACCTGCTTTGTTGATATGAAGTTCATAAACCTCCGACGAGCAATAAAACTGTTCAGGCGCACCATATTGTTCTATGTTTACTGTCTTATATTTTTCCATGTCGTCAATCCTAAGATGAACTACCTGTTGCTCATCGTGAAATACTCCTGAATGGTAAACATCGGTTGATTTATCGAATGTCAACACTTTATCGAACTCCAATTTGCCTTTAAACCTCTCTTTAAAAGGCTTCTTTTTAAGTTCACTTAACTTAAGTGTGGTCTGATAGTCGGCATGAGATCTAAGTCTGCCAAAAAAACCTGCTCCACCGGTAATAAGTTGAGTTCCAAAATGCAGCCCTCCTATGATCAGCCCTTTTGCGAATCCCTGACGGAAATTTCGAACAGCATACATTTCTTTGTTAATAGAGCTGATATTCATCAGTGTCTCATATTGTTGAAGGCTTCTTTCAGAGGTGTCGTTCTTTAATAATGCATCTGCCGCGGTTTTTGCTGCCAGCATCCCGGAACTGATTGCCAGATGTACCCCTTTTAGTGCAGGCATGGCAATCAGTCCAGCGCTATCGCCGACAATTAAGGCATTATCGACAAATAATTTGGGAATAGCGTAAAGGCCTCCTTCTGGAAGGGTTTTGGCGCCATATTCCACCATTTTACCATCTTTTAAAATTTTTGAAACAAAGGCACTCGATTTCCATATCTGGAGAGCATCATGAACATCGAAAGTCGGATCCTGGTAGTCAAGCCCGACAACCAGACCTACAGCTACTTTATTGTCATTTAAACCGTATATGAAACCTCCTCCAAACTCGTCATTGTCGAGCGGATAGCCCATTGTATGATAAATCTGACCTGCCTTAATATTGCCGGGAGGAACGGTCCATAATTCCTTGCAGCCTAAAGAGTAAACCTGTTCGTTTCTGTCTTTGTCAAGGTTAAATTTTTTAATGAGCATTTTCGTCAGACTGCCTCTGGTCCCTTCAGCAAAAATGGTAAGCTTAGCTTCAATCTCGGTACCCGCCTGGAAGTTTTCCATGCGATTTCCGTGATGATCCAATCCGGTATCTTTGGTTTTTGCGCCAATAACTTTTCCATCTTTGTATAAGATCTCATCTACTGCAAAACCGGTATATATCTCGACACCTTTTTCTTCAGCTTTTACGGCTAAATATCTGCATATCTGACCAAGTGATGCTGTGTAATTGCCATTATTGCTCATGTATGGCAAATGAAAAGGCAGGGTGAAGGCTCTTTTTTCGGTGAGAAATATCGTTCTATCCCTGGTTACCCTGGCATTGAACGGAACTTCTGAGAGATCCACTTCGGGCAATAATTCTTTAAAAACTGAAGGTTTAATAACTGCACCAGACAATATGTGACTCCCTATAGCACGACCTTTTTCAATAAGTAATATCCTTGCGTTCTGATCTCTTTGTTTTATGATATCAGCCAGATGAATTGATGCAGCCAGGCCCGAAGGACCGCCTCCGATTATCAGTACATCTGTATATATGGTATCAATATCATTCATTCTAATTCCTCCTGGCTTTTATAGTTTTAATTTTAAATTGTTGATTTAGCAGTATTTGCGGATTGAAGGTTCAAAATTATTTATTCAGATTCATGCTTAACAATGTTTAATATATAAGATATGGATTTTGCCGGCTGGTCAAAGGACTGCCCTGATCACCAGTTGTTATGGAGCTAAACAATATAAACGCGATTATGTTTCAATCAGGATAACTTAAACCAGTCAGAATAACCGGAATTTTCTTTTTCAGAGAATTTACAGTGGACGAATTCATTTGTATGTTTGTCATAGCAATAAGCTTTTTTCCACTCCTCAGCATTTTCAACTGTCTGGCTGATTGAGCGGGTAATATATAATAACTCATCATCGGTCATTGTCGGATGCAGGGATAATCTAATCCACCCTGGTTTCATTGAAAGGTCTCCGGCATCAATTTTATCGGTGATCTCTTTTGATAAATTAAAGTCGACATTCAATAAAAAGTGTCCGTAGGTTCCTGCACAGGAACATCCTCCTCTGACCTGTATACCAAACCGGTCGTTAAGCAAAGTTGTAAAAAGGTTGTGATGTATATTATCGATATAAAATGAGAAAACCCCGAGTCTTTCTGTAATATTGGGAGCAAGTATATGAAGTCCTTCAATAGATGATAATTCGTTGAATGCTATGTCAATCAGCTCTTTTTCACGTTGCTGAATTTTTGAGGTGCCCATTTTTTCTTTCAGCGAGATAGCCAGGGCAGCTTTGATCCCCTGCAAAAATCCTGGTGTCCCTCCGTCTTCTTTCACCTCTATATCTGTTATATAACTGTAACCGCCCCACCTGTTTGTCCATTTAACCGTACCACCTCCCGGACTATCCGGTATATCGTTTTTGTAAAGCTCTTTGTTAAAAATCAAGACTCCTGAGCTGCCAGGTCCTCCCAGAAACTTATGGGGCGAAAAGAAAATAGCATCAAGTTGTTTGATCCTTTCAGCGGGATGCATATCAATATCAATATATGGTGCTGATGCGGCAAAATCGACAAAGCAGTAACCGTTATGTTCGTGCATAATTTGCGCCAGTTCATAATAAGGCGGAATATAGCCAGTCACATTTGAACATGCTGAGAATGATCCGATTAGCAAAGGGCGATCTTTATATTTTACTATCTCTTTACGGAGAGTTTCAGGGTCGACGGTTAGATTTGACGAAGGCTCTAAAACCACAACATCAGCAAGTGTTTCAAACCATGATGTGTGATTTGAATGATGCTCGGTATGGGTTAAAAAGACAACCGGACGCTTGTCATTAGGGATATCCTTGCAATTAGTATAATTTCCATGGGTATAAGCGCAGAAATTAATAGCCTGTTCGGGAACCTTTAATCCGAGGAGTCTTTGGAGTTTGGCAATTGCCGAAGTCATTCCTGTACCTGTAAATATCAAAATGTCGTTATCATCTGCATTCACATGGTGCTTCACAATTTTCTGTGCCTGATGATAGGCGTCCGTCATTGCCTTCCCCGTAGCTATTGATTCAGAATGAGTATTACCAACCATAGGACCAATATCTTCAGAGATCCGGTTTTCTATAGGTCTGTAGAGCCTCCCACTGGCGATCCAGTCAGCATATATCAGTTTTCTGGGTCCGGAGGGAGTTAATATTTCCGAGTCAATTCCTATGATATTCCTTCGGTATTGATCAAAGTATATTTCTAGTTCTGACATAAATTTTAGAAAGATTAAACTGAAGAAATTCTTAAGTCAACGGACTGTAAAGGTAATTACTTTCTACACTAAAAAAAGAGACGCTGCAGGCAACGTCTCTTAAGTTTTTTAAGATGAAGGGGTTTCCCTAGGTAAATATTATCTGTGAACCTTCACCAGCTGCATGTTCGTAAAACTCACCAATGGTAAGTATCCCGCTGACATGGTCACTCAGATCCTCTTTTTTTAACTTGAACATATCAGCTGCCGTCTTGCAGGCATATATTTTGCCTCCGCCGGCAGTGATAAGATCAAGAAATTCGCTAACCGGAGGAATATCAAGTTTTGCCATTTGTCCCTTCATCATCCACGAAGTGAAAGCTTCCATTCCGGGAATTATACCCAACAGTGAGGGCATTCTCATCCCTCCGGGCAGACGTAATGCCGGATTGCCTACAACCCCTGTGTGCAGCTTATCCATCCTGGTTTTTGTTATTGCATCCATTCCGAAAAAGGTAAAGAAAATATTGGTCTCAATCCCTTCCATTACGGCACCGTTTGCCATTATAAGGGATGCATAAACATCCTCAATTGAGCCTTTGGCGCAAATAAGACTGACTTTTTTTACTGGAAATTTCTGGTCCATAATATTAGTATTTTTAAAAGTTAAACACAACTGGCCGGCTTGGGAATACCCGCTATTTTAGTAGCTTTTTTCAGGGGAGCTCCGGGGAAAAGCTGATAAAAGGTCTTAACATCAATGACTCCGGAATGATTTATACTCCTGATTGATAATGGCTCTCCGCTGTTATACCTGTTACGTAGAAACTCCATAATTGCAAAGTGCTGTCCGGTAAGGACAACGCCTTCCTCTTTAGCAATTTCAACAGCAATTTCTTTTGTCCATTGCGAGGGATTCGTAAAATATCCCTCCTCATTTACGTCAACTGTGACGCCTGCATAAGTTTTCTGTGTCATAATATCTAAAATTATTAGTTGTTAACTATCATAATATTAATGATATATGTATTAATTCAGTCTTTTTCCTGTCATCGACATATAATTGGTTACAGGAAGCTTTCTCGCTTTAAGCAGGATATTCCAGTATATCCATTTAAATAATAGTTTTCCTAAATGATTTAACCTTGATTCTTTCAGTAGCGAGAAGGGGCCAATAACCGGTAATGGATATACGCCTGGAAGAGGCTCGGTTGAATAATTAAAATCTATAAGTATACCTTTGCCAAAACCTGTTTCAATATAGCAATTCGAATGACCATCAAATGATTCTGACAATGGTTTGTTATTTATAAAGCTTATAATGTTTTTCTCAAGCACGTCTGCCTGGAAATGTGCAACAGAACCAGCTTTTGATGAAGGAAAATTTCCCGCATCACCGATGACAAATATATTTTTGAATAATACCGACTGAAGAGTGTTTTTATCAGCTTTTACAAAACCAAATTCATCTCCCAGACCGCTTTTTGAAACTGCCGGATCACCGGAATGAAGTGGTACTGAAACAAGACAGTCAAAAGGGATTTCCTTACCTCCAAAATCAATAATTTTTTTATTCGTATTATCAACTTCTCCAAGAAAGAAATCACTAACCAGATTAATGTTTTTCTTCTCAAGGAGAGATCCAAGCATTTTTGAAGCTTTAGGTTTCGTAAAAGCTCCTGACATTGGCGTAACATAGGTAATGTTCACCTTATCGCGCATTCCTTTTTTTATAAAGTATTCATCGGCATAAAAAGCAAATTCCAATGGAGCGACAGGACATTTTATCGGATTATCAACAATATTTATTACAAGGTTTCCTCCCTGCCACGTCTTTATAAATTCAGCGAGAGATTCAGCTCCTTCTAAAGTGTAAAAATCAAATATCATTTTCTGCCACAATTCTCCTTTTAATCCGGGGGTATCTTCCGGACTGATTCTTGTTCCGGTAGCGATAATTAGGATATCATAATTTATATCAGAACCATTAACAAGAGTAATTTTATTCTGTGCCGGATCAATCTTTTCAATCTCACAATTTATTACTTCAACTCCTTTCGGGAAGAATGTAAGTGCAGATTTGAGAATATCTTTTTTCTGATAATAGCCAAAAGGGATAAACAAAAAACCCGGTTGATAATAATGACTCAGTTGCTTTTCAACAATTGTCACACTCCATTCATTTACTGACAACTGCTTTCTCATCTTATTCGCCATTATCGTTCCGGCCGTACCAGCACCTAATATTAAAAGTTTTTTCATGCTTTTTTCTTCTGTTAATTAATTAACAGTACAAAAGTATCCCATATATCGAATTATCTATATATATATGATATTTATGATGTTTCCAGTTTTATTCATGTTAAAAAACAATATTTAAAAAAACAGATTACATTACATCGGATTTAAAAATCATCATAGTTTTTATAATTACACTATTAATTTATGAAAAAAGTAACTTTAATTATTCTGTACATAGTTTTAGGTCTGCCGGTTTTAATTGCCCAAAAAACTCAAGAAAAAAATAGCCCCTTAGGTACCTGGAAATTTGAAGCACCCTATGCACCGGAAGGATATACAGCAGGAATATTAGTAGTTGGCATAACTGGCCAGATGCATACTACAACCATGTCATTTACAGGCAATGAGAATAAGTTTCCCAGTGAAAAAGTCAAAGTGTTAAACGACAGTGTATTATTTTCTATTTACGTCAATGGAGAGGATGTTAAATTGATGTTGAAGATTGAAAATGAAACAAAAATGTCAGGTAAAGCAGTTTATTCTGAAGGAGAAGTTCCTCTAACGCTTGCTAAGATTGCGGATCAAAATTAGATCCCTTTTCCGCCTTTTATATTTTGTATTTCCTGAAAATATGTATCTTAATAGGTGAAAATTGATTAAAAACCCGTCAACACATATTCTGATAATTAATCTAATTAAAACTTACAGTTATGGAAAAACTCATTGCATGTTGCGGATTAAATTGCTCCACCTGTGAGGCAAGGATTGCAACAATAAAAAACGATGATGAATTAAGAAAAGCAACTGCTGAAAAATGGAAAATCCTTTATAATGTACCCGATATGTCGCCTGCTATGATAAACTGCACTGGATGCAGAGAGGAAGGCGTGAAGTTAGGGCACTGGAGCATGTGCCCGATCAGAAACTGTGCAAAAGAAAAAGGTTATGAGACCTGTGGAGAATGCAAAGACCTGGAAACATGTGATATAATTTCAGGAGTTCTTAAGTTTTCTCCGGAGGCACTGAAGAATTTAATGAGTTTGAACTGATTGAAGAACAGTTTATTATGAAAGCTACCATGTTTTTTATGGCATTGGACAAGAAAATCTTTTGGCAGAACATAATGAACCATATGGCTGATAATTATAAAGATTCATCGGGTGAATGGAATTTTTATAACGATGGGAAAAGATGGTTGTTTAAGATGATCCATAAGAAAAAAACCATTTTCTGGGCAGCGATATTAACAGACACCTTCAGAATTACCTTCTACTTCGGGGAACAAGGCTGAACCAGTTATTGATGGCAGTGATCTGCCTCAGACTATAAAAGATGGATTCAGAACTGCAAAAAGATACGGATTAATAAGGCCTGTGTCATTTAAGATTATGAACAATACCGATGTTGAGAACGTTCTGAAACTGGTTGCAATAAAGCATAAATTGAAATAGAACTTCTCAGATAATCCTTTATCTCAGTTAATGAATGAAACAGTTGGTTCTGAACGGAAAGTTATTTCTGCTATTATTGTTATTCTTTCCGGTTTACATGTATTCTCAAAATCTGGATATCCGGATACTTCGTTCAATATATTCACCTGAGAAACTTCCTTCGGATAAATTCTTTCAGCTTGTTTCCAATACAAATACTTATGTGTTTATCGGAATTCCTGCAACAATCGGGACCATCGGTTTGATAAAGCATGATAATAAGTTAATAAGAAACGCCTGTGTAGCAATTGCTGCGATTGCAGTAAATTCAGGAATTACTGAAGCAATGAAGTACTCTATAAACCGTACTCGTCCCTTTAATACTTACACGGATATTGTAAGAAAATCATCTGCCGGAAGCCCCTCATTTCCTTCAGGTCATACATCGAGTGCATTCGCAACAGCAACATCGCTGAGTCTTATGTATCCGAAATGGTACGTAATTGTTCCATCAATCTGCTGGGCAGGAACAGTTGGCTATTCACGCATGTATCTCGGAGTCCATTATCCTTCTGATGTTCTGGCAGGAGCATTGGTTGGGGCCGGCAGCGCATGGCTTACTCACTTTGTCAATAAAAAACTGATTATTAAATCACAGAAGAAACCATAGTATTGCCAGGATTACTAGTCATGTTTCTCGTTTAGTATGAATACTACTTACTACTTACTACTTACTATTTACTATCTATCCATAGTTTGTCGTACTTTTATCCTTTTATGCTCTTGTGCCTTTGTGCCGTTGTGCCTTTACGCCTTTGAGCCGTTCCTTATACGTATAAATACCCCTTATAAATAGGCTTTAAGCTTCTTTCCCCCACTCTGAATTGGAGTTACCTTTGTGTTAATCTTTTAACAATCGCATTAAAAACAGGTTAATGGGAAAAATGTACAATTTGCTTCTCGAAGATATTCGGTTTGAAGAGGGATTAAATGCCTGTATGAATTGCGGAGTCTGCACGGCTATTTGTCCGGCTGCGGAGTTTTATGATTACGACCCGAGAAAAATAGTTGATACTGTTCAAACCAGGGACGATGAAAAAATAACCGATCTTTTAAAGTCAGAAACAATATGGTATTGTGGCGAATGTATGTCGTGTAAAACACGTTGTCCGAGGGGGAATGCCCCCGGTTTGATAATCATGGCGTTGAGATCGCTTTCTCAGGATCTTGGTTTTTTTGTAGAGTCCGAAAAGGGCAGACAGCAGCTTGCTCTGAAAAGGACAGTTGGCCATTGGATACTGACCACCGGCTATTGTCTCTATCTTGAAGGAGTAGGTACTGATTTGCATCCCGAGCAGGGACCCGTATGGGACTGGATCCAGGATAACTGGAACGATCTGTTTAAAAAAATGGGAGCTAATTACAAAGGTGACGGTCCGGGTATTCTCCGGAAAATACCTGAAGAGGCAATGGATGAAATCAGGGAGATTTTTAAAGTTACCGGAGGAATGAAAAGATTTGAGAATATTGAAGAATTTTCAAAGATAAAAGCCAAAGAACTGAATATGAATCTGGATGAAGGTATTGAAAATGAGTATTTCAGACATATTTACAAAACTAATAATGGTAGTCATACCAGATAAAATTTTTAAAGGATGATACTTGCAGGGAAAAAAGCAATATGGAATGATTATCAGAAAGAAATTGCTGATGATAAATATTATTATGTGAGAAGCTGTGTAAGACAAAATTTCTTTCCCGGATCAGAGACAGCCTTCCTCAGGATCATGCGCGAGGAGCTTAATAAAGATGTATATGAACACCCAGGTCATACAACATGCACAGGAATAGGTTATCACAGCGATATAGTTCCGGTTGAGACTACAATGACTGTTGTTGCGCGTCAATTTGCTCTTATGACTGAAGCAGGTTATGAGAACCTTATGCCATCGTGCATAACATCTTTTGGATTATATACCGAAATACTGGATACCTGGCATCATTTTCCCGAGGTCGAGGAAAAAGTAAGACGACAACTCCGAAAAGCTACAGGAAGGGAATTTAAGAAACCAAAAAACCTTGCTCATTCAAGTGATGTGATCTATAAGTTCAGAAAAGAAATTGCGGAAAAAGCAAAGTATAAACTTATAAATAAGAAAACCGGAGAACCTCTGAAAGTTGTTGATCATATCGGTTGTCATTACGCCAAGATGTTTCCATCTAAAGGGGTTGGAGGTGCAGAATATCCATATGTTCTTGCGGGGATGATTGAAGAATGGGGCGGCCAGGTAATTGATTATCCTGAAAGACGGCACTGTTGCGGCTTTGGTTTCAGGCAATATCTTGTTCAGGCAAACAGGGGTTTCTCTGTTGCTTGTTCAAAAGAAAAATTCGAATCAATGAAGCCGTTTCAACCTGATATGATCATTACAAACTGTCCGGGTTGCCCTATGTTCCTCGATAGATGGCAGTATGTAATAAATGAAATGGAAGGTAAAAGATATGGTCAGAATGGAGAAGGAATTCCTGTCTTTACATATGAAGAGGTAGCCGGACTAGTTCTTGGATATGATCCTTGGGAGTTGGGTCTTCAGATGCATCAGACAGATTGTGAACCTGTGCTCGATAAAATAGGAATCGAATATTCCGCTGAAGATAAATACAAGCTTGAAGTAAAACCTTCTTATTCAGAAAGTCGCAATTTAATAAATGTCTGATTCTAAATGAGTAAGCATGTTGTAGTAATAGGTGCAGGTGTGGCAGGACTAGAAGTTGCAGGCCAGTTGTCAAAAGCTGGAATTGAGGTCAGCCTTATTGAGAAAGAAAGCAAAACCGGAGGACACCTGAATGGATGGCATAAGCTCTTTCCCGACAGAAGGAAGAGCTCCGAAGTTAAGGAATACCTTGATGGAATGACGTTGAAGAATGGAATTAAAATACTGACTAATACAACAATAGAAAAATTCAACAGAACCAGAAGTCGTTTTTCAATCATTACCAACCAGGGTAAGGAACTGACTGCTGATGCAGTTATTGTGGCAACAGGTTTTGACATGTTTAAAAGTGCACGAAAAGAAGAGTATGGTTATGGTATCTACAATAACGTCATAACATCTGCTGATCTCGAAGAAATGTTCAGGAAAGGAAGTATAATCCTTGCTGACGGAACGGTACCTGAAACAATTGGAATTATACATTGTGTAGGATCGCGTGATGAGAAGGTTGGGAATCTTTATTGCTCCAAACTATGTTGTGTAACTGCTGTTAAACAGGCTATTGAAATCAGGGAAGAACTTCCCGAATCGAAGGTATTCTGTTTTTATATGGATATGAGGATGGGTGGAGCTTTTTATGAAGAGCTTTACCGTGAAGCCCAGGAAAAATGGGGAGTAAGTTTTATAAGAGGTAAAGTTTCTGAAGCCAGCGAGACAATTGATAATAAATTGACAATTAAGGTTGAAGATACACTGGCAGGCAGGCCACTTAAAATGAAGTTCGATATGCTGGTACTAATGGCTGGTATGGAAATGTCAGAAGGAGGAAAAAAAATTGCCGGTATGGTAGATCTCAGAACCGGTAAAAACAGATTTTTTACTGCAGCTGATAATCATACTGGCAGTAATATCAGCAATGTTGATGGGATATTCTACGCAGGTACCTGTACTGCACCGATGAATATAACCGAAACAATTTCACATGCCCGTGCTGCTGTTGTTGAAGTAATGGATTGGTTGAAAAATGGGGAAAGTTAGTATGGAAAAATTTGGTTTTACCATATCGAAGGG
>Ga0209226_10000306_pt1 | contig 29730 bp, 31 predicted proteins | sample BarGraNGADG00212_2_FD_184497 | JGI IMG/M metagenome (GOLD analysis project Ga0209226, IMG submission 184497) | Arctic peat soil microbial communities from Barrow, Alaska, USA - Barrow Graham LP Ref core NGADG0011-212 (SPAdes) (version 2) | ecosystem: Environmental > Terrestrial > Soil >...
AGTTGCCGCGATTCCTTGTGGTAGAAGCTGCATGTGGCCTTCCTCAAGTCCAATGGTGTCTCGACAGCCGTCAGTCCTGGGGAGATGTCCGTGCCGGCCCACCTAGGAGTGCGTCGTACTGTGCTTTCGTCAACAGGTGTAGGAACGGGACGCTGCAAGCGTTCATTGCAACGAACCTTGCGCCCTCAACCGAACCGAACTGGGTTACAAGATTCTTCCGCTCCCCCTTGGATATCCGAGGAGTCACCGTGCCGGTCATGCACCATTCGGTCATCTGATCGGCAAGAGCGAGGTAGGCACCAATGCGTTCGGGGTCACCCTTGCCACTAAAGAGGTCCGCCACGACCTTTAACGTCGACTGACGGACAATCTTAAGGGTCTCCTCCGGAGATCTCGAATTAGACCCCCTGTTTTCGGCTTCCACGGAAATCTTTGGCTCCTTTTCTGTGTTGGGAATGGCTCTGGGACCTGGAGTAATGGCTTTCAAGGTGAACTGATATTCCCTAAATTTCTCGTTGTATCCTTTCAGTGTCGCCTCGACAAGGTCTCCAACGAAAGCCTCAGCGAACGAAAAGGCCGTGCACTTGTAGTCTTTCCCGACATCGTCCCTAAGCACAAGTTTTTGCATCTGACCGGAACCCCCGTCCTTCTTATCGAACGTTTTTTGTGCATCTGCTTTGCTGATGGTGTACATTGGCATGTTTACTTCTCCTTTGAGTCAAGAGATTCAAGTTCTAGTCGTTCCTTCCTGGGCAGAACGTCGGAGGATCCGCAGCAATGTCTTCTGCCAGGCACTGCATTGTGCCGTCCCAGATGATGCCTGCCGCTTCCATCTGTCCTTGGACGACCAGCCGGACCACTTCATCGAACGATTCCGGAAAGTACGACGTCTCTGCCATCGGTTTCTTTCTCCTCAAGCGGACGTACCTGGTTGTGGGAGTTGCATGACCGGGCGAGAGCTTCCTCCAGGATGGAGTCGATTGCTTTGCAGTGCGTGAAGGCAGATTGGAGCAGCAGTCTCACGTCTGCGGGTGAGTCCTTTGCATTGATGCCGCTTATTGTGTTCCGGATCAATTGGGTGTCTTCCAAGGTTGAGGCCACTGCCTGAAGCAGACTCTTGTTCATGCAAACTCCTTTCGTTAACATTGCTCTCCTGTTTTCTCTTCCTCTTCGAGACGTCTTGCTTTGAGTTGTCGCTGTTTGAGCGTCTCGTCATACTCGCGCTGGTTCTGGAGCACCGAGATCAGATCTATAACCGGCGTATCCTTCCAGCCGGCGAAGGTCGGGGACGCCTCCCTGCCGATGGACCCATAGGTGCGCTCGTCTGTCTCGAGTTGAGTGCATAGTTCGTTTCGGTGATGGAATCTCCTACGCAAATTTCTGATGGTTTTCCTCCTCGTGGGCGCGGGTGATGCCCTCCTGTTCAAGATGCAAGCGGTAACAGTCGTGCACATAGCATTCCTCGGCGTCATACAGTGCTTCCATGCGATCCGAAAGTTCAGACCAGATACCTCCATCGCCGTTGCTGAGTGTCGCAAACCACTGATACCATGGCCTTGCCTTCCGATCTACCGCATAACTTGTCTTGTCGGCCGCGGGACCGGGGGGATAGAAACTACGGCTGGAAATCGCACAACGTTGACCTATAGTTAAAAGGTAGGCCTCTGTGGAAATGGTCTGACCAACACTGTATGTTGGTGCAAAAGCATGAGTTGTACTGGCTCCGATCAGCCGACGTGAAGGCGTCGACAACGGTGCGCCTCTTGGTGGAGTTTTCTGCTCTTGCCCGTACGACGGTTGCTGGCAGGGTTCTGCGGTAGAGGAGAGGGGGCAAGCTGTGAGTCTAACTGACGATATCAAAGCCACTGTCACGGACTATCTTGAAGGTGACTACGACGTAGTCGACGCGAAGGTCATACCTTCACCGGAAGACGTTCCTTTTGGGAAGATTGCCAAGAAGATGAACGTCTGTGTTTTCTCTATCGACTTGAGACACTCGACTAACCTTCTCTTTCTGCATGACAAGCAGACTGCTGGAAAGATCCACAAGTCATTCCTCTATGTGGTGTCTTCCATAGTCAAGCACTTCGGCGCGGAAATTCGGAGCTTCAATGGAGATAACCTTATTGCATTCTGGCCAGCCTTCCACAAGAGTGACTTAGGATCATGCGTCCGCGCGGCGATGACCGTCAAGTGGCTACTTGATATGGAACTCTCCCCCCTCTTTGAAACCTACGAAAAACTAGACTTCGGCATTGGTGTTGACTGGGGCGAAGTCTTCATCGTCAGAGCAGGAATCCCCAGAAACGCCAACAACAACGACCTTGTCTACGTGGGGAAGTGCGTCAACCTAGCCGTTGCCATTGGCGAGCAGGCACGTGGTCAAGACCACGTGGAGATCTCCAGATCGACATATGACAACCTGGAGGATGACTTCATCTATGGCACACAGAATGGGCAGAAGGTCGACATGTGGCGAAGTGGAAACATGGAGTGGCAGGGAAAGAAACACGAGACCAAAGTGACAAGCTGGTACTGGCGCATCTAGATCTATGCGGAGGAGGAACACATGATGAGAACAGATGAACTGAGTGTCTGGGAATTCGCTAGATATGCGCTGCAGAGAAACGACGAAGCCATTCGGTTCTCAGAAGCCAAAGCCGGACTTGTGCTAACCCTGACCGGTCTGGTACTCGGATTGGTGTCAAGCCGAGTCGCACAACTCGTAGACCTATTGGCACATCTACTGTGCTGGATGAGGGTCCTTACCATAGTCTCGATGGCAACGCTCCTCTCAGGAATTGTGGTCGTCACAGCGGCATCGCTGGGTATCATGTTTCCGAGGCTTCACGTCACGGACACGACATCGCATCTCAACTTCATCTACGTGGCAAGTATCAGCGAACAACAGAGTATCGACAAGATGTCGCACATAGAGTCGGATGCTGCGCTCGATCAGACCATATCCCAAGTCCACGCCACTGCGGTCATTGCCAGCCGTAAGTTCGGCTTGATGCGCTTGGCCATGGTCGGGACAGCGCTCGTTCTTGTCGGTTCAACCATTGTAGTTCTGCTGGGCTACCTGATCTGAGCTGTCAGAATCGGAGTGCGGAGAGTATTACGCCCGACCATCCATCGCGTGTCCAAGCCTTGCATCATGCAGACATCGGCGACGCTAGGCCCTGTTTACTGCCCTAGCAGATGGCATTCAATGCCCGACGCGATATCGCCTGAGGCCTCCCAGTTGTCCTTCTCACGCCTGTCTTTGTTCAGGCAAGTGGAGTTAATTGCCCTGGCAGGAGCCCACTAGAGACACGGACGACTGAGACGACGGCAGCCACAGTATTCACGTGATACCTCCCATGCAAGACGTAGGTCCCAGACTCTACACCATCCCTGCTTTGGCGAAGCTGAAATAGTCCTGGCGGGTACGGCCGACGATGATGTGGTCGAGGACGCGGACGCTGACGTACTTAAGGGCCTGGACAATCTTGTTGGTGGTGTCGATGTCTTCTTTACTGGGATCGCACTCTCCACTTGGATGATTGTGAATAAGGACGACGCGACTCGCGTGATGGATACAGGCTTCCCGCACAATGTCGGCAGGGTCAACAACGCTCGCGCTGACGCTGCCCCGGCTGATTTCGATGGGTGCTCCGATTACCTTGTTCCGGATGTCGAGCAGGATCACGTAGAAGGATTCGTTCCTCTCGTCGTGCAAGGCGTCCAGGTTGTGGAGGACATAGTCGATCGCGTCTTCTGCGCTGGTTACACGGATAGCCATCTTCGATTGGTCGTGTTCGCTGACCAGGGCGCGGGCGAGATCGGCTGCTGCCATGATACGTGCCGTCTGCGTGGTGGTGAGGACATCTTCGAAGGTATCCGGTGCGGTTCTCAGTGCCCGCAGGAGTTCGGCAAGGCTGGGACGTTCCATATGCTGGTCCCGCGCAGCTTTCCTGTACAGCCGGGCTGCGGCGTCGGGTCCGAGGATCACGGCAAGCGCGGCGTTAGTGTCCGTTTCCTGCGTGACCGGACTGCCGGTGGTGCGTTCCCGGACATATGTGACAAGATCCGCAGTTCTCATGGTTCTCGGGCGAAGGTTGTTGGTGCTTCGATCCACATCTGTATGCGGGAAGAGTGTTTCAGGCATGATTGCCTCCTTTCAGATGCTGACAGTGGAGCAATGAAGGTGGACGGCGCCATACGCTGGCCAAGGTCTGGACCTGCTGCCGTGGGTCCTGACATGCAAAAGGGGGGACGCCGCACATGCGGCGTCCCCCCAGATGGAACCTTCTCAGACAGCCTGAAGGACGATGCCCTCCAGACTCCGTACTAATGCGCCGCGTAGACGGTCAGTGAACCTCTTCGATCACGGACACGGAAGTCCCTGCCGGCGAAGAGGGCATCTTCGATGTCGAGCGCATCGGCAGGATTTTCCTTCTTGAGTTGGTCCAGGGACACGATTGCCTTCAGCTTTGCGCCGCACGGATCGCGAAGGACGATCTTGTACAACGTCATGGCTGCTCCCTGTGCAGATCAGGCGCGTTCCAGATCGAACTCGGCGAGGAACTCGGCGTCCTCATCCTCGCGGGCAGGTACAAGGTCTGCACCCTTGGTCTGGGCTTCGAGAACGATGGACTCAAACGTGTCGCCAAACTGGTGGATCCCCTGAAGTTCAGGATGCTCCGCATCAGCAATCCAGACGAACGTGTCAGGTACGACGGACCATTTGAACTGGCGGGTGCCGTCTGCGTTCAGCAAGTAGTCGCCCTTCTCGTCGCGCAGCACGTCGCAATGCACGACGGTATGCTTGACCTGCGCGTTGGACTCGTGCCCGGTGTCGGTTCTCAGCCACGGCTTGACCGACAGGTTCTTGTACTGCCGATCGAAGGCGTACGGACGATCCTTCTCGTCCCTGACCACGTCGCCGACATTCGCGTCATAGACGTACAGCTTGACCCTGCCGAAGTTGTCCGAGAGTTTTCTAGCGGTCCCGCAGCTGTCGAGGACTGCGCTCATGCGGCCAGAAATCGGGCGAGTGATGACCTGCCCGTCGGAAGAACGCATGGTACGCTTCAGCAGAGAGGAAAGTGAGACTACGGTATTGGACATGGAACACCTCCAGGGGTTCATTCGTCAGCACTGCTGGGCCTGAGCGAATGTGAATCAGCGGTTGCCAACTCAGGGTTGCTTCGTCAGCAGCCCTCAATCGACAACGGAGAAGGGAGACAACAGCAACAGGAAACACTCGCCGCCCCTGTAGTTTCAGTTGGGCGAGTGTGCAGTTGTGTCTGTCTTGAAGAACACAAACAATGAGAAAGACGGGCGGGTTGTGTCCGCCCATCATACTTCCACTTCGATACTCGATCCCACCTCTCTTGGCGGGCGAGGAAGAAACTCGCTCCGGGAACTGCTGTGGTGAGACGGGAGACACTATACTGTGAACCTGTGAGCAGCACATCGCAGATGCGATCCTACTTTTTACACTTTGGGCCGGGCGGGAGGACCAGGACACGCTGATCAAGAGATGGTAGGTGGTATAGGAGTGCATATTGACATGTCTATTGAGGATTGGATGCTTTGATTGACAGAACAGAGTATGGTGACCTTGGCTAATAGTGAGTATTCATCTGGCCGGAGGGTGCTTTTGGTATTACCCAGTAGAGAACAATCTCTCTTGGAATCTCCCTCTTCTTTGACAATTGACGGCATCCCACGATATGGAGAAAATCGGTCCTGTATAGAGGGTGCATCACTACTCACACGAGGCTGGTTTTGTCAAATCTACGAAAAGGCTGGAGACTTCGCTACCGGTCTTCGAGCGCCATCTTCGCCGCGAATCGGAGGGCATATTCGTGCGGCGTCATGAACGTGAAGCGCTTGCCATTCGATCGGGCAAGGATTGCAGTCAACTCAGTCACGGACATACGAGCAACAGTTTCCTCTTCTTCGGCGGGGAGCTCGTACGTCATTTTGAGATATTTGGCATACAGAGCGTCTTCTTCCTCGGGAGATGCATTCATTGCCTGCGTTGCGAAGTAATCATGGTCAGCGTCAGCATTGTCAGCTGGATCGTTGGAACGATAAGACATGGGAACCTCCTGGGTAAGAGATGGGTACACGGACAGCAGAAAGCGAGCCCCGCATTTGTAATTGCAGTTGGGGCTCGCGTACTTGGATCTGGTACTGGATGAGTCAAAAACCCGGGAGAAGGGCCACGCGTTGTGTGCGCGGACCGTACTTGAACTACTCAGTCTCGACGTCACCTCCCTTGGTGACGGAGCGTGGTAATCAGCAATTTGCGAAGCGAAGAGCTCTGCTGGATGGGTGAGGGCGTAGAGACAGCGAAGCTGCACGTGCACCCGACCGAACGAGCAAAGCGAGTAGGAATGATGCTATAGATACCCCCCCATGGTCAGTCCCGGATATGTATGGAAGAGGTTTGGGTGGTTTCTCAAGCAGTGTCAAAGAATCCGGAATATCATCTCTCCTCAAATGCACTCCGTTGGTCCGGTGTATCTTCTGAATCAAGGTTTGGGTCTCGTTCACAGATGGACAAACAAAGTAAACCAGTTTCGCTCAGGCAACGAAACTCCGACAGGCGGTAGCGTAGGAAAGGCGGTATGTCCCTGTGGTCAGTCCCAGAAACACATGGAAGGGGTCTGGGTAGGTTTCCAAGCGCTGTCAAAGAATCGCAGGAATCACGTCATCCAGCCTCGGTGCGCACTGCTCGCTCTGGGTCCGGTTGCCGACATCGGCCGTTGCCTATCACATCGCGGCGCATTCAAGGCCTTGTCCTAACGACCAGCGACCGTACTCCGGTACCCAGAGTCCGATGAGACGACTGTGGAGAACAATTCCAGATCACGGCGAGGAACCAGATCGACAGTCATCTCACGGTTGCTGATGTTGCTTGGGATCCAAGTCAAATACCTTCGCCGCGTCGATATCAGCAAAGCCATCCTGTCTCAGCGCTGTTCGTTTGATTACTCATCTGCACGGCAGGTGCTATACTTGCTATGAAAGACACGAGCAACGTGGTCTCTGAAGAGGGGGCATCTGCCAAAATGGGGCTGAGTGAAAGCGACACGCGAGCGAAACTGATCAACCCGGCGCTGCACGAACGCCAATGGACCGAGGATCTCATCAAGCGCGAGGAATCGGCCGGCAGTATACGCATTGTGGAAGGTAATCCCGTCAAAGAGAAGAAGGGGCGCACGGACTACATCCTGCGTGTGCGCGTCAATCCAACCACACAGCCAGTCGCTGTTGCCCTGATAGAAGCTAAGGCTGAGAATCTGCCGCCCAACCACGGGCTGGAGCAAGCCAAAGCCTATGTCTCCTGCAAACGGCTGAACGTCCCCTTCGTTATAGCCACCAATAGGCACCAGTTTGTCTTGTTTGACCAATTCAGTGGCACTACGAGTGATGCAAAACCCATGAACGAGCTACCTACTCCGGCAGACTCGCGCGCTCGCTACCAGCGAGGCATGGGGTTCAATCTCGCCGATGAAGGTGCGCTTCCACTGCTGACCCCGTACAAGGGTGGCGAGGCGACTCGCCGTTACTATCAGGATGCCGCGATCAATGCGGACAACATCAAGTACTTCGGTGAGCCTGTCTACGAGTACACGATCCAGCAGGCCATGGACGACGGGTACCTTGCCGTCTGTGAGATCGTCAAGCCCAATGTCGCGTTCGCGAGGGAAACCAGCGATGCGGAAGCGACGGGGCTCGATAAGGGTGACCTGGTTCGAGAACAGCCCACCGATGCCATGACGGGCGTATAGGCGAGCCCCGACAATGCACGTGACCTCTATGATGCGCACATCTTCGAGGAGAGACTGCTGCTCCCTGACCGCGTGCACACCGTGGCAGCGACCTGACCAAGCACCATCTTGCCCGTGCGGCATCGGTGCATATTGACAGAAAAGGGAAACCGAAGGAGCATTCAGCATGCCTAAACTGACAATCTCACAACTCGAAAGCCATTTGCTCAAGGCAGCCGATATTCTGCGTGGCAAGATGGATGCCTCCGAGTTCAAGGAGTATATTTTCGGAATGCTCTTTCTCAGGAGGCTTTCCGACAACTTTGCACAGAAACGCAAGCAACTGGAGGTAGAGAATAGGGATAGGCTGACCCCGGAAGAACTTGCCGAATATCTTGAGGACAAGACTTCCTATGGCAGCACCTTCTTCGTGCCAAGGGAAGCACGCTGGGAATGCGAGGACAACGGCGACGGCTGGACTGGCATCCTTCACGTAAAAACGGAAGTAGCCTCCAAGCTAAGGCGTGCCCTCCTCGCCATCGAAAAGGAGAACAGCCAGCTTGATGGGGTACTGCGTAACATAGACTTTGGGAAGAAGGTGAAGTCCAAACAGATCATCACTGATGAACGGTTGGTACAACTTATCGACCATTTCAACAAGTACCGTCTGACAAACGACGACTTCGTCTTCCCTGATCTGTTGGGCACAGCCTATGAATACATGATTAAGAACTTCGCGGACTCTGCCGGCAAGAAGGGCGGTGAGTTCTATACGCCGTCGCCAGTCGTTCAGCTTATGGTGCGGCTCATCAAGCCGAGGGAGAACATGACCGTGTACGACCCGACAGTCGGCAGTGGAGGCATGCTCATCCATAGCAAGCAGTACGTGGAAGAGCAAGGCGGCGACGGCCAGAACCTCGCCCTCTTTGGCCAGGACGATGCCGCTACCGTATGGTCCATCTGCAAGATGAACATGATCATGCATGACATCCAAGGCGCAGATATTCAGCTTGGAGACACTCTCATGGAACCGCACTGGAAGCAGGACGGCAAGACGAAGCAGTTCGACCGTGTTATCGCGAATCCACCGTTCTCACAGAACTACACCAAGAGCGACAAAATGGAACTTCAAAACCGCTTTGTCTATGGCTGGGCTCCTCAGACCGGGAAGAAGGCGGATCTGATGTTTGTGCAGCATATGATTGCCAGCACTAGGCCAGATGGCATGATGATAACCGTCATGCCCCACGGCGTGTTGTTCCGGGGTGGCGCAGAGAAGAAGATTCGCAAAGGCATCCTGACCGACAGACAGGACATTGTCCAGGCGATTATCAGTCTGCCTCCAAACTTGTTTTATGGGACATCCATCCCCGCATGCCTGTTGATCATAAACAAGAAGAAGCCTGCCAGGCTGAAGGGGAAAGTGTTGATCATCAACGCAGACGCCGAATACGGCGAGGGCAGGAACCAGAACTTCCTGCGCCCGGAGGATAGCGAGAAGATCGTCTGGGTATTTGACAACATGGAGAAGGTGCCTGGCTATTCCGACATCGTTCCGCTGGAGGACATCCTCGATGAGAGTGGGAAAGACAGTAACCTCAACATCAGGCGCTATGTGGACAATACGCCACCCGAGGAGCCGCACGACGTTAAAGCCCATATCTGCGGAGGTATTCCCAACAGGGAAATCGCCGCGCTGAACGGACTAATTGCAAAATACGACATCGCTGTAAGTGACGTATGGACAGACAGAGGCGATGGCTATTCGCTATTCCGGGACACCTGCAGCGACAAGGCTGGAATCAAGACATTCATCTCCGCCTATGCCGGAGTAGCCGCCGCAAATGGCAAGATGCACGATGCCCTTGAGATCTTCTGGGCAAGTGCGGGAGCTGCTGTAGGCAAAGCTCATACTGACCTCGGCATCTCTGACTACACCAGGAGATTCACAGCTCTACTGGCGGATACCCTGGAACCTGTTGGAATACTGGACCGGTTTCAGTGTATTGGTGTGTTCGCCAACTGGTGGGATCACAGCTACACGGTCCGCGAGTATACCGAGACTGAGCAGCTGGCTAGTGGCAAGGAAACGAAGCTGTCCGTCAAAGAAGTCATCAAGATAAAGAACGTGTTCAAGACTATCAGTGCGGAAGGCTTCGTATCAGAGCTAGTCAGCGACGAGAAGATTGCACTGGAACATTTCGCCAGCGAGCTCGCTGCGTTGAGGTCGCTGGAGGACGATGCCGCGTCAGCTCTTGCAGATCTGCAAAGCTATGTGTCTTCGCTTGACATGGGAACCGACGGCGAGAGTGACGAGGAGGAGGGTGACGAAGTCGAGGCAAAAGAGCTGACTGTCAAAGAGGTGAAGAAGTACTTGACGTCTATGAACACCCTCGAGGCCAAGAACTCCCTGAAAGAGATCAAGAAGCTGGAGGACGAGAAGCATAGGCTGGATCACAAACTCAAGAGCAAAACCGCCGAGTTGCAGACGAAAGTTGGTGCCATCCGTGAGACGTTGACCACCGACCAGTGCGAGACGCTGGTCATGCAGTTGCTCCACGAGAGCTTTGTTGTGGAACTCGACAAGTACCTGAATGCCGAGGTCGTGAAGACGGTGAAAGCTGTCTGTCGACTGTGGGAGAAGTACCACGCTTCCGCTACCGACCTGCTTGCCGAGCGCCAAGCCGCCGAGGATACACTGAATGGATTCTTGGAGAAGTTGGGATATATCAATGGGTGAGTGGAAAAGGACAGCAGTTTCTGGGATTGCGTCGGTCAGTATGGGCCAATCTCCGGACAGTAGCTCTGTAAATGAGGTGGAACGCGGCACACCATTTCTTCAAGGCAATGCTGACTTTGGGGAACTACATCCGACAGAACGGTATTGGTGTAGTCGCCCAAGGAAGACTGCAAGAGCTGGCAACCTGCTGGTGAGCGTTCGTGCGCCTGTAGGAGAGATCAACGTTGCTGACAAAGAGTACTGCATTGGCAGAGGTTTGGCGGCCATTGATTTCTGGGGCGTGAACAACAGTTTTTCCCGCTATGCATTCGCAGAGATTCTCTCCCAACTACACACGAAGAGCCAGGGAACAACATTTCTCGCGGTAGGCAAGAAGGACATTGACGACATGACACTGTCTTATCCTGTCGCCCCTGAAGAGCAGCGCAAAATCGCCGAAGTGCTCTCCACGCTGGACGAAGCCATTGACAAGACCCGCGCTCTGGTCGAGAAGTACAAGAACGTCAAGGCGGGCTTGATGCAGGATTTGTTGGGGAAGACAGTCGGAGAGTTCAGTCTTCTTTCTGAACTGGCTGATACTGAATCAGGAGGCACACCTTCAAGAGCAGTTCCTGGTTATTTTGGTGGAAATGTACCCTGGGTTATCACAAGTGAGTTGAACGACTCTTTCGTCGTTACGACAAACGAGTGTATCACCTTGAAAGGGTTGCGAAGTTCATCAGCAAAAGTGTTTCCCGAGGGTACTGTTCTCATGGCAATGTACGGTGCCACCATCGGCAAACTCGGTATTTTAGCTATCGATGCTGCCACTAACCAGGCGTGTTGTGCATTCTTCTGCAACGGTAGAATAGACAGTAGATACCTCTACTATAGATTGCTTTTCATGAGAGAAGAACTTGTCGCATTGGGCAGCGGTGCAGGACAGCCAAATATCAGCCAGACCGTCATAAAGAAACTCAAAATAGGGGTTCCTTCAAAACCCGAACAACTACGCGTTGTCGAACAGCTGACTGCAGCCGACGAGAGAATTCAAACAGAGCACGATTACCTCGCAAAACTGCAAAACATCAAGCTCGGCTTGATGCAAGACCTGCTGACGAACACCGTCAGTGTGGACACTTTGCTTTGAGAAGGAGAGCAAAGATATGTCAAGCAGACCAACAGAACTGAAATACGTGGAAGGACCGTTGCTTCAGCAACTTGGAGCCCTGGGTTGGGATGTGCTGGTACTCGATGACAGCGGCAAGTACGACCCACAGGAAAGCTTTCGTGACTCCTTCGAAGGGGTCATAATTGTCAAGAAACTGAAGGAGACTTTCAAACGTCTCAACCCCTGGCTAAGCGGCACGCAGATTGACGATCTTTGTATTCAGTTGCAGAACTATCCGTACCCCATGGACAAGCTATTGAGCAACAATATCGAGGTTTTCGACCGCATCTCTGAAGGCTTGTCTGCCGACAATGAGGAGACGCACGAGTCCAATTGCCCCGTACGCCTCATTGACTGGTCAGACGCTGAAGGCTTCGACAAGAAGACCACCCAGAATGAGTTCCTCGCCGTCAGCCAGTTCAAGGTGCGCCTTCCGGGCAAAGAGGAACACATCATACCGGACGTGATTCTCTTCGTTAACGGGCTACCGCTTGTCGTCATAGAATGCAAAGCCCCAGACATCGCCGACCCATTTTCCGAGGGCATTGAGCAGCTTCTTCGTTATCAGAACAGGCGTGGCGCGGCAAGCGCTGAGGGCGTCCCGGAATTGTTCTTCTATAACCAGTTTGTCATATCAACTTGCTACCACTCTGCCCGTTACGCGAGCATTACCGGTAGTGCCAGCAACTTTATCGAGTGGAAAGACCCTTATCCGTTCAAGCTGTCCGACATTAACGAGAGCGGCGTCGCCTCGAGCCAGGAGGTGCTAGTCGCTGGAATGCTGGAACCGTCACACCTGCTCGACATCGTCCGAAACTACACGGTGTTCATTGATGACGACGAAGGACATACCATCAAAGTCGTGCCACGCTACATGCAGTATCGCGGCACCCGCAAGATCGTGGAGCGGCTACGCGGAGACCAGACGGGCGGCACTCTCTGGCATACGCAGGGCAGTGGCAAGTCGCTGACCATGATGTTCGCCATACGCAAGATGTTCAACTCCACGGATCTACACGACTACAAGATCGTCCTCCTCATCGACAGAAAAGATCTACAGACCCAACTCTTCAAGACCGCGAAAGCCATTAAGTACCACGTCAACGAGGCGGCGAGCATCGAGGGGTTGAAGATACTGATACGGAACACCGCCAGCGACGTGACCGTGGCAATGGTTCATAAGTTCAACGACCGCGCAGAGAGAGTAGACACTTTCCCGGTACTGAACACGTCGAACCGCATCCTCGTCATGATCGATGAGGCGCACCGTACGGAATACTCCGAGCTCGCAGCAAACATGTGGCACAGTATGCCCAATTCAGTTAAGGTTGCCTTCACCGGCACGCCCATTACCAAGACCACCGAGACCTTTGGTGGCTACATCGACACATACACCATGCGCCAAGCGGTCGAGGACGAGGTCGTCGTTGAGATCAAATACGAAGGGCGTGCTACTGACAGCCAGATTACCGACCACGACGCCATGAATCGCGCCTTTGTGGATGTCTTTGATTACGTGGGAACCGAAGAGCAGCAGGAAATCCTGGGCAGGTACACCGCCAACGGCTATCTGGAAGCCTGGGACGTGATTCGTGCCAAAGCATCCGACATGCTTGACCACTACATCGGCACTGTCTTCAGTAACGGCTTCAAGGCTCAGGTAGTCGGGGCCAGCAAGGAAGCAGCTCACAGATACAAGGTGGCCATAGATGAGATTCTCCCGCAGAAGATCGCGGAGTTGGAGAGGGACAACCCGCAGAACATCGATATCGCCAAACTGAAGAAGATCAAGACTGCTTGCATCATCTCCACTTCACTCAACGATGACCCGGACTTGAAAACCTACGGAGATGAGCAGCAGAATGAACTCATTGTTGACGGTTTCAAAGCCCCTTACGGCGGCAAAGGGAGGAAGGGTGGTGACGGGAACTACGGCATCATCGTTGTCACCGCCATGCTTCTCACAGGATTTGATGCCCCCATTGAGCAGGTCATGTATCTGGACAAGGTACTGAAGAACCACACCCTCCTCCAAGCCATCGCCCGCGTAAACCGCACCTGCGGAGCAGACAAGAAGTGCGGATATGTGGTCGATTATGTCGGTGTCACAAATCATCTGCGTGATGCTCTGGCCGAATATGCCGACGCCGATATTGATGAGACAATAGCCGCTATGAAGAACCCTGCCCAAGATGTTGATTCCCTCAACAGTGCCTACAACGACATCTTGCAGTTCATCCATGACAAGGTCGGTGTTAGCTCTGTCGACAACACCGCTACAATCATTGAGGATCTGGTAGCCGACGATAAGCTGCGTGATGAGTTCAACGCCCTGTTCAGTGTCTTGTCGAAGCTGTTCGACCGTGTGCTGCCCAACCCTGCAGCACTGCACTACAGTGACACGTTCAGACTGCTCGCCTTTATTAGGGAGTCAGTGGCCAAGCTCACTCGTGATCCGCGCCTGTCTATGAAGGACGCCAGCAGAAAGGTGCGAGCGATTATCGAGGAGTACCTCGCTGTCAATGGGGTTGCCGTGGAAATTGAACCGGTGTCTCTGCTGTCCAGCGAGTTCCTGGACGATGCCAAGAAGAATACGAAGAGCGACCGTGCTACCTGCGATGAAATCAAGTACGCCGTTCGGGAGTATATCAACGTCAACGCCCCGAAGGATCCTGAACTGTTCACACGACTGAGTGAGAAGTTGGAGGCTTTGTTACAAGAGTTCAAAGCCAACTGGGTCGAATTACGCAAAGCCCTTGAAAGGTTCCGCGAGGAGATTATCGAGGGGCGCCAGCGTGAGAAGACTTACGGCTATGAGCCAGACCACGAGATGCCGTTCTTCGCTTTGCTCAAGCAGGAACTTTACGGGGACAAGGACTTCGCGGAGCTTCGGGGGGGCGACCTCGACGCTCTTAAGGATCTCACGAACGATGTGCTGCAGCGGTTCAAGGCCGATACCGCAGCCGTAAACTTCTGGAACAACGAATCCCTGCAAAACGAGCTCCGCACCTTCATCATTAATGAGTTGATAGCCCCGGAGATAAAGCAGCGTGTTCCAGAGGTCTTCAAGAAACGTAAGGAGATCGCCCAGCGCCTTCTCGAACTTGGATTCCAGCACTATGGGAGGGACGGCGCATGAATGAGATCCCTTACAAAGTCGTCCGCTCCGACCGTAAGAGCATAGGGCTGGTCATCGACAGTGAGGCAAACCTTGTCGTCCGCGCTCCACGCAACGTCAAGGAAAGAGATATCACTGATTTCGTGGAGAAGAAGAAACGTTGGATTGCGGATAAGCAGCATCAAGTGTCAGTGTTTGGTGAAAAACATAGCCCAGTGGTCTTTGCGAACGGCGAGAGCATCCTCTACATGGGAGACACCTACACGATACTGAGAGGTGCTGTCCCCAGCATCCAGTTTTCAAGCGCCAATCTACTGATTCCAGAGGGGTTTGAAAAGGCTGATGTGTTGGCGTGGATGAAGGGTGAAGCCGAAAAAGTGCTCATCGAGCGAGTTTGCCGGTTCGCAGACTTGACGGGCGTGACGTACTCGTCCATCAAGCTCTCTGAGGCCAAGGCACGCTGGGGCTCGTGCAGTGCTAAGGGCAATCTGAATTTCGCTTGGCGACTCATTATGTGCCCGATGGCCGTCATCGACTATGTGGTAGTCCATGAACTCAGTCACATTGCCTACAAGAACCATAGCCCAGGGTTCTGGGCAAGGATTAAGACTGTCCTCCCAAGCTACAAGGAGCAACAGGACTGGTTGGAGATTAACCGGAAACTCATGGAGATAATGTAGGAGGCGGCGCACATGGCGACCGGGCATGCGCATATCGAGACTGAAACAGGACGGGGCAAGGGGAAAGAACTCGGTCAGACGGTCATACGCAGAGCGCGTGACTTCCTCCAGGCACAAGATCGTCGGGCCTTGAGCGACTCTATGTTTGAGGAAGGCGGCGATCGCCGGCGATCCAGACCTCTTGATGTTCCACTGTATGACGCGAAGCTTCATACGCCTGACACCTTTTCGCCCATGCGGACCATCCCATGTATCGACTGCCCTGACGACAGCGAATCCTGCGGATCGTCTACTGCGCCGCATGATAGCGCGTCATACCGGTCGAGGGGCTACACAACTTCACGCTGGCCGATGTCGAAGACTCGGGCAGTAACCTCCACTCTCGTTCTAGGCAGATCGTACTGACATTTTATCGAGCAATACGTACAGTACTCATCTCTGGGGTTCCATTGCACGTTGTCCCCATGACGACACAGCAAGTTGGTCTCCCCAAACAGGGTATTGGTGTCATCCTGGAGCAGTGCCTTCACCGACGTTCCGTCGCGGAACCCCAGATTCACGCCAAGTCGTTCACCGAGACAGTCGATGTCCGCTCCATCGTGGAAGTGGAGAGCGGAGGCGATGCCGTCGATGAGCGGCTTCACGATGTTGGAGCACGTGATTTTGGAGGACGACGGTGCCCTTATGGAAATGAGTATGCCCCAGGGCTTATTCACGTAGGAACCGCGCGTCACGACGATACCTGCCAATTTGGCCGCATACCACACGGTTGCAGGACTCTCGGGAATACGAGCAGGTAGTTCAAACGACACGGAGGCCAATACCTGCCCGCCCTGCCCCTCCGGAGACATGGGTTTGTCGTCGGCCAGCCTGTACTCGTATTGGCACAGTGCCTGGGAGGACAGTAGTATCGGGCAGTCCGGAGGGACTTCGTCGAAGCGTTCGAAGATGAGCCCATCCCTCGCGGCTCTTGACAGCTTGGCGTTGAATACGTTGTAGATCAGCAGGTTCTCGACATCCGCGCCCTCGCTGATCGCGGATCTGTACGTCGCAGAGAGGACCTTTCCTTGCCGTGAAGGGAGTCTCGCGATGGCTTTTCTCAGGTCATTTCTGAAGTCACGACGCCAACCTTTTGGCTCGAAAGGTATGCAGGCGGTGCTCCATGCGGTCACCCGAGAAACATCAGAATCTATATGGTAGGGAGTCACGTCAGGCACCGGCTCCTTCATATACCCTGGGAACTCCCAGCCATCGTCGGAATGCATCCGGTCAGGCTCCCTTCGCATCAAGTGAGACACGTTGGCACTGTCAGGGAATGCGGCCTATCTACCCGCCTTCCCCTTGTCCAGGACGCATTTGTCAGTCTGGTAGCCACCGCAGTGATGCTCAAGCTCTTCTTGTCTATCGAGCTTCCATGCGTCGATCCGATCAGCTCCTGCCTCAAGCCACCACACGATATCTGCCCTGTGGTGAACCTGGGGGTCCGCCCAGACTATCGACGAAGTCTTCGGGTGAGCTGCAATGATGGCCGAAGGGGGATTCCTGCGGCAGTGTCCGATCCAGCACGCCAGAATGTTCTCATCACGGGAGATGACGCGGCCGTCAGAACTAAGGGCACTCTCGATAAGATGGGCATCTTTCGCCATGTCGTCGCACATCAGAGATCCTTCTAGGGAGTTGTCCTTGGAGACGTCGAGATCATCGTCGATCTGTCTTCTCTCGTCCATTATTTGCATCCACTTGCGCGGCCACTCGCGAGACCCATGTTTCGGATTGTCGGGATCATAGAGTTGGCTAACTATCTCCTCATGTAGCTCCCGTGACAGCGCAAGATGGTAACCCAGATTCAGGATGCTACTCATGACATCTCTGGCCTCGCATTGCGATTCGACCACCCCCGCCCTATTGTCTTCCGACAAGTCCTCCGACCAGTCCACCAAGGAACTGTCTATGACAAGTCTGCATCTCATGATCTGTGCCTCTTGACATAGTCCCTCTGGGCAGTCATGTATTCGCCTTCGGCGAGCAGAGAGACCTCGTCGAAGTCCACGGGCCAGTCACCAAAACGGCCGCGATCGTCAAGTTCAGTTGTCGTAACGGAAGTGGCACCGTCCTTGTCGCGGCTGAACCAGTTGAGGCTGACATCGGAGGCCTTGATCTTGCCTTCGGCTACGAGGGTCTGGATGCCGAGGATGAACAGCGGACTGTGAGTCTCGATGACAGCGCGAGCTTTTGTGTACTTCGTGGCGTCGGCTATTATTGACGCCAAGTCATACTGAGCGCGGGGGTGAAGGTGGATTTCCGGCTGCTCGATGTGCACCAGACCTCCCTCATGAGCGGCAAGGAGTCCAACTAGAACCGGAAGCGTCTGCGACAAGCCCAATCCGACGTCCGCAATGCTGACCATGTCGCTGGCGTCCGGATGTTCACTCATGACTCTCTGCACCTGGATTTCGGCGGCTGTGTCGCTGACACGCTTCACATAGATGCCGGACGTGAAGCCCAGCCGTAGTAGGTACCCGTTCAGCCGTGCGATCCTCTTGGCATCATCGCCGATCTTGGAGTTGTTCCAGTTGTAGAGCAGACCTGCCACATACGTGAGAAAGGAGCCTGCGTAGCTCCCCATTTCTGACTCCCGCGACCAACCCCCTGAATAGGCAAGCTCATACTCTCGGGCCGGGTTGCCGCGAAGACCGGGCAGATGGATGGTGCCACGGAGCAGGTCGGCGAGCGGGCTCATGGGGTGCAACACGAACGGTCGCCGGTCCGCTGCCCTCTTTGGCTTCTGTTCTTCAAGAACCATGAACGCTTTGTCAGACGTCACTTTCATTGGCTCTTGCACGCTCGACATCAAACTGCGCTCAAAGTGCGGAAGGTCCGATACGGCTACTAGACTGTCTCGTCTGAATGTGCAGTCTTCATCCCTGCCTCGGAAATTCTCGTGGAACTCGCACTCCGATAGGACTATCTCGGTATCCTTACCGGATCTTTGCCTGAGCTTGTAGGATTGTTGATACCAGAAATCGTCGACCATCCTCATGCCTACCGAGTAGACAGGTGGTTTGGAGCCTTCGCCGTGTCGCCAGAACAGCTCTCGGTAGTTTCTGAAAGTGACCTGCGGACCTGAAAGCAGCAGCGGACCGTAGTTGGCCTGTTCCTCTTGTGTCTGTTTGATAAGAAGAAGCGGTTGCATGAAGCTTGACTTCCCGGAGCTGTTCGGCCCTGCCAATACCGTGATGGGTCTGAGTGCCACTTGTTGACGGTCACGAATTGACTTAAAGCCTTCCACCGAGACTGTCTCGAGCCATTTCGCCTCTGATAGGAACTTCCTATCCGTCCACATAGACTGCCTCCTCTGCTCAGCGCGGGACGCTACTGGTTCCGCTCAATTGTATTGTACGGCAAAACAACTGGAAGGAGAAGCCAAAAGGCTCATGACACGAACGGTCGCTGCTGCAGATGACCCTGGACTGGCGTTGGACGCCACAGTCAGAAGGATACAGCAGCTATCAACGCATGCACGAATTGCATCTACGCGCCGGGCCAGCCCACTGTGGCTTGTCGACGAACAGAAGTGGCCCCGGGGATCCCGGGGCCGCCATGTCAACGTCGGACCTTCTTGTTGTGCTGTCAGCCGCCCCACTGTCTGATCTCCTAATAGGTTCAGAGGGCAGTGCACTCCTGGATCGACTGGCCATCTGTCAGAGGAACCCCCAGTCCGTCAGGGTTTCCAAGTCGTACCACCATGATTCTCTCGGCTCTAGTGTCCAAACAGACTATCGATCATGTCAACCCACTTGATTACTCTCACATCACTGGCCTGGCCGGATGCAGTACTGTTCAGAGTTGCCAGTCGAGAGGAAACCTCGCTAACTGCCTCGGCGGCATCTCTCGCTGCATCTGCGCTGTCTCTCGCCGCCTGCACGCTTTCCCAGCGGTCAATCTCGCGTTGCTGGCTTATCAGGTATTGATTGATTGCGGTTTGACGTGCCCTGTAGAAGTCAAGCATGATACGTGCCTCGAACTGCTTGGCGGCGTCAAGCGTCAATTTGGGGAGGATCGCGCGAGATTCCTGCACAAGCTTTGAGAGTTCCGCGACACTGTCGAACACAGCGGACTCATCAAGACCGCCCTGGCGGAGCTGATCCGCAAACTCAGCATACATAGACTGCTCGTCCGCAGCCGGAACCGTGTCATCAGGAGTGTACGATATTGGAGACTTGGCAATTGCCGAAAGCCGATTCAGCATCCTATGGAACTCCTCGTCGGCCCTTTCCTTGCGCGGGCGGTCCTCTTCCTCCTGCTTGAGTCTTCGAAGCTCAACTACTCTCTGCCGGTGTTGCTCGGCGCCATCAAGGTTGTGTGGAATTGCGTCAAAGTTATGGGAGGCACCTGTGGCTTCCCTGTCCCAGTGATAAATCCAATTGGTCACGTCCGCCAGACAGAGGCCCTTCGTGGTCATATTGGGCGTGTCATAGCTTCCCATAACGAAACACCCAGGACTGTTCTCTCCGAGATGCTCGTCCTCAATTGTAAACCATTCGGTGAGCGTCTGCAGGGTGAGCCGCTTTACAGCGTCTTGGTTTTCCCGAATGAGCAGCCTCGCGCCACTCTGCGCAGCTCTAGAACCTCCCATCACGACACGTGCCCAGTCGTCCCGCCACTTCTGTAGACCTTCCTCCAACAGGGACATGGCCGCCGCGGGCACCGCGGGCACGGGTGTTGTCTCTGGGTTGTGTGGAACATCCGACGATTCAGCGCTCTCCGACGAACGACGAGTACGAAACAGTCCTGCCATTGTGCCCTCCTGTCTTTTGTGCCTGAGTTTCTTCGCTTCAGAAGGAACCTGAACAACTAGACGCTGAGTCTCTAAGATTTGAGTGTATCAACATTCAGAACCACTACAATACGGCATCTCTCCTGTTCGTGTCCCAATCAACCATCCTCTCCAATACCAGGCATTCCAGAGCGGAGGGCAAGGTGCGAAATCCCCGCTCTCAGACCCTCGTGGGGGTTCTGGGGGAGACTCTGGCCCCGTGCGGGAAGAAACCCGCGCGCTCGGAGCTCTCGCACAGCGCTTGAGACCGTGTTCTTCGCCAGACCCATAGCTCGGACACCGACCTTCTTCGATGTCACTCGTGATCCCCTCGTCGTTGGACCGGAAGTATCGCTTGGGCTCAAGTAGGGTGAGTTGATGGCGGGATTCTCGATAGCGACTTGGCTCATCTCTCGTGCGCCCGCAGGTCTTTCGTGTCCAGCGTATCCGGAACAGAGCGGTCATACCAACTACCATTTCGTTCAGTTGACTCTGTCACAGAACGCTCAAACCGTCTGACAGTTCTTCGCAGCAATAGTGCCGATCTGAAATGTAGCTACTGAGGAACGCAAGGCAACAGCGGTCGACTACCCCGGCGGTGGCAGCACCTACCGAGACAGCACGGCCTTGGGGGCGATGGTCCTGATAGCCATCTCCCGGAAGCAAACGTTGAGTACTGCTACATACTGATCATACTGGTAGTGAAAACTACTGGCGGTGCTCTTCGTGGTCGGCGTCGACTGTTCGTATGAAGACGCGACGCCTATCGGAGTCCGCGGAGACATGTGCCCAGATTGCCTCTGTATCTACGCCCGTGGACTATGGTCCGACTCTGTTTGCAGTGATTGTCTGATCCGAAGGAGGCTTGACAATGAACGACAACCAGCTGAAGTCAGATATGCCAATGCCTGAGGACCCGACCCTTCGATTCTTCTCCTACGGCATCTTCCGCCCAGGCCAGCTTGGGTTCCTGCAACTGAAGGATTTGACAGAGAAGGCAGAGCCTGACGCGGTCGACGGTTGGTCTCTTTGGCTGAGACAAGGCATGTCAGTGTTGGTGCGGGCGGAAGACGGTTGTGACAGAGCACAAGGTACTGTGCTTACGTTTGAGCGTGGTCACGAAATGGGAGCGTATCGGGTCATCTGCAAAATGCAACCGCAATACCACTACGTATGGGAGGGACCACTCGTGACACAGGGCGGCGCCAGAGTAAACTGCCTTGTCGGAAGGGTTGACGAGGAGCGACCGCACACCGTCCCAGGGCTCTCAGAGCAGCTTCCCTTCGACTTTCAGAAGGACAAGTTCCATGACGAGGCTCTTAGATTCTTGACCGAGCAGGGGAAGAAGCTTCTGCACACGTTCCAAGGCTGGGACAGCCTCTTTCAGCTGGAAACGCTATACATTCTGCTGTGGTCGTCCATAGAGCGCTATCTCATGATGAGATATCTACTGAACGGGGACATAAGCGACAAGCTCAGACTCATGAGCCAAGACGCGTTCCTTCAGCAGGTGCTGGACAACACCCCGATTTCACCTCACGTGACGCGTCGTTCAGACAACCCCAGCTTCGCTCGGGCGTCCCGTTCAGACAAGGCCTTTGATCTCCTTCTCTACTACTATCAGATTCGCTGTAACCTCGTGCATCACGGAAAAGAGGGGGATGACTATGGTTTGCTCTACGATGCGTTCAATGAACTGCTGCCGGCATTCAAGAAGACGGCAGATCATGCGTACAAACAAAGCAAGGTCAGGACACATATCTCTCGGTAGTCACTCAGGCACTGGCTCACCACAGGCCCATTGTGCCCCACTCGTTCAGACTTGTCTTGCCTTGGCGCTGAGGGGGAAACAGTTCAATTCACGTTGACACTGCCACTGTCAACTGGCCCAGAGGCGAGCTTCGGGACGTATTCTGACAGAAGTCGACCGAATCGCGACGATTGGGAACGCCTGAGGCGAACACGAACGCGAATAGCACATCAGCGGCATCCTGCAGCTTTCCTCAATCCAAGCATAACCTCCAAGACCAGCTTCAACAGTAGGTTCATCGATGCATCACAGGACTGCCTGTTCGCCCCTATCTCCACCAAGCGCATAAACACTGCGTTTCCAGCCCCACCTTTGCCACCACCCGACCACCATCGCCCTTGTCGCCGTCCCGGATGGCCTTTCAGATGCGTGGACCTTGGAACAAGAAGGTGCAGTCTGAGCTGCTCAGTTGGGCTGATACCAGCCATGCAAGTGAAACGCCAGAGTCTCCTGCAGCTGGACGTCGGGATAAGCGTCAGGGACCCTGACATTACTTGAACTTTGGGCAGATGCCGAGTTGCATCGGACGAATCGATGCGGAGGAGAAGGATGCCAGAAGAGGATCGAGAGAGCGTCCCGAATTCTAAACTTAACGGGACGCCAATCCGGCTCAATTCCAAAGATCGTCTTCCAATGTCCAAAACAGGGGGGTCAATTTGCGAAAGTGAGGTCCAATTTCGGCAGTCCTTGGGAATCGCCGATTCCTGACCAAGTCGCATTGTCTTGCCCCAAGCGTTACATATACTTCAAGTGAAGTATTGTCTCGAAAGAATGCGAACGATCCGTTGGAGGGTTCTATGATCAGGTCTGGTGGGCAACGTTCTGGAACACAAGTGTTCGCCTATTCGGGGTTGGACAATGCCAAATCTGCGTGATATCGACTTCAGCCAGATCGCGTCACGTGGTGACAGCAAGGATGCTGCGTTCGAGGAGCTCTGCTGCCAGTTGGCTCACAAGACTGTCGCAGGGAATCGGTCCTACAGGCGTCTCAATGGTGCTGGCGGAGATGGTGGCGTTGAGTGTTTTGCCGACTTGCCAGACGGAAGCCAAATCGGGTGGCAGGCGAAGTATGTATTTGACGTTGATTCTCTTATTAGGCAGGCGTCAAAGTCATTGACTACTGCCCTCGATGTCCACAAGAATCTAGCTCAGTACACCATTTGTTTTCCGTTTGATCCCACGGGGCCCACTCATCGTGGAAAGCGAAATGCCGTTCAGAAACTCGATGCATGGTGTAGAAGAATGGAGTCCGAAGCGGCCTCCACGAATCGGCGACTGCACATCGACCTATGGTCTGCGTCGGAGATCTTGGGACTGATGCTCAAGTACGACTCAAACGGTGGGCTCCGTGAGTACTTCTTTGACCAAACAGTCCTCTCAGACGACTGGTTTTCTACGCACGTGACTCTGGCAACGAAAATGGCTGGACCACGGTACTCGCCGGAGTTGAACGTGGAGACAGACATGTGGAAGTGGTTTGCCGCATTTGGGCGAACTGCAGAATGGTCCAGGGAACTATCTGAGAAGGTAGGTGCCCTGGGAAAAGCCAGCGAAGACCTTGCTACTGCTGTCAGCAATAAGCGGGGTGGACCATGGTCGCCGGCTTGGCCGACGAGTTGTCAGCAGGAAGCTCATGCAACCGCCGACCGCATGTCGGCATTAGTGCAGCAGTACAGCCTTCTGAGCGAAAGCGACGACTCTGCCGCATACCATGCATGTGTTCAGCACCTGACGACTCTGCTACAGGATCTCGAGATTGTAGAGGGGCAGCTCCTTGACGACCTCAAAGTCAAGTATGGAAGCGACTTTCACGATACCATTGGGTGGCGCGGGTGGATGTCTCAGTACAACGCGGCGTTCCCTGCAGAGAATCTCGATGAGTCACGCCGCTCGATTCGCGCAACAAACAGATTGCTGGACTGGCTGGAATCGCCAGGTGGGTCGCTGGCCTTCGAACGCGCATTTGTCCTTACTGGTGCGGCTGGTTCCGGAAAGACACATGGCATCTGCGATATTGCAGTCAAGCGTCTTGCTGACCACATGATCACGTGCGTCTTGTTTGGAAGCCAATTTGGAGGTGAACCAGATCCCTGGGTTCGCTTGGCAGAGTCTCTGGGCTTGCCGGGAACACTTGGAATGAACGGGTTGCTGGATGCTCTTGATGCTGCTGCGGAGGCATCAGGTTTTCCTTGCATCATCATTATCGACGCAGTCAACGAGACCCAACCGCTGACATACTGGTATAACCGATTGCTGGCAATGGAAGCTGCCGTGGAACTCAGGAGCAATGTGCGGATTTGCGTGACGTGCAGGACTCCCTTTGTTTCCCATTGTATTCCCGATGGCGCCAAAACCCCAGTGGTCGAGCATCAGGGTTTTGCCAGCATTGAACGTAAGGCCTGTGATGCCTTCTTCAGGCACTACGGGATTACCAGTCCAGTCATGCCGCTCCTGCGGCCGGAGTATTCAAACCCTCTGTATCTCAGGATGGTGTGCGAAACAGCACAATCCCAAGGCTTGCACGACCTTCCGTCCGGATGGCAGGGACTTACCGAGGTGATCGGGGCTTTCATCGGAGAGAAAGAGAAGCAGTTCGCCAGGGACTTCGGTGTCCTTGTTGCGGGTCAAATCGTGCGAAGGAGTCTCAGCGTGGTCGTACGCGCTCTGTACGATTCGGGCAAGACTGCGCTTCCATGGTCGGAAGCCGAATCCACGATAGCCAAAGCGTTGCCGAATGATGGCGTTAGCAGAGTCCTCGACTGGCTTGTCCGATCTGACTTGCTGCTTCAGGACATCCCTCTCGCTGGACCGACAAGTGGTGCTGAACTAACAGTCAGGCCTATGTATGAACGTCTTGGAGACTTCCTGATGGCAGAGCAGCTGTGGAAAGACATTGCTGTAACCGGCGTCAGCATTGCTGCCCGCAACGGCGGCCCGCTTGCCTTGATCCTCCGTGACAAGGATACGATCCGTCAACACGCCGGAATTCTGGAAGCACTGTCTGTCGTTATTCCTGAGCATGAGCACGGACACGAACTGACGGATCTTGCAAGGGATGGATCAGCAAGGGAGGAACTAGTGAAGATTGCCGTAGGTTCCTATCCTTGGCGAGATCCCTCGGCATTCTCCACTGAATCTCAGTGTCTCGCTCGCGAGGCTCTTGCAATACATGGGTTCACATGGCAAGCATTGGATGTCCTCCTGTCAACCTCGTGGCGGCCGTCTTGCGTTGATGCCACGTGTCTCGACTTGATCCTGAAGTCATATCGTCTCACGTATCGTGATGCATGTTGGTGCTCGTATCTTCATGACCGATATGAATCTCAAGGTCTGGTACGCCGCTTCATTGACGCGATGTCCGAGCTTCCGCTTGACAATGTCGATAGTGTCGAGGCCGAACTCCTTGTAACAGTTCTTCTGTGGTTCACATCCGCTGCCGATCGACGCGTCAAGGACCGGGCGACGAGAGCAGCAATAGCCATCCTAATTGTTCATCCGGAGTTTGCGGTACAAACCCTCAAACGTATGCTTGAGTGTGATGACGATGAAGTCCGTGAACGAACGCTGCTGAGTGTCTATGGAGCACTTATCGTCACGCGAGACACGAGCGCGGCCGGAGATGTCGTCGCATGGCTTCATACGGCTGTCCAGGATTCTCCCAGCGATTTTGACAATGCCATCATCAGAGACGACGTTGAATCCATCGCCGAACTGACCGAGATGCTCGGTGTTCATCTCGAGAACATCAACCTTTCCAGCGCGATTGCCCAGCCCAAATCTGCCAAGTGGCCGCTTTCGTTTCCTTCGGAGAAGGAGACTAGACGTTATCAAGATAGCAAGGAACTGCAGAGGCTTGCGTCCAGCTGTCTGTCCGACGACTTCTTCATCTACACGTTGGAGTGTCTTCGTCCTTGGCAGCACTCCGTCCCCAAGAAGGAGATGGCTAGATGGATCCTGAGCACAGTCGTGGCGGGCTTTCGCTATGAAGGTTCCTGCTGCGACCGCTATGACGGCTACATGCAAAAGTACGGGTATGGTCGCATGAGGCCTGAGTGGGCCGAGAGAATAGGCAAGAAGTATCAATGGATAGCTATGTACCAATTGGCGTCAAAGCTCCATGATCACGCCAAGTACAGAAGAAGTCGATTGGATGAAAGAACACGTGCGAACCCCATGATACTCCTTTCGCAGCGAAAGATGGACCCAACTCTCCCTGCCAGTAGCGAGCAGTCTGGACAATGCGATAGTGCCTGGTGGTCCCCAGTGCCTGTGGACCTTCAATGCACTACGTTGGTATCGGACAAGGCGTGGGTTACAAGACAGAGTAACGTGCCGACCTTTCAGTCTCTTCTTGCCGGAATAGATCACGCCGGTGAGAGATGGATGCCGCTCGAAATGTATGCCTCTTGGCAACAGACACGTGAAAAAGGCGGTCTGCTGCTGCGCGATGCCTATATCTCTATACAAAGCTACCTTGTCCCCGAGGCAAGAGTCAATGGTGCTCTCAAGTACTTGGAGCAGCACGACATGTCTCATCTGCCACGGCCAAGGGAGTTTCTATATGGATTTACCGGTGAGTACCCGTGGACTACCGCTTTCAAGGCACAGTTCGCTGAGCCAGGATACGAGAAGGACAGACAACTCCCTTGTACGTTCATTCCCAGCCACAACGAGTTTCCAGCTCAATGGGAGAGTGATGTGTCGCGAGACTGGCATCAGGGCATAAACGTTCCAGCAGCGATATTCTTCTCCTCGCAGGACCTCTGGTGGAATGGACGCGATGGTTACTTCCGTGTTTTGGACAAGAAGGTGATTTTCAGGGACCCATCGCTTGCTGAGGGTGGTCCGGCATCACTGCTGGCCAATATGAGTGACCTTCCGGATAGGTTGAGCAAGAATCGGAAGCGACTCGTGTGGGTCCTGACCGGCGAGAAATACACCACGGGTGGTACCGACCGAATTACGTTCAGGACCACTTTCAGCCAAGTTGCACAGCTGAACACGGATGGGACTGTGAAGTACGGGGAAAGAGCTTTCTTTGATGACCAAGGGCACAGATTAGCTGGAATACAACAGCGACACTAATTGTTAGGCTGCGACGTTCGCCAAATCCCTTCGCTCTCTCCTATGGCGGAGTCGTCTCATCAGGGCAATCGAGCGGAACCCGGTATTTGCACGGTTCACCAAGGAAGTCGCTGGATACGTCTGTACCGTGTGCGGAGCTCCAGGGTTCGCTAAGGTCCGAGGAGGAAAATACGCTGAGGCCCATCACAAAGAGCATCTTGCGTTGGGTAGTGCAGATGCTCCAAGCAACATGACCTGCGTGTGCCCTACGTGCCACGCCGCGCTCCACTATGGATCAGATCAAGCTCTCAGAGACAGGGCTCTACCCTCATTTGCCCCCGAGGTCCTGTCTTGGCGTTGAGAATCCGCCCGCTCTCGGTACAGAAGTGTGCGCAGCGGTGCGCGACCGTCCCTGCCTGCTACACGTGAATGTGGTCAGGATGGGATTCTATCGGGCGATCTTGCAGATGAGCGAAGTCCGCGATGCGCCTCTGTACTTACTTTGAGGAATCCTGTCGCCCCCATATCGGCCTCCCGTATTACAACAATCCCAATTCCTGTAACACATAGAGCACTAGATAGTCATGGATACAAGCACCTGACAACTCGGTCTCCTGCTTTTCACAACTGTTCCGGAGAAGGGCGAAATAGGCCAGAAGCATAACGTCCCGGGAACCTCAATACCGAGCGCAGGATCTCCGAGAGACGAAGCAACGGAACAATGGCTGGACCCCGAGCGGACAATCACCAATCGGGAATCTCGCTCCGCTAACCCAGAAACAGAGTAACTTTGCCCTCTTCCTGCATACTATGTTAACATTCGGAGGCCGTTATAAGAGACTCGGGTCCTGACTTTCTTCGGTTGGCATTCTTGGCATTGGTCATCCTCATTGCCCTTCTCTGGGTATTGTCCCTCTATAGGGAGGGGCGCTTTGTCTACATGCGTCCGACCTCCTGTTGCTCCTATTGGCAGACTGTGCTAGTCTCTATGTAATCAGCAAGTAAGGAGGCTTGGGCATGGGAATGTTCGCCTGGCTTCAGAAAAGAAGGACTACCAACACGACGGAAGAGAACCGTTCTGTCATCGAGGATTTCACGCGAGCGACCGTGAAGGCGGGCAAGGAGTCACATGATTCCACGACAGCGCCGCAGAAAGTTGATCTTGCGCCACCTGCTGCATCACCAACCAAGGACCCCTTGCATCTGGTTCCACCCGAAGACTCTGTCGTTGATCCACGGGTCGAAGATATGGTCACGAAGTATCTCGCTGGCAAGTCGGGTGTTTCGGACGGTCTGAAACGTCTCATGGTATACGAACTGCAAAAGTTCTGCACGGAGTGGGGAGGGTATGTCGCCGAAAGCCAACCAGGAAACGGCGCCAACGTCGAACCACCGGACTCAGTATGCTGTGGGTGGATGAACGCGTGGTTCAAAGCACCAAGACCAGCCACCACTGCCAACCATCTTAGTCAGCCTGTCGACGGCCGGAGTATGGCACGGGCGCACTTCTTCTCGGAAGGGCTTGATCGCGTCAACCATGGGATCTCCCCGATCGAGGATGAGCACCTGGGCGAGCTCTTGGATCTGACTGCGACTCTTGAAGCCTTCTTGAAGAAGCCTGTCGACTACGGAGCCGTTCCCGACGCGAACGCTGCCTCGCTGTTGCCGTCCATGCTGAACGAGTTGGCGCAGGACGCACGGCAGGCAGGGATTGGGGACGAGGAGTTCATTCTCAACCTGGTCAACGTGGCACGCGCCTTTTGGTCACGGTACAACGGCGTGGCTGCACCGACTGCCGCTCTATGCTCGCGAGTCAGGTGTGAAACAATGAAGCCTATACTTAAAGGGCTGATACCGATATACATGGAAGACAAGCCGATGCCCTTCTGCCGCACGACGGCCTACTGCGATGACAATATGCCGACTCCAACAGTAACCGGGGGCCTCATCAAGCTCCATGGGGCGTATGGTCGGGTGTTTGATATGGAGTCGACCTACGGTTGCCTACAGAGGGCAGATCAAATGCGAGATGCGCTGTGTCCGTCCGAAAACATGGAGGATCTCGCCAAGCTACTGAATCCCCTTTTCCAGTTCAACGAGCAACAAAAGGCTGTAGTGGGGTTAGGGCACATCGTTGTGGACAAGCTGCCTCAGTAGCGGGCTGAGCCCCAGCGCATGTGCCTCCTGACCCTGCTCTAGCTTGGGAGGTTCTTGGGTTTCTGTCGACTCAACTCCAGATTCTACGTCCAGGGCCAATCCAGCACAACTTGACTGAGCGGGTGTGGCCAACTCGTTGCGCTGCCCTCGGCCACCACCTAGAATCGAGGAACCACCAAGGCCTGTAGCCGCGAACCAAGCGCTGCCCCTTCCGTGGGTCTTCATCTGGAGCCATTCTTGTGACAGTCCCCGGACACTCATCGGAAGGGCCACCATGGTTGATGAGGTACTGGGCAATTATGCCAATCACAATCATGACGATGAGAACAACAATTCCCTTGCCGAAGTTGTCCACTAGCGCCCCATCTCCTTGCCATTCATACAGCACCCCGACCTTGCGAGGCGAACCCTGTCCTCGGGATCACA
>Ga0209226_10000308_pt1 | contig 29575 bp, 23 predicted proteins | sample BarGraNGADG00212_2_FD_184497 | JGI IMG/M metagenome (GOLD analysis project Ga0209226, IMG submission 184497) | Arctic peat soil microbial communities from Barrow, Alaska, USA - Barrow Graham LP Ref core NGADG0011-212 (SPAdes) (version 2) | ecosystem: Environmental > Terrestrial > Soil >...
GACCCTGGATTCCGCCGCATCACCCGCCTGGCTGATCGCGACCTGCCGAACCTGCCGCGTGATCACGAACGACACGAGCACAAGCATCACTACTACGATGAACCAGGCCACCGGGCGTTTCCAGCGGAGTTCGGCGGGCGAGATAACCCCGATCATCTTGCGGTTGACGCGCGCGCAGCAGATGTCCATGAGTCTTTGGGGGTCGGCAGTCGGGTTCTGATAGATGGCTTGCATCGGAGTTTCCATCTCGATGTAGATCATCTCGCAGTTCGGGCCGTTGGGCTCCGGCCTGCCGTGCTTGAACGCGTCCACGTTAGCCGCCATCCACGACTTTGGAATCTCTCGCGTATACTCTTTATAGCCGTATTTAATGAGCTTATCGGGATTGACGTATTTCCACATTCCGTTTTCGACATAGCTGCGGGTGCGGATTTCCTCGGCACGGGGGCCGGTCATGAACTTGATATACTCCCAGGCCGCCCTCCTGACCCTGGGGTCCTTGATCTGACTGCTCATTCCCCACATACCGGCGTTGATCTCGTTGGCCTTTATGCCGGTCGGACCGGCGGGTAGGGGAGCAATGCCCAGCAGCGAAGGGTTCAGGTCGGATGAGGTCGCGATCGCGTCCTGAGAATAGTTAAGCCACATTGCTATCTTGCCGAGCTTCTGATCCTGGGCATAGTTGCTGTTGTAGCTGGCAACGCCGAGATAGGTCTTACCGTCGCGAGTCCACGGGTCGCGGGTCAGCTTCTTGAAGAACCTTAGCGCCTCCACGCCGCCGTGATCATTGAAGACGGCGCGGTAGTTTCCGTTCTTGTCATGAGCGATCACGTCGCCCCCGGCCTGCCAGATGAAGTCCGTCAGAAACCACGATCCCGACGGCATCGGAAAACCAAACCCCCACTGGCCATTCTCGGGTATCGTAAGCTTCTTGGCGTACTCGTAGAACTCATCCCAGTTCCGCGGCGGTCTGTCCGGATCGAGTCCCGCGTCCCTGAACAAATCCCTGCGATAGTGCAGAGCCATAGCGCACTGAAACCAGGGGATGCAGTAGACGTGGCCGTTGACGGTGATGACCTTGCGAATCTGCGGGTTTATGCGAGCGAGGACTCCGGGATCGTTTTTCAGGAACTGATCGAGGGGTTCCATGAACCCCTGGCCCAGAAACGTGTGAAGCTTGCGGAAGTTTACATAGAACACATCCGGAGCGGTCCCGCCCGCCATTGCCAACAGGAAGCTCGACTCCGCAGCCGGCCCCTGAATCGTGAGACCACTGGTTGCGATAAGCTCGATCTCGGGGTGCTCCTTCTTGAAAGCCTCGAACACGGCCCGGGTGGATCTGCCAAACGGTGTTGGATCGTCCTTTCGGGGGATACCCGAGCCGCCCCACATGCGAAGAACTACCGTGTCCTTGCCGTGGGTTACGGGGTTGGCAACAGCAGCAGTCAGTGGGAATATAAAACTCAGGATGAAGGCTAACGCCAGCGCGGACGCGAACAAACGGTTGGTTTTCACTCTGTCCCTCTCTAAGCTCAAGTATATCGGCGACAGAGTCACGAGTCAACATCAGCGTATGGGGTTTGTCTACGGACAGATTTATAAATCCCGAGGGGCGAAATTGGAGATGATCTCGGTAACGCTCAAATATCTTCTTTCCGGAAGCTCCTCTATTGCGTCCAGGATTGCGTCGGGAGCCTCGTTATCCTCCGCGCAACGGAGTACCTCCATTCGCGAGCAGGGGAAGATTGTTTCATCCACATAGGCTCCAAGCAGAGCTGCTGATCTGGTGCCGGCATTTGCCCCCATTGTGGTTCCCTCCTTAGATGTAGGCGCATCCTTGGCGGTGCACATTACTTCCTGCTCAGTATACCCATTCTGCGGGATTTTCTAACGCAGATATTCATAGAATCGCCACTCTGCGCATGAGCCTGACTGCTTGAGCCACGGCTTGCTGCTACGGGACGATTCGCGCTTGCAGGGGAGCGCGCTTGAGCAGTCTCATGCTGTTCGCTATCACCAGCAGCGCGCTGCCTTCATGGCCGATAACACCGGTGGCGAGGTTCACTTTCTTTGACAATGCGCCGGCGACCAGTGCGATCACGACAAGAAGTGCGAATGAGATGTTTTGGAGGATGATCCGCCTTGCCCCGCGGCTCAAGGAGACAGCGTAGGGAAGCATCGCGATGTCATCACCCATCAACGCTACGTCAGCGGCCTCGATAGCTGCCGGGCTGCCCGCGCCGCCCATCGCTACGCCAACATCCGCCGCGGCAAGCGCGGGGGCGTCGTTGATGCCGTCGCCGACCATCATCACTTTCTCCCGGCCGGCTCCGAGCCGGCGAATCCTGTCCAGTTTGTCCTCGGGCAGAAGCTCGGCGTGTTCTTCGTCAAGTCCGAGCTGCCTGGCAATGGCTCGACCACTTTGAGCGGTGTCGCCGGTGAGCATTACTGTTTTTCGGATCCCCGCGGCCTTGAGGCCGCGTATAGCGCCCGCGCTGCTCTCTTTGACCGTGTCCGCCGCGCCTATGGCTCCCCAGAGCACGGTGGAATCCGACAGGTAGACCACGCTGCAGCCCCGAGTCTGCATCTCAGCCATCGCCGTCGAGCCCGGCACCTCGATCGAGAGCTCTTCCATCAGCCTCCTGCTCCCGATGTAAAATGCCTCGCCATCAACGACGGCGCGCGCCCCCTTCCCAGGAAACGCTTCAAAGAAGGAGACCTGGGCCTCGACAACGCCTGCATCCCTCGCCCATTTCATGACGGCGTCGGCTATCGGGTGTTCCGACCGGCTTTCCAGCGCCGATGCCACGGCCATTACCTGTTCCGCGGTGTGCGAGTTGAACGGGACCACTCCGCATATCGACAGCTCGCCTTTGGTGAGCGTGCCGGTCTTATCAAATGCCGCAATTGACACATTGCCGAGTGTTTCGAGATGAACGCCGCCCTTGATCAACACTCCCGATCTCGCGGCATTCCCTATCGCCGCCACGATCGCAACAGGAGTCGAGATCACGAGCGCGCACGGGCACGAGACAACCAGCAGCGTGAGCGCGCGCTCCACCCAACCCCTGTGATCGCCACCGAACCACATAGGCCCAACGGCGGCAAGCAGCGCCGCAAGCCCGATGACGGCGGGGGTGTAGTAACGGCCGAACGTCTCACTGAACCGCTGCGTCGGGGCTTTCTGCGCCTGCGCCTCCTCGACCATGTGGACTATACGGGCGATGGTATTGTCATCCGCGGAGCTGGTCGTTCGCACCTCCATCGAGCCACGGCCGTTGATCGAGCCGGCATATACGACGTCCCCTTCGGCTTTGCTTTTGGGCACGGATTCGCCGGTGATGGGGGATTCGTCAACGGCAGACGCCCCGCCAATCACAACCCCATCCACCGGGATCTTGTCACCGGGCTTGATAAGCGCAACTTCTCCGACCTCGATCTCCTCTAAGCTGACGATCTCGACCTTCCCGTTCCTTTTGACCGACGCGGAAGTTGGGAACGCCTCGATCAGGGAGGAAATGGACCGGCGGGTCTTGTCCACCGTATACGCTTCCAGAGACGAGCCCAATGAGAACAAGAACATCACCGCCGCCGCCTCGGAGTAGTCGTGAAGAGCTATGGCGCCGACTGCGGCCACTGTCACAAGCAGGTTGGTGTCGAGAGCAAGCCCGCGCAGGCTCAGCAGCCCGGTCCGGGCGGGGAAAACTCCACCGATGACTGCGGACAGGACAAACAGCGAAGTGGAAAGCGTCGAGCTTCCCTGCATTGCCCACGCGATGCCTCCGGCCGCCAGAAGCGCTCCGGACAGAGCGGTCAGCCGCAGCCTGAGATTGCGTTGGGCGCGCGCCTTGGGTGATGGACGGGCCGCGGCCCTATCGACTTCCACATCGTATCCGAAGCCGCGAACCTTCTTTTCGACTGCGGCGAGCGTGGTAAGCTGCGGCTCAAACTCAACGATGAGCACGGATGTCGCGTAGTTCAGCGACGCCCACGCGACTCCGCGCATCCGCGAGATCGCTCCCTCGAGCTTGCCCGCGCAGTCGGGGCAGTCCAGCCCGGCTACCCGCACCACCTCGTGCTTGTAGCGCTCGCCGACGTTGACGCCCAGAGCGCACGCGCGCTCCTTGACTTCCTCGAAAGTGAGCAAGTGTTTGTCGTAGGAGATATCGATTGTCCGGCGGTCGGGGTTGATTGAGACGCTGTGCATCCCATCGAGGCCCAGAAGCATTTCGCGCAGGCGCTCGATGCACTGCTCGCAATCCTCGAAGTAATCCGGCCATACAACCGGGATGTCCAGCGTTTGCGTTTCCATTAGAAACCGAACAATCGCTCGGCGTTATCGTGCAGGATCGCCTGCTGTTCACCGGGCGTCAAGTTCGCTTCCTCGTAGAGACCCATACAGAAAGCAGGGTCGAACAGGCCGGCGTCGGTCCCGAACAGAACGCGATCCGCGCCGGCGGCGTCCACGGTAGTCCGCGCCTTGCCTGGTTCGGTCGCGCTGTTGCAGAACTCTGTATAAGTATTTGTCGTATTCTTGAGCACGTCTATCGCCTCTCGCCAGCCATCCGCTCCGCCATGTCCCATTATGATAGGCAGCTCGGGGAATTCCCCGGCCAGCTTGCCGATCTTCGCCACCTCGCCCGCGCCCCACGTATGGACGAGGAACGGAACCTTCTTATGTGCGAATATCGCGACAAGCTCTCTCGTCGCGGGCGCGTCGATGGACACTCTTGCATACCCAGGATGGTACTTGACTCCCACGAAGTTCGGCAGACCGAGGTACTTCTCGATTTCCCGCACGGACTGCTCCGGGTAGTTCGGGTTGATCGTGACGTAGCCGAACAGGTCATCCGAACCGTCTATCGCTTCCGCCAACTCCGCATTACCCTCTACAAAGTCGTTCACAATCGCCTTTGTATGAGAAAGCAGCGTCTTCGAGATGCCCCACCTGCCCATCAGGTCCCGCACGCAGCCGGCGTCGGGATTGCGCATCGGGAACGGCCATGGCCCCAGATGTCCATGCACGTCGATAGTCGGTCCCGCGAACCGACCGGCGTTGTACACGGCATCGTCCACAGTCCTGGACAGGGTCTTACCCAGCTTTGCCATCTGATTGCCGATGACCCTATGCATGTTACCCGCCAGAACCTTGGCTTGGTCGCCGGGCGACAGCTCGGAACCCAAAATCATATTGATCGCGGGCCGAATGCACCGGTCCGGCGCGCAAGCGCCCAGAGCGAGGTTCTCAATGCCCACCATCTCGGACGCAATCTCGACAACGCCGGGGGTTATGAACGGGGAGGTCGATATCAGAGTGTTGGGCCGGGATGCGGCGGCGGAAAGCGCCTCCCCCAACACCCCGTAACCTGCCCCAAGCAGGATCATCGGGTTTGATGTATGCTTCGCAATGCTAACAGCCCGCGAGGCTGCCCCTGGGGCGCCAGCCGACAGCATCAACGGCATTTCGTGCCGCGCGCAAGCATCGACGATCCTCGCAAAAAGCGCCGAATCCACCGGCCAGCCCTGAATTTCCGGGAATACCCGAACCGCGGCAAACCCGAGCCCCGCGACCCGCGCGATCTCGTCCTCGAACCGATAGCCCGCCCTCGGGTCCACGCTCGCGACCGGGAGCAGTTCCTCGTGAGCCAGGGACGCTTGCAGGGCATCGTCGTTGCCTTCGCGAGCGTCATAAGCGCGGGCCTTGAGCGAGTAGGCCATCACGTAGGATATGCCCTGCGCCCGTTCGGCCTCGATCAACGCCTGCAGCGATGTATCCCTGCCTCCGGCAGCGGCAAAACCAAAACAGGCGTCACAGTCGATTATCCGCAATGCTGATCCCCTTACTTCGCGTACGTCTTGGCGACCTTGGTAATCGCGGTCGCGATGTCATCGACGTCCTTCTCGGTGAAGAGCTCGTTGCACGGAGCGATGAGCAATCCGCGGAGGATCTCCAGCGTATTCGGGCAATCCTCTGCCTTGTAGGTAAGCTCCTTGCCGTAGTGCGGGCAGCTAAAAGGACACTGGCTCTTGCCATAAGTGGCCTTGTCCTGGAGGATCTGGCACATGTAGATCGGCTGTCCGATGTAGCCGTGGCCCACGCTGATTCCCTCGGCGCTTACGGCCGCCGCAAACTCCTTCGGGCTGATCGCAAGAGCCTGCTCGTCGATCATGAAAGGATACTGCCACCACGAGTGCTCGCAGCCCTCGCGCACCTTTGGCGTGAGCACGCCTGCGACGCCCGCCAGCCTTTCGTTGACGGCTGCCGCCGCGGCTCTCCGCCTCTCGACTACGCTCTCGACCTTGCCGACCTGCGCGGTGGCGACCGCTCCGGTAAGCTCGTTCATCCTATAGTTGAGGCCGAGGAAGCCATACTCTCTGACTCCGCCTCCGCGCGGCCAGCCCTTGTCGGCGAACAGCCTGGCGCGTCGCGCGAGCTCGTCATCATTGGTCACGAGGATTCCGCCGTCGCCGCTGGACATGTGCTTGGACTGCTGCAGGCTGAAGCAGCCGATCTCGCCCATCGTTCCAACGAGCTTGCCTTTATACCGCGAGAGATATGATTGACAGCAGTCCTCGATGACCGCGATGTTATACTTTTTGCCCAGGGCCAGAATTGCGTCCATGTCCGCCGGCTGGCCGAAGAGGTGTACGACGATTATGGCCTTCGTCTTGTCGGTGATCCTGCTCTCGATGCTTGCGGGCAGCAGATCGTAGTAGTCGAGTTCCAGGTCGGCGAAGATCGGGATGCAGTTCTGCAGCATTATGGGAGCCACGGTGCCCATGTCCGTGATCGGGGTCGTGATCATCTCCTGCGCCACATCCGAGTTCAAAGCTCCCAACGCCGTATGGATCGCCGCGGTCCCCGAAGTCACTGCAACCGCGTGCTTCATGTTAAGCTTTGCGGCAAAATCTTGCTCAAACTTATCCACAAACTTGCCGCCGTAACGGAACAGTTTGCCTGAGTGGATTACCTCAGTCAGATTGGCGATTTCCTCATCCCCGAAGGTTCGCCCACTGATGTCGCCAACGCTCGGCAGCCGCGCCGTTCTTACAGGTTGTCCACCATTGACAGCCAGATCGCTCATTGTGATTCCTCCCAAGTCTAATCTACACATCTACGACTATCGCATCGATGTCAGAGGCCGGAATGCCGGCCCCGGAGGCCGTCAGCGAAGCAAGTCGCGAGGTCACGGCATTTGCCGCGAACCGCAGCGCTTGTTCGCGCGTATGAGCTTCCGCATGCACCTCCGGGAGGGCAGGTATCCTCACTGATACCCACCCGGTGGCGTCGGTTGTCACGTCTACCTTATAGCGGCGGATCATGTGCTTTGACTTCCTCTACGATGCGTATGCGCCCATTGTACTCCTGCCGGTCTGCCATGTAAACACGGGATTCCTGTTGAGGCCGTAAAAATGCTAGAATATCACTTGTAGGGGCGAAGCATTTGCAGGCATGCCTGTTGACGCTCGCTAAGCTTGTGTGCAAATGCTTCGCCCCTACGGGTGCCAGGAAGGGTTGACATGACGCGCATTCCATCGCGAGAGCATATCGAGCAACACACAGTCGAGTATCTCCGCACAGCCGGAGGAACCAGGCCGGACCTGCGCGTGGTCGATACCGAACAGGGCAAGATCGTCGTCAAGGACTTCAGCAGAAGCGACATCTTGTTCCGGTTGATCGTCGGCCCGATCCTTATACGCCGCGAGTATGGAGCGCTGCGCAAGCTTATCGGCGTGGACGGTGTGCCACGGCTTGTCGGCAGACTCGATCGCTACGCGCTTGCTATCGAGCACGTGCCAGGGGTAAGCCTCGACCGGGTCCTGCCGGCAGCGCTGACCGGCGACTTCTACACTGATCTTCGGCGCGTAATCGATGATATGCACTCGCGCGGAGTTGCCCACTGCGACCTCCGAAGCCGGGGCAATGTGATGCTTGGCGACGACGGTCGGCCCTACGTGATCGACTTCGCCGCGTGCGTGTTCCGGGGCAGGGGGCTCAACCCGTTCTTCAGATGGCTGTTCGGGCAGTTCGTTCTTGCCGACCGCAACGCCGTCCCGCGCATCAAGCAGCGCCTCTCGCCGGAGCTTCTTACCGACGACGATAAGGCCGAACTCGCCACCCCTCTTCCATTCGAGCGTCCCGCGCGGTTCATCGGCGAGAGCGTTCGCAAAATCACCCGCAAGCTGCTCACCCGCCGCCAGTAGGCAACAAACCCGATACGCCAGCTTAACTCACACTTAACCCGTAGGAAACAAGCGCAGCCTATACTCATATTATGGACGCAGCTCGCCAACGAGCAGTCGCCCAGGAGGGTATGGGATGAAGGACACGCTGTTTCTGATCACACTTCTCGCTTGCGCAATCGGCGCACAGGCGACTCCATCGACCACCTACTGGACTCCCTGCACCATCGACATCCAACCGGCGGGCGTCGCGCATCTCGGCATTGACGACTACTCCACGGTCGGCTCGACCGCTCCAGCGAGCCAGTTCCCTACGGATTTCGGCCTGACATTCGGCGCGAACCTGACATCCAGGCTAGCCGCTGAGTACGGCATTGACGTCTTGACTCCGGGCGCAAACCCGCTCTACTTCAATGCCAAGATCGGCTTCCGAGAGAACGTTCTTTCGAAGTCGGCTCCCGCTCTGCAGTTGGGCTTGTTCAACTTCGGGACAAAGAACGACGTTACGAACCAGAACATCGCCTACTTGACCGTCGGCAAGAGCCTGCCTAACGGGCGCACGCGGCTCGCGGCTTCCTACTACATTGGCAACGATAACGTCTTGCGCGGCAGCGCGGGCGAGAAGCAGAACACGGGCTATATGGTTGCCTTTGACCATGCTCTCGTGCCCGGCAAGGTGGTTCTTGCGGGAGACTATGCGAGCGGCAAAAACGCCATCGGCGGCGGCGGAGTAGGGGTCTACTACTGTTTCACCAAAGATATCAGCCTTCTAGCCGGCCCGGTCTGGTTCAACGATACCCAGCTCAACGGTCCCGCGAAAGTGACCTTTCAGCTCGATGTGAATTTCTGATTTGGCGAAACGCCCGTGCAACGAAAACGCAACTGTGCCGAAATGGGCTGGAAACACCCATGGCCGATCATTAAGTATGGCATGTTTTGATGCTAAGGATGGAGGCACTGCAATGAGATACGGAATACTACGGCGGTTTGCGGGGGTTGCGCTTTGCGCGCTTGGAGCGACCGCGCTCCTGGGCGGCGCGGCTTCGGCGGAAAGCGCGTCCAAGATCAACGCCGGGGATACCGCGTGGGTTCTTGCGAGCAGCGCGTTGGTAATGATCATGACCCCCGGTCTGGGGCTCTTCTACGCGGGAATGGTTCGGAGAAAAAACGTGCTCGGGACTATCCTGCAGAGCTTCGTTTTAGTTGGAGTGATCGGTGTGCTGTGGGTGCTTTATGGCTACAGCGTTGCGTTCGGTCGCGACCACTGGGGACTCATCGGGTCATTGGACTGGATCGGGCTTAGAGGCATCGGCATGGGCCCGGCAAAGGCTCCGTTCGATGCGCTCTACGGGGCGACAATTCCGCAGGAAGCCCACATGATGTTCCAGGGCATGTTCGCAATCATCACCCCCGCGCTCATAACGGGGGCCGTGGCGGAACGCATGCGCTTCAAGGCGTTCTTTATCTTCATGATCCTTTGGGCTACGGTCGTCTACAACCCCGTTGCGCACTGGGTTTGGGGAGTGGACGGATGGCTCTGCAAGCTCGGAGTGCTCGACTTCGCCGGTGGAACCGTTGTGCACATCTGCTCTGGGTTCGCCGCGCTCTGCTGCGCGATGGTGCTGGGCAGGCGCAAAGGCTACGGTCGAGAGGAGTTCAAGCCTCATAACCTGACGATGACCCTCATCGGCACCGCGCTTCTCTGGTTTGGCTGGTTCGGGTTCAACGCCGGCAGCGCGCTTGCGGCCAACGGCCTGGCGGCCAACGCATTCGTCGTCACCAACACTGCAGCCGCAACCGGCGCAGTCTCATGGCTGCTCATCGAATGGCTGCATCGCGGAAAACCCACCGCCCTGGGCGCGGCGAGTGGGGCTGTCGCCGGATTGGTCGCGATCACGCCCGCCTCGGGATTCGTGGGGCCGATGGCGTCTATCGCGATTGGCGGATTCGTCAGCCTCCTATGCTACGGCGCGATCATGCTTAAGAGCAGGCTTGGTTATGATGACTCCCTCGACGTATTCGGCGTGCACGGAGTCGGCGGAACCTGGGGCGCGATTGCGACCGGCCTTTTCGCGACCACCGCCATCAACGCGGCCGGCGCGAACGGTCTCTTTCACGGCAATCCGGCGCTGCTGGGCAAGCAGTTGATCGCCATTGTGGCGGTCGGGAGCTACTCGTTTGTTGTGACGTTCCTGCTTCTCAAACTGACGGGCCTGATCACGCCGCTGCGGCTTGAGAAGGACGACGAGGACATGGGCCTCGATCTAAGTCAGCACGGCGAGGTAGGCTACATACTATAGCGGCGCGCCGTCGGCAACTGTACATTAACAACTCGGAAACTGGGCCGCAACAGAGTGGAAACACGCCGGAAACAGCGGTGCTCTAAACTTGACTTGTGCAACTTCGCACAGGAGGGTTGAAGGGCTATGATCGACACAGGTGACACGGCATGGGTCCTGGCGGCGACGGCGATGGTTATGCTTATGACGCCGGGACTGGGGCTGTTCTATGCGGGAATGGTCCGCAGGAAGAACGCTCTTGCGACGATTCTGCAGAGCTTCATAATGGTCGCGATTGTGGGGGTGCTGTGGGTCCTTTATGGATACAGCCTGGCTTTTGGCAAGGATCATTGGGGCCTGATAGGCTCGCTGGATTGGGTAGGTCTGAGGCACGTTGGATACGACGCCTATCCCGGCACGAAGATACCCCACCAGGCCTTTATGCTCTTCCAGGCGATGTTCGCGGTTATCACTCCCGCGCTGATCACCGGAGCGTTCGCCGAGCGCATGCGGTTCAAGGCGTTTCTTATCTTTGGCGTGCTCTGGGCAACGTTCATCTACGATCCGATAGCTCACTGGGTGTGGGCCCCCGGCGGATGGCTGGCCGCCGCTGGAGCGATGGACTTCGCGGGCGGGATCGTGGTGCACATATCATCAGGAATCGCGGCGCTGTGCTGCGCGCTCGTGCTGGGTAGGCGCAAGGGGCACGGGCATGAGGAGTTCAAGCCGCACAACCTGACGATGACCCTGATAGGCACCGGTCTGCTTTGGTTCGGATGGTTCGGTTTCAATGCAGGCAGCGCGCTTGCCGCGAACCGGGTGGCGGTTACCGCGTTCGTCGCCACGAACACTGCCGGAGCTATGGCGGCGGTGGTCTGGATGTTCGTCGAATGGTGGCACCGCGGCAAGCCAACCGCACTTGGCGTGGCGAGCGGCGCGATCGCGGGTCTTGCGGCTGTGACGCCGGCTTCGGGCTACGTCGGGCCGATGGGCGCGATGGCAATAGGTTTTGTGGCCGGAGGACTCTGTTATCTTGCTATCATGGTCAAGGGCAGACTGGGTTACGATGATTCGCTGGACGTGTTCGGGGTCCACGGGATCGGAGGCATCTGGGGAGTGCTCGCCACGGGCCTGCTTGCCAGCAGCGTTCTTAACGCTTCCGTGAAGAACCCGGGGCTGCTGCACGGCGGCACGTTGATCGTCAGCCAACTCATTGCAGTGGTTGCGGTGTGCGCGTATTCGTTTATCGGAACGTTTCTCCTGCTGAAACTGACGGGAGTGATAACGCCCTTGCGAGCGGAAAAGGATGATGAGGAAGCCGGTCTGGACTTGAGCCAGCACGGCGAAGTCGCTTACAGTCTGTAGAACACCGGAGGGTCGAGAGATGATCAAGTTGGAAGCTATCATTCGTCCCAGCAAACTGGACGATGTCAAGGACGCTTTGGACGAGATCGGGATCAAGGGGATCACCGTGACAAGCGTAATGGGAGCGGGCAAGCAGCGCGGCAGGACCCAATACTACAGGGGCCAGGAATATGTCGTCAACCTGCTCGACAAGACGAAGCTCGATATCGTCGTGTCGGACGACAAGGTCGAGAGCGTCATCGACGCCATTACTAAGGCCGCGTTCACCGGCGAGATAGGCGACGGCAAGATATTCCTGAGCAAAGTCGAGGACTGTGTGCGTATACGCACCGGCGAAAGGGGCGAGATCGCCCTCTAACCCATGCGAGTCGATTGCTTCGACAATCTGACGGATAAGCGCGACCTGTCGCCCACATTGCTGGGGCAGCGGGACGCGCTCGCCAGCCAGGCCGATGCCATGACCGGGGTCGGGCTGATGACCGCCTACAGCGATCTCACCGATGCCCTGGTGGCGCGCATCTTCGATCTGGCCGTGCTGGAAGCCGAGGCCGATGCGCCACAATCTGGGACTACGGCCGTGGCGGAGATTGCCGTGGCCGCTGTTGGGGGCTATGGCAGGCAGGAGATGGCCCCGTTTTCCGACGTTGACGTGGCGTTTCTGGTCGAAGGCGAAGAGGACAGCGAGGTTGACACCGTCGCCAAACGCGCCTTTCGCATCCTGATGGACGTTCTCGACGAGGCCAAACTCAAGGTGGGTTACTCCTATCGCCGGGTCGATGAGGTCGATCACCTGCCTCTGGAGACCCAGACCGCGCTGCTGGACGCCCGCTGCGTCGCCGGCAGCATGACTGTGTTCAACACGTTCCACGCCGCTTTGAAGGCGGCGATAATCCCCGTCGCGTTCGTGACCGGCCACGTGGACGGGCGCAGCTCGGAGTCGGGAACGCCGTTCGCCGTTGAGCCCGATGTCAAGGAGGGGCCGGGTGGGCTGCGGGATTTGCATGCCGCCCGCTGGATCGCGCAGGTTGCTTTCGGCCTGACCAATGGAACGGTCTGGAACAGCCTTCGCGCGTATGGAGTGCTCACGGACGCTGAGATTGTCGAGGTGGAAGAGTGCCGGGAGTTTCTGTCACGCACGCGCAATGCGCTCCACCTGGCTGCCGGCCGCGCTCTGGACGTATTGACCACGTCGCGCCATTCGGCAGTAGCCGCGGCGCTCGGGTTCGCGAGTCCGCGTGAGTTCATATCCCGCTACTACAGCCAGGCTCACCTGCTGGCCCGGATTCTGAGCAAGGTCGCCGACGCGTCTCTGGAATGCGATCTGGCGGTGGAACCTGGGGTCATCGCCCGCAACGGGCGGCTTCGTATACTCGACAAGGGCTTGTTGGCGCGCGATCCCTGCGCCATTGCGAGGCTGTTCCAGCATTCGCAGTCATACCACCTGCGATTTGAGCGCGATGCGTTCGACATGATCTGGGAACATGCTCGGACATTCACCCTGACGCCGGAGGCCGGGCGTCTTTTCCTGGACATGCTCTCTCGTCCCGGCGCGGGATCGGTTCTGCGGCTGATGGCGGACGCGGGAGTCTTGCAGGCGATCATCCCGCAGTTCGGGGAGTTGATGTATCTGATCCCCGGAGATGCCGCGCACCAATTCACCGTCGGCGAGCACAGCTTGCGCGCCGTCGAGGAGCTTGAGAGACTGTTTGGTGAGAACGACGGCCAGTTTGCGGACGTCTTCTCCCGGATTCAGCATTTGGACGTTCTATTCCTCGCGGTTCTGCTGCACGACATCGGAAAGCTGGATTCGGAGCCGGATCATGCGAAAAGCGGCGCGTTGCGCGCCTCGAAGCTGGCTGCCGAACTCGGGATGGCGGACGACGCGGTCTCTAAAGTAGTGTTCCTGGTGCGGAACCATCTTAAGATGAGCGAGACAGCCCGGCTTCGCGACCTGCAGCAGAAGAAAACGATCTCGAACTTCGTCGGGACGTTCGGTGTAGGGGCGAAGCATTTGCACGAAACGCCCCTACTGCTGGACATGCTGTTTCTGCTCACGGTTGCCGACTCCCGGTCGGTCGGCTCGGCGGGATGGAGCCAGGTGCAGATCCGATTCCTCTTTGAGCTGCACGAACGCGCAATGTCGGCGATTCGTTCGCCTGATGCGGCGGGGCCCGACATCGAGCGCCACCGGACGCGTGTCCGGCGCGAACTGTGCCTTGCGAATCTCCCGCCCGATGAGGTGGACGAGCACTGCGCCTCCATGCCGGCGAGTTACCTGCTCAACACCCCGCCGGAGGAACTCGCCGCGCACATCGGTTACGTTCGCACCGTCAGAGAGGGCTCCCGCGCGGTGGAGACGCGCGACGAGCCCGGCGGGCAGTTCACCGAGCTTACGGTCGTCGCCATGGACCGCGCCGGTCTGCTGAGCCAAGTCGCGGGCGTGCTGCACGCGCTCAGCGTGGATGTGCACGCCGCGCAGATATTCACCCGTCATTCTGGTGAGGACATAGCCATCGACCTGCTCTACATCGACTTCGAGGGCCGCCAGCTCGCGGAAACGAAGAAGTGGCAGGTGGAGGGAGAGCTTCTCAAGTTGCTCGCCGGCGAGGTGACCGTTGACGACTTGCTGCGTCGCAGAGGCCGCCATGAGTTCAGCCGACCGGAGGAGCTGTCCGTCAAGGAGCTCGCGAACCTATCCGATCACCACACCGTGCTGGAAGTCCGCACCCAGGACACTCCCGGCCTCTTGCACTACCTGACTCGGAAGATTTCCGAGCAGGCTTTGAATATCCACAGCGCCCGGATCGCAACCTGGGGCCACGAGGCGCGGGATGCGTTCTACGTGACCAACCCCGACGGCAGCAAGCTGACGCCCGGTCAGATCGAGCGTTTGGCGTCCGCGCTCTGACCACCAACATCCATCACAGACCCTTCAGTTCTCCGGGAATCCCAACCCCGCTAGTCCTGAGTAGCGAGGCACGAGCGTATCGAAGGACGGCCTACGAGGCACCGCGCTTCGATACGGTCGCCAGTCCCGACCTACTCAGCGCTAGCGGGGTGGCGTGTATCTTTTCCAGCAAAACGAAATGATTTCACGCTCCGCTTGAGCGTGGATCGTTTTGACGAAAACCTGATTTCCCCGCACAAAACGGATTGTCTTGGGGCGGGGAGTTGCGCGCATGAGATTTGTCCTCCATGTACTAGACGACAACTAGGCCCTTTTGCAGGGAAATCGCTGGTATATTTCAGCTAAATGATGTTCACGGGTGGTGGAGAGGAATGCAAACAGGCCAATCATGTGATATACTGCAGTGGCAGGTTGCCATATAGCAGCCGCCGTAAGACACAACAGCAAGGAGAAAACAGGATGAGGAACGTGTTTGCAGTAACAGCGGCGCTTGCGCTGCTGGGCTTAAGTATTGCCGCTCAGGCGAACGTATTCGACCTGGGCACGGGATATACGAACCTGGAGACGGTCGCGGTGGGCGATCCGGGAAACGCGGCTGACACCAGCTATGCAAGCCCCGGCTACGGCTCCGTAGGCTACAACTACAACATCGGCAAGTATGAAGTAACCGCCAAGCAGTATACGGACTTCCTGAACAACAAGGCGAAGTCTGATCCTCATGGTCTGTACAACACTGTGATGGGCGATCTGTCCCGTACTGGGGTCTGCAACATCCAGCGCACCGGCACTTCCGGCAGCTACGCCTACAGCGTTGCATCCGACTGGGCGAACAGGCCTGTGAACTGGGTAAGCTACTGGGACTCCTGCCGTTTTGCCAACTGGCTCGGTAACGGCCAGGGAAATGGCGACACCGAGACCGGGGCCTATACGCTGAACGGCTACAATGGAACTGATGGCCGCACCATCCAGCGCAACGCTGGAGCGACTTGGGCAGTGACAAGCGAGGACGAGTGGTATAAGGCTGCTTATTACAAGGGCGGCGGAACCACCGCCGGTTACTGGGACTATCCCACGAAGAGGGACACCTTACCGAGCAACGTGGGTTCCGACGGCTACGCCGACCCCGGCAACCACGCCAACTACTACAGCGATGGTTTCACCTACACCATCGGCAGCCCCTACTATCGAACCATCGTTGGCGAGTTCGAGAAATCTGGGAGCGCCTACGGCACATTCGACCAGGGCGGCAACGTCTGGGAGTTGAACGAGGCTATAATGAGTGGCGCCTATCGCGGCGCGCGCGGCGGTTCGTTCAGCGACAGCGGCAACCGTGTCAAGGCATCCTCCCGCGGCGTCGTCGGCCCGTCGATCGAGGGCTACATTGTCGGTTTCCGCGTTGTCTTGGTTCCTGAGCCGTCGTCGATTATCACATTGGCTGGTGGGTTGGTAGGACTATTGGGCATAAGACGGCGTCGTACATAGCCCTTTTGCGGTGTTTCGGAGTAGAGTGGAGGTTGGCGGAACGCAAGTCCCGAAACCCGCCAAGCAGGTTGCGATCATCGTCGATGCCTGCGCCAGTTCCGGGAGAAGTCTCCGAGATGCCGACGGTCAGACACCCCTGTGTGGGGCGTCATCGTCATCGCCAACCGCGTTGTTCGGAGTGTCGCCTTGATCAAGGTGCTCGCTGGAATCTCCACTGTCTTCCGGGATTGACCGATGGACGCTCGTTCCCGTGCCGCTGTAGAGCTGTTCTGCTCGCCTGACGATCCGCTCGATCTGGTCATACAGAGCCGGGTTGCTCGCCCACCTGATCCGTTCAATCAGCGCAGGATCAATCTTGAGCCTGCTCGCCAATCTGATCTGCTCATTCCAAGCCCGCCTCAGGGGCTCTAGCGCCTCTTCGCTGTCTTGCATCGCCCGCCTCAAGGGCTCTAGCGCCTCTTCGCTGTCTCGCATCGCCCGCCTCAAGGGCTCTAGCGCCTCTTCGCTGTCTCGCCACATCCGCCTCCAGCGCTCTTGTGACCTTTCGCAGATCGAAATAGCATCGTCAGGATGTGCATTTCGCACGTTTGCGGATGGCTCTGATCCTTCGCCCGCCGCCGTGGCCAGTGCAACTGCAGTAAGTGTAGCGGTCTCGGCAATCTCCTTTTCCATGGCTATCAGCTCTGCCAGACGCTCCCCTACCGCATTTGCTTCATCCTGCTTAGCCCGATCATTCATCTCCTCGTATGTGGACGGCTTCACTGGCCGATCAAGATAGATCTCAGCGTAGTGCAGGAAGCGCGGAGTGTCATAGAGACAGAGAGGTACTTCGGCGCGGGTGCGTAGTTCGGCAACCAACTCAACTCTAGGCCCGACCGTAAACCCCTTCTCCTTCGCCCACCAATCGTCCTTGCCGTCGTCAGTGACGAACACAATCGGACGCTTCTCCGCCGCGACCTTATCAAGAATCTGGAACCACAAGATGAGATCGCCATACTGTCGGACTCCTTCTTTATCTTTGTCCTTATAGCCAGGAGGCTGCTGGCGGGCATAGCGCGGCTCGCCTTCCCTGCAAATCTCAGCAATTCGACTCTCACCGTAGGGCTGTCCAACTCTCCCCTGAAACAGCTCACTTAGCTTTGCGCGGATGGTGTCGTTGCTCAGGAGATCAACGTAGTATTGACGTCCGACGTGTATTTCATCCTCTATCTGATCAAAGAGCGTGGCGATGTGTTCGGAGCCTTTGGCAGAAACAGGTAGATTGATGCCATCAATCGACAGTTGCTCCCGAGTGCCAGTGACCTTCTTGGCAGCGTCGTCAAGACGTCGAATCTGGCTTGCGATGACTCCCGCCCGCTTCCTTTGGTATTCCAGTGCCGCCTGATGCGGTAGCCAGATCCGTTTACACAGACCAGATAGTACACTCAGCAGATCATCTTTCGTTGAGTCCGAGTAACGGTAGAGCTTGAGCAGAACGTTCGCGTCGAACACGAACAAACAGCTCTGCCACGCCTCCCGGAACTGCTCATCGTTAGGTTGGTAGTATTCCGCGAATAGGTCCCTCATCTAGCTAGCTCCGTGTCTTTGATCGTGTCAAGCCACAGACTCTCACACACAAGTGTGTGAATCTGCCCTAGAGTCCATTATAGCACTATTCGGTCTTCCAGACCTGAGTGGAGGAGGGGGCTAATCCTCCACCACCGGTATACGCTTCACGTTCGGGTCGGTGAATATGTCTGCCTCGTCCACGCTGGGAGAAGAGAACTCCGAGACAATTGCCCCCTCGGTTCCGGCCTGGAACCAGTGCGCCGTCTCCGGCGGCAGTGTAAACAGATCGCCGGGCTTGAGCACGATCTCGTGGAACACGGTGTAGTGCTGCGTAGGAACCTTTGCTTTCGGCGCGGCGGCGGGTGCGCCGGGCACGTATAGGTACACCTCGCCTGTCCGGCATCTGAAGGTTTCCTGCTTGCCGGGGCGGCCCTGCACCGGCGGGTGCTTGTGCTCTGGGCAGCTTTGATGCGGGAACAGGACCAGCTCCTTCGCGCAGTAGCGGTCGTTGTTGGCGTAGACCACGAGTTCCAGCCCTTCGCTTGCCAGCCTGCCGAGGCCGAAATCGGCCACTTCCAGATTCTCGGCTTCATCCGGCGTAATAGCGATCCCAGCAGCCTTAAGCATTTCAATGGCTCTTTTCTGAGCCTCGATTATCTCTGAACGTTTCATGAATACCCTCCGGTCTGCATTGAGTATTGTATATTGATTATTGAGTATTGGCTTATTCTGCACTGACGTGCTCATCACCTGCGTGGGGTAGGGGCGAAGCATTTGCAGGCAGGTCTTGCGATTCTGCAGGCTTCAGCAGCAAATGCTTCGCCCCTACAGCTTTGACAACGCGCGGGTTGGGCGTTAGACTTAATAGGCTCGCGACATAAACGATTAAAGCCCACGAAACAATCCCGAAACATCCATCGTGGATAATAGAACCTGAGCTTACCCAGGAGGAATGCTGCCATGTGTTGTGAAGAGAGAGAACCGGTAACCAGTATATTTGGTTCCAACGTGTTCAGCGAAGTTGTCATGCGCGAACGCCTGCCTAAGGACGTCTACAAGGCGCTCAAGTGCACGATAGACGATGCCCAGCCGCTCGATGCCTCGCTCGCGGGGGTGGTCGCGAATGCCATGAAGGACTGGGCGATTGAGAAAGGAGCCACTCACTACTGCCACTGGTTCCAGCCTATGACGGGCATGACGGCCGAGAAGCACGACTCGTTTATCTCGCCGACGGCGGATGGCCGCACCATAATGGAGTTCAGCGGTAAGGAGCTTATTCAGGGCGAGCCGGATGCTTCCTCGTTCCCGTCCGGCGGGCTGCGCGCAACTTTCGAGGCGCGCGGTTACACCGCCTGGGACTGCACATCGCCTGTGTTCGTCAAAGAGACCGGCGACAACATCACGCTTTACATCCCGAGCGCGTTCTGCTCCTACACCAGCGAGGCGCTGGACAAGAAAACCCCGCTGCTGCGCTCCATCGACGCTCTGAGCAAGCAGGCTGTCCGCGTTCTGCGCGCGTTGGGCAACACTACCTCCAAACGCGTGATAAGCACCCTCGGCGCGGAACAAGAGTACTTCCTGGTGGACTGCAAGTTCGTCGAGCAGCGGCTTGACCTGGTTCTCGCCGGCCGGACCCTGTTCGGAGCGCCGTCTCCGAAGGGCCAGGAGATGGAGGACCACTACTTCGGCGCGATCCACGAGCGCATCGCCTCGTATATGAACGAGATCAACATAGAGCTTTGGAAGCTGGGCGTGGCCGCCAAGACTCAGCACAACGAGGTCGCGCCCGGCCAATATGAGCTCGCGCCCGTGTTCGCCACCGTCAACGTGGCGACCGACCACAACCAGTTGACGATGGAGACCATGCAGAAAGTCGCGCTCCGCCACGGCCTCGTCTGCCTGCTGCACGAGAAGCCGTTTGCCGGAGTCAACGGGTCCGGTAAGCACAACAACTGGAGCATGGTCACCGATGACGGCCAGAACCTGCTCGATCCGGGCAATACCCCGCACGATAACGAGCAGTTCTTGATCTTACTCTGCGCGGTGGTCAGAGCGGTGGACAAGTATGCCAATCTTCTGCGCGCGAGCGTTGCGAGTTCCGGCAACGACCACCGGCTTGGCGCGAATGAAGCGCCGCCGGCTATCGTGTCGATCTTCTTGGGCGATCAGCTTACGGACATCTTCGAGCAGCTCGGAAAGGGCGGCGCGAAGACCTCCAGGCAGGGTGGGGAGCTTAAGCTCGGCGTCCACACGCTGCCGCCGCTGCCCAAGGACTGCACGGATCGCAACCGCACCTCGCCGTTTGCATTCACCGGCAACAAGTTCGAGTTTCGTATGGTAGGCTCGGCGCAGTCCGTTGCGGGGCCCAGCTTCGTGCTCAACAGCATTGTGGCCGACATTCTCTGCGAGATCGCCGATGAGCTGGAGAAGGCCAAGGACGTTCACGCCGCCGCGCAGGTTATTGGGCAGAGGATCGCGGTCGAGCACGCGAAGATCATCTTCAATGGCGACAACTACACCGAGGAGTGGACGAAAGAAGCCCAGAGGCGCGGCTTGCCCAACATCAAGAACTCCGTGGATGGCTTGCGCCCGATGATCGAGAAGGACGTCGAGAAACTCTTCGTCAAACACGGCGTTCTTACCAAACACGAGCTGCACGCGCGCTACGACATCCTGCTCGAAAGATACTGCAAGGAGATCAACATAGAGGCGTTGACCTCTCTGCAGATGGTGAAGCGGCAGATAATGCCCGCGGCGATGGAGTATTCGGGAATGGTGGCCGGCACAGTGGCCTCGATCAAGGCTGCCGGCGCTACCGCTAAGGCTCAGGGCAAACTGCTCGGTGAGCTCTGCTCGCTGATCGATTCGCTGCAGGTCAACATCGTCACTCTCGAGAAGGCCGTGGAGAAGGCATCGGCGGTGAGCGCAACCGTGAAGCAGGCGGAAGCCTACCGCGACCTGGTGGTCCCCGCGATGGGCGCTGTCCGTGCGGTCGCCGATGAACTGGAAAGCATCGTGGACGCAACCGTGTGGCCGCTGCCAACGTATGCCGAGATGCTGTTTTTGAGGTAGATCACGACGCGGCGAACACAGAAAAACACGAAACGGGCGGAGCACGGTTGCTCCGCCCGTTTTCAATCCACCAAACTTCAGAGGATGGGCAGCAGTTTCTCAAGCTCGAACGGGGTCACCTGGATTCGGAACTCGTCCCACTCGTTCTTCTTATTCCAGATGAAGCGTTCGAAGGCGTGATCGCCCAGCGTTTCTCGCACAAGCTCACTGTGCTCGGTCGCGGCTATAGCTTCGCCGAGGCTGCCCGGCAAGCTCTCGATACCCTTCGCCTTGCGCTCCTCCTCGGTAAGCTCGTAGAGGTTCTCCGTCATCTCCGGCGGGAGTTCATAGCCCTCCTGGACTCCCTTCAGACCCGCCGCAAGCATAACCGCAAATGCCAGATACGGGTTGCAGGCCGGGTCGGGGCACCGAAGCTCCGCGCGAGTCGCAAGTTCCTTGCCGGGTTTGTATAGAGGCACACGCACGAGAGCGGAACGGTTCCGCTGAGACCAGGCGATATATACGGGGGCCTCGTAGCCGGGCACAAGCCGCTTATATGAGTTCACCCACTGGGCCAGAACCGAGCTGATTTCCCTCGCGTGCATCAACAGCCCCGCGATGTAGCTCTTGCCTATGCTCGATAGGTGCGTGGGATCGCCGGCATCGAAGAACTCGTTCTTGCTTCCCGTGAATAGCGATTGATGCGTGTGCATGCCGCTGCCGTTTTGGCCGAAGATCGGCTTTGGCATGAAAGTCGCGTAGACCCCCTGCAGGAACGCTATCTCCTTCACAACCAGCCTGTAGGTCATGGCGGAGTCAGCCATTGTCAGCGCGTCGGCGTAGCGGAGATCGATCTCGTGCTGGCTGGGGGCGCCTTCGTGATGGCTGTATTCGACGGGAATGCCCATCTCCTTGAGCACCAGGATCGTATCACGCCGCAGTGACGTAGCCACATCCATCGGAGTGAGGTCGAAGTAACCGCCCTCGTCGAGAGTCTGGGTCCCAGTCTTGTCCTTGAAGTAGAAGTACTCAAGCTCGGGCCCGACATAGAACGTATAGCCCAAATCGGCGGCTTTCTTCATCGCGCGCTTGAGAATATATCGCGGGTCGCCGACGTAGGGGGAGCCGTCGGGGTTGAGCACGTCGCAGAACATCTTCGCGACGGACTTATCAGTGGGTCTCCAGGGCAGCAGCGTGAAAGTCGATGGGTCAGGCATCGCGATCATGTCGCTTTCTTGAATGTCCTGATAGCCGGTAATGGACGAGCCGTCGAACCCCATCCCTTCGTCAAGGGCTTCCTCAAGCGACTCTACCGTGATCGCGAAGCTCTTCATTATGCCGAGCAGGTCAGTGAACCACATTCGGATGAACTCGACGCCCCTGTCCTTGCACTCCTTCAGGACATATTCTTTGCCTGTATCGGCCATATCTTCACGCCTCCTTGGGAGTAGGGGCGAAGCATTTGCACGCTAGGCCCCGCAATCTCTGATACATCTATCTGCAAATGCTTCGCCCCTACACTAAGTAACAAACTTGTACCCGACCCCGTGCACGGTCTGGATCATCTTCTCATGCCTGGGACCGAGTTTCGCGCGGATGCGGCGCACGTGGACATCGACCGTCCGCAGGCCGCCAAAGTACTCATAGCCCCAAACCTGGTTGAGCAATGCCTCGCGAGTATGCACTCGACCAGGGTGCGCGGCGAGGAATTTCAGGAGCTCGAATTCCTTAAACGTAAGGGCAAGCTGGCGGCCGTCAACCGTCACCTCGAAGCTCTCGGTGTCGATGATGAGGCCGTCGCAGCTCACGAGGTTGCCCGCTCTGAGTTTCTGCCTGCGATCGAGCAGCCGAAGTATTCGCAGCGAAAGCTCCGAGGAGTCGAACGGATCGAGGATGAAGTCGTCGATATACTTGGACCCAACGCCCTGCGCGGTGGTGGATTCCACCACCGCCAATCGAGGCGCCTCGGCGACCTGGTCGTAGGCTGCGATCAAGTCTTTGGCGGCATCCATTGAGGAATCGCCTTGGCGAACGTCGATGATCACCAGGTCGGGGCTGCCGTTGGCGACCGCATCGGCAAGTGACGTGTCATCCCACGCGGACTTGACGAAGTGGCTCAGCCCCGCGACGGTTGCCGCCAGGCTGAGCAGGTTCCTTTCGCTGTTTCCTACGACTAGAACCCTTGCCATAGACTCATCTTCGGGTGCAGTAGGCTCATCGGAACTATTATATGTTTGATCCATAACCTTGTCCAGCAGTTGTAGGGGCGAAGCATTTGCCGTCAGGCCTTTCGATCTTGTAGGCTTGGCCAGCAAATGCTTCGCCCCTACTAACATACATGGTCAGGCTTGGTGGTTTCTCCTGGGTTTCCGGATTGTTAAGCGTATGTTTCGCGGGCAGCGAAAAGGCCGGGCGAGATTCCGCCCGGCCTTGCATCAAACGAACACTGTGGTCGAATCCGTCAGACCTTGACTTTCTCGGGCTGTGCCTCAGCCGCGGGGCCGATCTTTTCGATCTTGTAGCCGCCCTTGGTCTTATCGGCTAAATAGACAGATATGAAGATGACCAGGGCAATCACAGGGAGAAGAATGACTCTCTGCAGCGCCCCATCAGCCCCGAAAGACTGGTAGAGCTTGCCCATAGCAGGCTGGGCAAACGCGGACGAAAGCATCCCGGCTCCGCCCATCAGTCCAAGCAACAACGCGCCGCCCTTTGGGAAACGCTCACTGGTGATTCCCAACATGGTGGGCCAGAAGTAGCAGCAACCGACACCGAACACAAAAGACGCCACGAACGCCTGCGCCGGGCTGTTGACCACACTCATCGCCAGCAGACCGATGATCGCGAATGTGGCGGAGAGCATCAGCGTCACAAGCGGTGAAATCCGATGCACAAATGAACCGATCGACAGCCTTCCAAGGCACATAACGATGCTGATCCACGCCAGGACGAGGATGCCTGGCAGATTGCTCTTCGCAGTAACCTTGCCCATAATCTCGCCGATCCACTGGTTCGTACCAAGCTCTGTGGCGGCGGTACAAAGCATGCAGAACAACCATAGAAGGAACAGTGGTCGCAGTACCTGTTTATACATATCCTTTGTGGAAACGCCGGACTGCACACGCTCGGTCTGCGGGAACTTGACACCCAGGAACAGAATACCGTAGAGCACCGTCGGTACGAGCACCGAAGCAAACTTGACCTGCCACGGTACCAGTGCGAACCACTGTGCGTGCGCCAACGCCATACACCCGAGCGAACCAATGACGATTCCGCCCGGGAACCACGCGTGGAACATACTCAGCATTTGCGTCTTCTTCTCAGGATACATGGTAGCGATCAAGGGGTTGGCGGCGGCTTCCACGAATCCGTTTGCCATCCCGATCGCTAGAGTCCCGACAGCGAGCATCGTAAAGCTGGATGCGAACATAATCATGAATGTGCCGGCTACGTGGGCGAGGAATGCCAGGAGCATGATTCTTCCCATCCCGATAACGTCGCAGAGTTGGCCCCCGATGAAGATAGACACCGTGAACCCCCAGAACGCGCCGGACATAATCCAACCGACCTGGGTCGGGTCCAATTTGAATGCCACTCCGAGGGCGTTTATCGTGTCGCCCCTGATGGCGAAGGTCATCGCTGTGGCGATCAGGGCCACGCAACTGGCGACAAAGAGTCTAGTGCGGTGGCTCGTCGCTGACGAGCCAGATTTGGCAAACTTCGTGCTCAAGTCGTCTCCTCCTCACAGGCTTCGAGATCGTAGCGGAGCCTGGTATTTGGTATAGAAACTTCTAATCGGGTATTAGATAATCCTCCTATGAGTTTCAGAGGGACCGGTTTGCCTGCAATTGCTTCCGAAATTCTTGACAGTCCGAGTGCCCTGGTGTAAAATAAAATGCGCTCGGGGACGTGGCGGAATGGCAGACGCGCTTGGTTGAGGGCCAAGTGAGCTTAGCTCATGGAAGTTCGACTCTTCTCGTCCCCACCAGTCTACGGGCGATTGGCTCAGTGGGAGAGCACTTCGTTCACACCGAAGGGGTCCCCAGTTCGAATCTGGGATCGCCCACCAGATGCGGGAGTAGTTCAGTGGTAGAGCGTCAGCTTCCCAAGCTGAATGTCGCGGGTTCGAATCCCGTCTCCCGCTCCATTTTTGGGGCGACGTAGCCAAGTGGTTAAGGCAGCGGTCTGCAAAATCGCTATCACCAGTTCGATTCTGGTCGTCGCCTCCAGGGTATTGTGAGCGTAAAAAGCCCCTTTTCGGGGCTTTTCGTGTTAAGAGGCGAGCTTGGCCGCTCCATTTGCTACTCTTGTTGCTTTGGCCGACGGAGAGTTCTCTGGGAGTGTACGCACACGAGGCGTACATCATGGTATAATACTTCTGGAGGAACGCTATGGAAGCAGTTAGACACAAAGAGGAAAGAATAAGCATTCGACTGAATGCTGACCAGAAGTCGGTGATAGATGCGGCGGCTGAAGCTCTAGGTATCAACCTTTCCAGCTTCGTTCTCTCCAACGTGTTGGAGGCAGCAAGCAGAGTTGTTGAGCGGCAACGCCAGATTCTGCTTAGTGATCGTGCCTGGAACGAGTTTGTGGGTCTGATCGCTGCCGACGCTGAACCGACACCTGCAGCCGTCAAGGCTGCCCAGCGATATAGAGGAAAGTGATCTTGCACGAGCTGATCCAGCGTATTGAGGCTCTCAATGAGCATCACGACAGGGATGCGTTCGATTGCGGGGAAGAGTCGCTCAACAAGTACCTGAAGCAACAGGCAGCGCAGGATATGAAACGGCAACTGGGGATTACCCACATTGCCGTTTCCACGGATGATTTCCGCAGGATCGTGGGCTACTACACACTGGCCATGACTTCGGTCGCTCCTGGCACGATGCCCGAAAAGCGGCTGCCCGAACAGATGCCGCTGCCAGCCGTGTTGTTGGGGCGGTTGGCAATTGATGCATCGTTCAAAGGGCACGGACTCGGTGAGTATCTCTTAATGGATGCTCTGGCGCGGAGTGAGCGAGTGGCACTGTCAGATGTGGGAGCTGTAGCCGTTGTTGTGGATGCGCTGCCTTCCGCACTGGCGTTTTACGGCAAATACGGATTCCAGCAACTCTCGGACGATCAGTTGCACCTCTACCTTCCCATGAAGACCATCCGAAAGATGGGGCTGAACGAATAGGCTCGCCAGACCCCACCAAATAGCACTATCTAACACCTAGGCACGAATACCTGGCTGCCTGCAAAATCGCTATCACCAGTTCGATTCTGGTCGTCGCCTCCAGGTATCTTGAGTTCACAGAGCCCCGACCGGGACTCCTAACTGCCTCAAATGCCGTTGCATCCCGCCAGTGAAAGCGCGAGAGCCGCCAAGGCGGCGAGCTTCAGAAGCAAATAATAGAGCCTCATTGCATTCGACCTCCCAGAACTGTGTTTTGCGGCCTGATCCGCCCGAGTTGTCTCGGTTCGATACCATACGGGTCTTCCGAGAGTATTACGAAGTCAGCCAGTTTGCCGACTTCCAACGAACCCTTGTCGGGCTCCTCGAAACCGATATAAGCGCTCCCGTTAGTATAACCGCGCAGGGTCTCATCGACCGTCAGGCACTCGTGCAGGCTTTTCGGCTCACGGTTGACCGCGCGATGCACCAATTCCATTGTGTCCAGTCGCTCGACAGGGCAATCAGAGCCCATGCCGAACTTTATGCCCGCCCGCAGCATGCTCTTGAACGGATACGCGCACCGATAACGTTTCTGGCCGACTCGCTCATGCGTCCAGAAGTCGGTTATGACAAACTGGGGCTGCACCGAAGCCACGATATTGAGCCTTGCCATATCGCTGATGATCTTCGGGCTCATCTGTGCAACGTGCTCCAGCCGATGCCGCAGGCGGTTGCCGTCGTTGCCCTTGGGCATGGCGATCTCGATGCCACTGATCGCTTCCATGATCGCCCGGTCGCCGATCGCGTGAATCGCGGCCTGGCAGTCGTTGCGCTGGATCTCGACGAGCATCTCGGCGAGTTCCCGACCGGTTCTGAACAGATTGCCGCGGTTGCCTGGGTCATCGGCGAACTCCTCGCACATCGCGCAAGTCCTCGCGCCCATCGAGCCATCCATGAATATCTTGATCGAGCCGACTCGCAGATAGTCATCGCCTGAGCCGGTTTTCATGCCCTCGGCAACAATGCGATCCATCAGCCCGAAAGGCCATTGGAAGCGCACTCGCACCGGCAGCCTGCCCTCGTCGCGCAACCGCCTCATCACAGCCAACTCCGCATCGTCATCGACCTGTGTGTGCACGCTCGTTAGGCCGGCGTTGCGAGCCTCGGTGAGCGCGTGCAGCGCGGACTTCTCAAGCTCATCGTCGGTGCAGTCCGGAACCTGACCCCACACGAGCCCGCAGTCACCCTCGGTCAGCCGGCCGGTCTCCCATTGCTCTTTGGTGAGCCGATCCCTGACCGGCGCAAGCGCCGCCGAGTTGGCTACGATAGCGTGATAGCAGAGGCGGGCAGCCAATATCGGAACATCCGCGCTCACCTGATCCAGGTCCGCGCGCGTTACCCACCTGCGGTCGGAGAACATCTCCTGGTCGAATCGCTCTCCGATAACCCACGCCGCGCCTGGGTTCTTTGCCCGATGATCGCGCAGGCGGTTCTGAAGCTCCGCAATCGAGCGGCAATCCGTCAGGCTCGCCGAGCGCGTGCAAGCAACGCCGTGCATCATCAAGTGGCAGTGACTGTCGATGCAGCCGGGGATAACCGTCCTGCCGCCGAGATCGATCTCCTGGGCGCCAGGGCCGGCGAACGCCTTGACGTCTTGGGTTCGACCTATGGCGGTGATGCGCTCGCCTTCAACGGCGATTGCTTCCGCCGTTGCGCCTGCGGGATCGAGAGTGTATATGTGACCGTTGGTGAATATCTTCTCGGCAGCCATCAGTAAGCCTCGGACAATCTTTCGCAAACGACCGTCTCTTTTCCTTCGGAATCGACTTTCCTGAAGAAGCACGTGCGGTAACCTTCGTGGCATGCGGCTCCGGTCTGCTCGACTTTGACGACCAGGCAGTCCTTGTCGCAGTCCACGTAGACGCCTTTCACGGCCTGCACATTGCCCGAGGTCTCGCCTTTGACCCAAAACGTGTGCCTGGACCGGCTCCAGAAGCAGGTCCTGCCCGTGGTCAGGGTGCGCGACACGGCCTCCCTGTTCATATAGCCGACCATGAGGACATCGCCGTTCGCGTGATCCTGCACCACAGCCGGCACGAGGCCATCCGAATCGTATTTCAGGCTATCGAGAAACGCTTCAAGCATCAATACACTTTCTCCTGGTCTTGCGGGGGCCATGCCCCGAGTCTAGCTTCATTCTACACCAACTCAGCCCTCACCCGCTAGTATTGCGGCAGGAATGTGGGGTCGGTTCATCTAATTACTCCTCAACTGGAGGTGGATGTTCAAATGGCGCTACTATACGGCAAGAAATTCACAAAGGCGGAGTTGCTCGATAGAGTGGGGGACATTTCGCAGATCGGCGGAGCAAGACAGATAACGCTCTCAGGCGGGACCCAGGAGGGTGTCGAGGCCGTGGAGTTCCGCACGGGGTCGGGCCTGTGCTTTATGGCGGTTCCCGGGCGGGGACTTGACATAACCATAGCCGAGCACAACGGCAGATCATTCGCATGGCGATCGGCTGCGGGCGAAGTCACTCCTGCGCTCTTCGAGGAGCCCGGACTTGGCTGGCTGCGCAACTTCCCAGGGGGGCTGGTTACTACGTGCGGGCTCACCTACGCGGGCGCTCCCTGCGAGGATAGCGGCGAGAAACTCGGCCTGCACGGGCGATTCTCGAATACCGCGGCGTCGAATGTCTGGGTGGACGGCGAGTGGGAAGGCGATGATTATCGCATGTGGGCCATCGGCAAGGTGCGGGAATCGCGCCTATTTGGCGAGAATCTTCTCCTCAAGCGCAAAGTGTCGGCCTTGCTGGGTGAGAATAAGTTCGCAATCGAGGATACCGTCACCAACGAAGGCGCGCGCCGCGTGCCTCACATGATCCTGTATCACATTAACGGCGGCTTTCCGGCAGTGGACGCGGGCTCGCTGCTGGTCTCTCCGACTCGTAGCGCCACCCCGCGCGATGCTGATGCGGAGATGGACAAAGAGCACTACTACCTCAACGATCCTCCCACGGCCGGGTTCAAGGAAAGATGCTACTACCACGACATGGCTTCGGACAAGGACGGGTTTACCTACGCGGGCCTCGTGAACAAAAACATGCCCGGCGGCGAGCAGTTCGGCTTCTACGTGAAGTACAACGTCAAGGAGCTTCCAAGTTTCACCCAGTGGAAGATGAACGGCACGAGGGAATACGTGGTCGGTCTCGAACCGGCCAACTGCAGGGTCGAGGGCAGGGCCAAAGAGCGCGAACGCGGGACTTTGCAGTTCCTCAAACCGGGTGACCAGAGGAGCTATCGCGTCGAGATCGGCGTGCTGACGAACGCGGATGAAGTGGCTGAGTTTGAAGAGCTTGTGCGGTCGCTGAAGGGCTGAGCGCTGTCGGTGTCTGTCATTCTGAGCACAGCGAAGAATCTCCTGGGATTCTTCGCTGCGCTCAGAATGACAATGGTCTCACGAAGTGTGAGCTGGGGTGCACGCCAAGATTGTGGTAGTTCATGCTGCCATCCTGGCGTATTGTCCAAAGTCGGTATGTGGCGCGTCGAGCCAGAGTCGGCGCAGTTGGAGCATGGATTCCGCGCCGCTTTGGGTCCATCG
>Ga0209226_10000309_pt1 | contig 29442 bp, 30 predicted proteins | sample BarGraNGADG00212_2_FD_184497 | JGI IMG/M metagenome (GOLD analysis project Ga0209226, IMG submission 184497) | Arctic peat soil microbial communities from Barrow, Alaska, USA - Barrow Graham LP Ref core NGADG0011-212 (SPAdes) (version 2) | ecosystem: Environmental > Terrestrial > Soil >...
TTCTCAGAAACGCTTTTCGCTTACTCCGATGGTATGGCGAGACAATCGCGTTTCAAGGGGGTTTCTCTACTATGCAAGAGAGTTGAAATGCCAGGACATCTGCCCAGGGGAACGTGCTGTGGTGTTTGTAAGTGATGAATCTTGCAAGAAGAGGCTCTGGAACAGACCAAAAGCCAGTTACGTGGCATCCCCCTGGTGAGTCGTCCGACAAACTGGAAAAGATGTTTGTCCCACGACTCAAGGGGGAGCCCGTTCTGAGAAAGGATGGATGTCTGGCACGTCCGACGAGCCCAGCTGCGGCATGCTTTGGAGAGAGAAGACAGCATGCTCTGGCTGGCACGTCCGGCGTGCCAGACCGGGACAAGACTATAGCGAATATTCTGCTATCGCGCTATATTGCTATGCGACAAATCACTTCCTGCCGGTCCCAGCAGAGACTCTATCGATGGACAGACCAAGAAAACAGGAGGGCGCAAATGCCAAACGAAGAGCTGTTGCAGCGAGGATACTATCAGGACGGTCACATACGGGGTGATTCATATGGGCTGTTCGAGAAACTTGATCTTGGGTCTACATCGCTAGCCGAACTCGCACATGCTGGTCTGCTTCAAATATGTCCGGCTCCGACCTATTCATATAAGCAGTACTCGCCACCTTCCAACCCTGGCAGATCAAAACCGGATCGCATCTACTTGAACAGGACTGGGGACGAGATTTCACCCGTAGCCATTGCCGAAGTGAAACGGGTGTCCAAATTCGTGACAGCCGACGACCGACAGGCTGCTTTGGAACAAGCTTTCTATGTGGGCGTAGTGACGGGTGTCAGGGTCGCCATGGCAACTGACGAGACAACCACATTCTACATTGACATCAGCCAGTCTCTCCTGAGCGGGGAGATTGTGCTGCTGAAAGAGAGCCGCCAACTGACCCCTGGAGTCTTGAGGGACGTGTTGTATCAAGGAACGCCTGTGTTCGACCGGGGTTTGGACAAGCTGGCCGAACATGTCTGGCAGACCGTATGGCACGCAACGAAACAGGACCCAAAGCCGTGCTTGATGACCTTCGTGGAGATATTTATCCTGAAGTTCCTCTCGGACAACCTGTCCAAGAAGTACCTGCCTGGAAACTACTCATTCTATGTCCTAACGTCGATGTCAGAACAGGATTTCGTGAAGCAGTACGGACGGACCCAGATCGAGTACTACGTTCATGACATACGCCCCAAGATCAAGGCAATATTCCCTGAGAAGACAGTGATCTCAGGACAGGATCTCACGTCAATCTTTGGCCTCAAGACGATAGTCTCTCCCACGTCCATCATTAACGGGTTTGCATTCCTCCAATCCAGCACCGTATCTTTGCCCAACTTCAACAGAGCGTTCATGGAGATTCTCCGGGATTTTCAGGAATTCGGCACGCTCTCAGACATCGATCCGGAGTTCAAGCTCCGACTCTATGAGACGTTTCTAAAAAAGACCACTGGGAAAGAGAAGCTTGGACAGTTCTTCACGCCGAGAAATGTCGTCAAGTCAATGATATGCATGGCACAGCTCGACAAGCTGGATCCTGGGTCTTTAGTGTTGGATCCGGCAGCGGGGGTTGGAGGGTTTGTTCTTGAGCCCCTAATATCGGAAGGAGCACTGAAAGGCAACATAACATTCGACAATAGCGGGCTCCCCCATCAACGAGTAAGAGTGATCGGCGTTGATGTGGACAGCAGCACCCATACATTGGCAAAAGCGAACACACTAATTCACCTGGCTGAGCTCGTTCGAGATCCCAAGGTGTCCATTGACGGGTTGAATAGACTCATGTCAGAGATGTTCATTCTGATGAATCAAGATCAGAATCTGGGGTCTCTTGAATTCCCGCCGATCGACAGGGTTGACGTGATACTGACGAATCCACCATATGTAACTCGAGGTTCTCGCGTTTACAAAGATGAGATTGCATATGTGAAGGGGCTCAGAAACGGCCAAGATCTGAAGGAGTACTACGATCGCTGCGGATTGGGTCTGGAATCGCTGTTCCTGAGGTACATTGCTGGAGCGCTGAAACCCCGTGGTCGAGCCTTCGTCATAGTGCCGCAAGGGCTTCTTGCAAGGACAGAAGTGTCAACGAAGGCGAAGATTCTATCAGAATGTGATCTGCTGGCTTCCATATCTCTTCCGAGGAATACTTTCTTCTCGACAGCACAGAAGACTTCGATTCTGGTCCTTTCGAAGAGAGCGCTTCTGAACGTGGGCGAAGAGGAGAAGATAGACCTGTCCTCGAGACCGAGTGTCTTCTGCGCAATGGCGAGTAGTATCGGTGAGACCCTCAATGCACGGCGCGTGCCGACTCCCGAGGACAACAACTTGTCACAGATTGCCCAAGCATTCGTTGATTACCAAGGAACGGGCGTCGTGCCCAAAACCATATCTGACAGAATCCGGGTGGTTGGAGCGAATGAGTTCTCTCCCAGTGACCGATGGGACGTGAGTCGGTTCTGGAACGATGAGGAGCTTGTTTCGCTAGGTGAGAGAAACGAACCGATCTCTGCCATGGCGTACCTTGATGAAGCTCGAGCCCAGGTTGAGCAGACTCTGGAGGACATTTCTGAGGCTCAAGCTGATCTTGCCGCTCTGTCCGATGGCGACACGACGACCATCTCATTATCCGATCAATCTCGATTTCTCGTGAGGAGGGGCATTCGAGTCACGCGCAAGCAAGGACTTCCGGTCCGGGGGCCGAACGCTGATATTCCCGTATACTCAGGATCGAAAGAACCGAAGCGTGCTCTGTGCTGGGTATCACGCAAGTGGGCCAAGGACAACAGCATCCCCATCGAAAGCCACGACATCGTCACTGTCAATGCGAATGGATATGTAGGAGCAACATTTCACCGCCACGAGGAGTGCATCATCCATGATGACGTTATGGTGATTGAGGTGCTATCGCCCGAGATAGACTACGACTATCTGGTCTTTGCCCTCAGAGCGGCCATCGCAGAAGGCGATTTCGAATACGAGGCGAAGCTGTACAGTAGGGTCTCAAATCTGGTGTTGCAGTTTCCCGCCACTACCGCCGGCGTACCAGACATTGACCGTCAGAGGTCCATTGCCTCTGCAGTCGGAAGAATTGACGCACTGAGAGAGCGTTTGTCAGAAACAGGGTTATGGTCGAGTGAAGCGCGAGTGTCCAGTCTAACAAGCTAAGACCAAGTACTGGTCCGTGTCCATCCGAGAGGCAGACTCAGCTCATCACGGGCTGCCGCAAGTCGTTGGCCAGCACGATCTCTGCGTTAGTCTGGAGCCGCCGCTCCGCTTCTTGTCGTTCCCTCACTCTTCTGACTAGATCTGTAAATAGACCTGTTACTCTCTCTTCTCGTTCGTTGAGGTCAGGCTCTAGCTGGTAGCGTACCTTTCTTTGCTTTGGTTGATATCTGTCCACTTGTCATGAACAGTGACTCCGTGCTCTTCATCAAAGAGCAAGGGGTAGAGTCAAGCAGTTCATCCCACTTTTCCTTTCTGAATTGGTCTGTGAGTCCTCTGTACTCGGTAACTTATGTGGTTAGTGTTCGGCATTTTCTCTTCTTTGGGCATCAGGATTCAGGCCGCCCTCTTTCCCCCTTGGTATGGCTACTTATATTCTATCAGCCCCTCAGAACCTCAGTGAACAAAATGTGGAGTGAAGAAACCAGAGTGAAAGTTGGACCAGGGACGATACATTTCCGAACTAGGTGGTTGCACAACTCTGCTAGCACTCTAAGATGAAAAGGACGAGAAGCGTCGCAACGGAAAGGGGGAACCAGCAATGACAAAACAAGCTAGTCTGCAGGACCCGGAGGTTCCAGGCAATGCAGCAGGGTGCAGTTGTCTGCGCCATCTACACGAGGGTGAGGCTGGCAAATCTTCGGGTTCTATGAGGATGCAGGGTTTACGGGCAGGGACACGGAGCGTCCGAGTCTAAAACGCATGCTGACAGATGCAAGCCTCCACAAGTTCAACAAGGTCCTGATATTCAAGCTCGACCGTCTGTCTCGGTCAGTGCGAGATTTCTCCAACATCCAGCAGGCCGTCCTTACCATAGACGCGTTGCATCATCTTAATTATCGTGAACTCCCTCCGCCCCATCACGAACAAATCATCGTGAAACGAGGGAATTCCTGCGGCGTTCCTATTGAAATCGGGCTGCTCATTCTACAATACCCGGGCTCTCAACAGGACAACAGGATTCCCACGACGTGACGAAGTGGTTAGCGTATATCAGGGGGATGCCATGCAACTTGAAGTTCGCCGCTCTTGAATACACTGTAGTTGAGAGAAGAAATGACCCTGGGAGGTCGAAAATGAGGAGCTGGGCAGACCGGTTGTTGGGAACACCAGATACGTCGAAAGAAGAACAGGAGTTACTCAACAAGGAGATCATACTTGGGCCGGGGTTGGCCTCAAAGGAACAAGCGCTCCTAGAAGACTGTCTCCGGCGATCTAACTCCAAACCAGAGGAGGATACATATCACTACGTGAGAGAGAAGACGGCCCAGACCATCAGAGAGTGGCTTACCGTCGATACAAAGGCCGACTACCCGGAAGTGACTCTTGACACATGGGTGCCTTCTTGGATTAGCCATTGGGACTCAAGGGGTATCGGACTCAAGATGGTGGCGCAAGGAATCACGGATGCAGCAGTCATTCTTGCGCTTAAGCCTCCGATCGACGGGGCGCAGGAGCACTGGCTGAGAATCGCGCCCTTTGCAGAGGGGAGGTTGAGGGCTGAGCAAGACAGGGAAGCAGCCGCAGAGAGGTCGATGCTTTCGGATACCACCGAGCGCCTCACGAAGATTGCCAACACGCCTTTGAAGTACGGCGAGCAAGCTGAAGATACGGGAGAGGGGATTGCCCCATCGACTCTCTATGGTGATTTTGCAGCACACCTCAGGCAGGAGAACCTCGGCGAGAGCCTTGTGTTCGACTTAGTGACTGAACTATCCAAGATGGTACAGCAGTCACAAGTGGTCTTCCCAAAACTCACAGTGCCTCTTACAAAGCAGTTGGAGGCACGAGTGCTACTCGGCTACTACAAGCAAGAGCAGGCCCAACTTGAGCAGAGCACCTCAGCGAGAGAACACCAGTACGAGCAGCAACAACAGGCAGACAGGACCAAACGGGACCAATCAGAAGCCACGGGAGCGTTGCAGAGTATATCAGACCAGCTTTCGTCACTGAATACTGTGGCAGAACGTCAGGCAAAGGACACGTCGACGAACACGTTCCTCCACATCGTCGACGGTCTCTTCGGTCGATAGAATCGTGGGGCAGCTCTTGATTGGTGGCGACAGATGTCCCACCAGACAAGTTGCCTGGCAGGCCAAGCGATTTCAGTTGGAACCAATTGCTCGCAGAATTGTCGCAACTCAGCAGGATTGTTGAGCAATCCGCGAACGACAACAACCGTGACTCCTTCGGTATGGCACCACCAGAACTGAGCGTTCCCGCATTAGCGCAGGATCGCTTCTTGCAAACCTTTCGTTTCAGTCTTCGCATAGGCATAGCGCCCGCGGTACAAACTCCGGTGCTCGAGGATCCTCGAGACCTGTCTCGGCTGCCACGCTTTACCTCGCCTTGTCGTGGATGTCTCGTTCAGCTTGTCGGCGATCTCCTGGAGCGCCCATCGCTGCGCTCTCAAAACGAATATCTTCCTGACGACATTGGCTTGGTCTTCGTCGATAACAAGTTTGTGATCCTGAGAGACGTATCCATATTGCGGAGGTCCACCGGAGAAGCCGCCAGTCTTAGCCTTTTCTCTGCGCCCGCCGGACATCCGCGTATTTATCCTCGACCTTTCGAATTCGCTAAATGCACCCATTACGGACCGAATGAGGCGTGCCGTATCCTGATCCTGCTCCCCAAGAGGCTCTGCGACGGAGATAACTTGCACGCCGAGCTTCTGCAATTCATCCGTGGTTACGAGCTGAAGGACGAGGGAACGTGCGAGCCTGTCAAGCTTTGCCACCACGATGGCTTCGAATAGGTGATTCTTTGCATCCGAGAGCATCTGTTGAAACCCAGGACGATTGCTCGTGGCTCCACTGACAGTGTCCGAATACGCCTGGACAACCTGATATCTCCGAGACGAACACAGTCGCCGGATGTCGGTCATCTGTGAACGCATGCCGTACCGGTCTTCGGCACTTTGTTCTTCTGTACTCACTCTGGTGTAAACAGCGACTTTCAAGAAATCCCCCCTTGCCTTGTTGTAATAACATTATTATATCGATTTCTTGACATATTCCAAGATTTACGTCAATTGGTCGCACTAGGCTAGACGTGAGGGAGCGGTCGTCGTCTTTATACTAATCAGGCGCTTGTTCGCGTTATAGACGCAGAACTTTCACGGGCTACGGATTCTTCTGATCCAGCAGATCCAACACGACAAGAAACGATTGAGTGTTTCTGGTGGCTTCCGCACACTCTCCCTGGACATCGAGTTGCATCACGAAGAAATCATCGTGAAATGAGGGGTTCTTGCGGGCACAGCTATTGAAATAGAGCCGCCCAACTTACAACGCCTGAGTTCTCAACGTTACAACGGGTGGCTAGCAATTTTCAGGACTTCTTGGGTGTCCGAGTTATGGAGGTAATGGTGTCGACAACAAGGTTTCCATCTGGAATGGCTGGGCTGGAACATATGAAGCGACCGCTGGGAAGGAGGGCATTGATTGCCAGCGGTCCTTTGCATGATACGATGACTCTCCCGATTGGCAAGAGCAGCATTGCTCTTACCCTCCAACAGCAGGGGGAGTTGGCATTGATCCGGGCAATCTGCGTTGGAATTGCATGGAGAGAACGAATGAAAAGACCCTGCCGAGCCAAAGGACTCGGCAGGGTCACGTACGGTCTCCGGGAATATAGACGTCTCCTATTCGGATCTGTCTATCTTTCACACTAGCAGTGACTTTTGTCTTCAATAGAGCCCGGTGACTAATTAAATTATACACTGCGATCCTGGTCGTGTCAACCGCGTATCGACTCATCAACAATGTAGGTGAAATATCTCCGTGGACTCACGAGAGACACCTGAACGACGACACACGTAATACTTGCCCTTGAGATGGGCGAGGAGCAGCGAGACTTGAACTCGGGATGCGAAAATACGCCCCTTTTTGGAGATTTCATTCGTCCTGCCGTGTGTTTGTACGTCTTGCCACTCTCTCTCGCCTGGCCATCGTTGTCCCACGGTGTGGGGGCTACCTATACGTCTCAACAATGCAGGAAGATCAGAAGCGGGTTTCTACTGTTCGTAGTCGTCTCTTGCTTGCTGTTCGTATCGGTCGCGTATCTCTTGTTGTGCATCCTGTTCCTGTTGCGCTCGATCCTGTTCTTCCCTCATGTCGCGTTCCCTGTCTTGTGCTTCCTGCGCGTCCCGTTCTCGTCTCTCTTCCCGTTCGTCCTGCTGCCGCGCATCGTCCTCTCTATCCGCCTGCTCCATTTCGTCGCGCATGCCAAGTTCACGCTGTTCCTGCCGGGAAGCATTCTGTTCAGGATCGAAGAGGTCTTCTATGCTCCTTATCCCCCGGTCAAGAGCATCCGAAAGATACTTTCCTGTTCGATTTGTAAAGATCTCAAAGAATGACATTGTCCACCTCCCTCGAAATGAGCACCTATGAAAAGTATACAGCAACCACAAATAACGGACGATTTCTTGGAGTGCATCATCGGAGATGGAGGCGAACTGGCTCCGTCAACCCGTGAGAAGAAGTGCGTCGAAGGTGACACTGTCGATTCCCCGCGAGTCACATCGAGATCTTGGTCTCGATGGAGAAGAACGATGCCCTCGCTGTGGGCCCGTAGCGAAGATTCCAGCGGCGTTGGGCATATTCCAGCAGGCAGACCCCCGCATTCGGCCACAAATCGTTCCGGGTCGTCATCTCAGCGTATTCCCGAACAGACGCCCTGCCATCATGACATCCCAGATGCGGCTCTCTCCTAGACGAAGCGACTGAAGTGTCATGTATCGGGGCAAAGTATCATCCGTCACTCCACCTTCGGGTAGAGTACGACATCAGTGTCTGACCATGCGCACCAGTTTTCAAACGTCTCCGTCGGACCGTCGTGCGTCCGAAAGCGGCAGCAGAAATCTGTGCGTTGCCGCGACTTCGTCCTCAACCATGGGCGGTCTCTTTGGCAATAGGCGCGGGAAGGACACCCCGGCAGAACGCCAAGTTCTGCCGGGGTGTTTCGCGAGATTAGGCCTGTCTACCGGCAGGTAGGCAAGCCACTTGTCTGAGAGATGCTCTATCGGTCATCCCAGCAGGTTCATCCAGTGGTGTCGTGTCGCCTCCCTTCGACCACTTTCAGGAGCACAATTCCGTAGGCATCTGCGAGCAATGGTTCTGTAGTAGAGTACGTACTGCCACTACGATAGTCGACTAGTGACACGCACCAGCTTCCCGCTGGAACGTCAACGGACGTGGTGAGAGTACCCAAGTCCCACAAGACGGCTCGTAATTCACTGGCCATATAGGCCCGACAGACAGCTGCATAGCCTGATGGTACGCAGCTGGTAGTAGCAAGAATCAAGGCGTCGTCAAAGGCGTCACAACACCAGACATAACCCTCAGAACAGTTGGTGATATACGGTTCTCCAACCTCCTCTTCTAGGTCTTTGCTAGTTTGGAACGAAGTGACAGAGTATTTGCTCTCTTGAATTTCCGTTGTTGCTCCACGTACATCGCACAATTCGTATAGCGCAGTGACTGTACTAGCTGGGTTGTGTCGAGTAGGGGCCGCATCGCTATCGGTTGGAGGCAGCCCCGTCTCAGTGGGGCTCACGATGGGCATCTGGAGTTGTTGCGCTCCATCGAACGTCTCAGACCACTTGGATGAGCATTTGAGCCTGGACAGTGTGCTCGGCTGGTACTGGAAGCCTTCATGTTCGACTAAGACGGCGTTTCGTGTCACGTCCGAGCAGACCACTGGAGCCGAGTTGAAATCACAGAAATTCTGAGTAGTGTTGAATATGTATGTGACTAGGAGTACGGGCTTCTCTGAGGTGTTGCTCAGGGGAGCCCTTCTTGTTGCTGCCTGGATTCTCACGTGTGGCCTCCGTAGCCAAGTCAAGATCAAGTGAAAGATGTCTGCCAGTAGTTCTCTGGCGACCGGCGTGTCGCGGACGAACTCAAGAAGTCTCCGAAATACATTCGTTAGAACCTCCTGCGAGCTTTCAGCTCGCACTCTTCTCAAGATTACTAATGTTGCCCGTTGTCCGCGGGTTCGTTCAACGATCCCATATGCGTTGTTCTACATGTGTCACCTCCTCAAGACCTGTCACGGCATCCCCGCACAGCAAAAAGGGCTCTGGAACTGTCTCTCCAGAACCCCTTGTATGCTCGTGCGGTATTGTGATATACTACACGCACGAGCGGCCGGGGGTTCTTCGAGGGACCAGGTCGCTCTCTTCATATCTCTATGTCTTTGCCAGTTCACAAGGCGCAACTTGTCAACCGCGCCCTGCGACCATATTTTACGGTCGCAAGGGAGTGCGTCAAGCATTGTGAAGACGCGGCTCAGGGGCTTGACAGAACTAGAATACCTGTTCCAGGCAGGGTGTCTTGCGTTGAATTGTCTACTTGATTGTGACGACGCGCGAATGACGTATTCGTGTGTGTTCAATCTCAGGTTTGGCCTGGGCGACGAGACTCTGGTATACACTCCGCGACGGAACTCTTGAATACACCCCGGTATGCGGCGACGCCTGCTGTTACCATGCGCTTGAGAAGGGGAAACGACCAGGGGGACCATCGCACAGAAAGCATCATGTGTTCGGAAGGTGTCCCAGGTTGAGCCGTGGCACCAGCGCGGGGTCCCGGTGAAGAGTCCTGGAACCGACGGCGAGCACTCCAACCCGTGGCACCGCCTTTGAACTGACGCCATCGTGCATGATGAAGATGAAGTTCACCTAGTAGTAATACGAGGCGGGACAAACGCCTTTGGCATGCGTATTCCTGAGTCGACTGCAATCCGTTTGACATCATAGTCTGACTACTTCCTAGTGTGGGTAGTCAGCATGCGGCGTTCTGCTCCGGGGCTGGACGGAAAGTGGTCAGATTCTGGTGCGCTACGCCAGGAACACATTCCGTGGAATCCCACGAACCACGTTTTCTCATGGTTCACAAACCCCCGAAGCTGCACGTTCAGGTGACCGAACGAGCACAGCGAGTAGGAAAAGGGCCATGGATACCCTCCTTATACAGTCCTATATATAGAAGGAAGAGGTTTGGGTGGGTTCTCGGACAGTATCAAGAAATACAGAAACGAAAGCCCTGGACAAAAACAAAGCCGGGGAAGCGAATTCCCCGGCGATTGGATTGGATAAACGAGAAGGGACTATTCGAGGCTGATCTTCAGCTTCTTTCCACAAGCAGCGGCATACTCAACGAGCGTGCGCAGGCTCCCGGTGTAACCTCGACTCTCGAGTCTGGCGATCTGAGGCTGACTGGTTCCCATCCTGGCAGCCAACTCCTTCTGGGTCAGACTACAGCTCTTGCGGGCCTCTTCCAACTTCAGAGCGACTTGGGCTTCTGCCATGATAGCCTTGACTTTGGCCACCAGTCTCGGGTCTGCGGCAATGGCATCATCAACTCGCTTGAGAAGTCGATCGCTTGCATCCACAACACTCTTCGAGACCAGCAGTTTATGTTCGTCAATTCTAGCTTTCTTCATTGTGTTCCTCCCTCCACGCGCCCTGTTTCAAGAGTCGAAGTCTGCGTCGGGCAAGATCGAGTTCCTTCTTGGGCGTCTTTTGTTTCTTCTTGATAAACACGACAAGCCCATACACTGCACCATCCTCGTCGATGTAGTAGTAAAGCATCCGTCCCTGCAGATGGTTCTCCTCAACCCGCATCTCAAAGATCCGCTCTGCTCGATCTACAATTTTGCCCTGCGGCGCCACCAAGTGCCCATATTGCTCAAGCACCTTGATGAGTGCTCTCAACGCAGCTTGCAGCTCAACCGGCATGTCTTCGAATTCCTTTTGAGCCGGCAAAATCAACACGAATATCTTCTTCAATTCCTGCCCTCCATGTGGCAGTGACGAAATACTATCTTATACCGAAAATGATATAACAAGTGAAGAAAATTGTCAAGGGCCGGAAAAATGCCATGGTTTGGGGTGCGGGGTGGAAGCCGACGCCACGTACCTCTGTCCTAGAGAATGAGTACTGCAAACACGAGTACGTCCAGTATGCACCCCGCCAGGAAGAAACCAACTTGGACCTTCTGAAGGGTTTGCGGACTGGTCCTTTGCAGTTTTTGTCCACCGACTCGTGCTTCCTCAGATGTCTGCGCCACGGGGATAGCGCCATTAGAGTACTTTGCCGCAACGTCGTTGTAGAACTTGGTCCAGCTCATGAAGAACCGTGCTTCCGACAGAAAGAACGCAGCTCCCAGAACCATGGAAACAAGGTGCAGAATCCAGGAGCAGAGGACCGCCGCACGAACCCACACGACGAAACCTTCCAGTCTCTCGGACTGCGTGAAAAATGTGCCTGTGACTGCAAACAGTACAGATGCGGCGAGGACGAGCTGCCGCGATGATTCCCAGCAGCATTCGTTCGCATCATGTCGATGTAACTCAGTCAGAGACTCGTACTTGTGCTGTTGGGCCACCCCCTCGGCAGTGTCGTCAAAGTCTTCACCAAGTTGCTGGTCTCCCCGACAGTTACTTACCATGCTTGTCGGGTGTTGAACTCTGAGCGGGTTTGACAGGCGGTGGTCGGTCCGGATTGACTTGGTTGGCGATCCCCCTGCCCTCCCTACCGCCCGGTTTTGTTGGCTGTGCATTCGCCGGCCGTCTGGTTCTCTTTCCCTCGTCTTTGTTCACCTATTTCTCCCCCTATTGAGCGCTTAAGAACGCCACCTTCTTTCCTATTCTAACTGGCAGCGCAGAATTGCAACGCTGGAGCCAGACGAGACAACATGCGAATCGCCCTGCCAGAAAGGTGAGGGCGTAGAGACGGCGGAGCTGCAGGGATGGACGAGCAAAGCGAGTAGGAATGATGCTATAGATACCCCCCATGGTCGCTCCGGTATACATATACAGGAGTTTTGGGTGGGTTCTCGGGCAGCGTCAAAGAATCCGGAATATCGCATCACCGATCCGGGGCTGTGGTATGGGCTTTGGTCTCAGAGACAACCCTGGCTATACTGAATGCATGAAGGAACACGCAGTTCAACCGGCAGAACAAGCCGAGAAGAGACCATTGTACGTTCCCGGAAGCCAAGGCCACTTCATCACAAGCCATGAACTCGTCGAGTGGTGGCACGACTGCAACTGCCCCGGACAGGCTCCGGCGTTGGAGATTGGCGATCGCTGGTTCATCGACCCTCCCATGATGTGGGAGGCACGAGGCAAGACCATTCTGAAGAAAACGCTGCATGTCCTGCCGCCCTCGCTGTGGCGACATCTGAACTAGGGCACCCAACTACGGTCTTGCGCGAGTGGCGTCGCAGGCAAGAACCCTCCCACCCTTTGACGCGAGGCTTGTGGAGCTTGTTCGTCGTTGGCGCCCTCCTTACTTGAGCCGGGCCGCCCGTTGCTCTCGAGGCCATTGGAATCGCATCGACCCGACTTCGTGCGGGGACTACCGGACCCCACGCCAAGAGCTCTGTCCAATCGTCCACTCTCTGGGTGCCGCCTGCCTGAGTTCTTGGGATGATCCTGGTTCTAGGTGTGGCGCCTCTTGTCAAGCATGTCTCTCAACTCGTCAGGAGAATACGGGGGCGTCCGCCGATGCATCATGGCATGGCAGTTGGGACATACGGGGATGAGATCCCGCGATGGGTGAATGACATAGTCAGGACCCATGTCGGCCACGCGAGTCAGGTGATGCACTTGGATGTACCCACTGGCGACGGGTCCGTACGTGTCCTCAAGAGATGCGCCGCACACAAGGCAGCGTGAGCCATGTGCCATGATACACGCAGCCCGATTCAGAGGATTCCTTTCATACCGATTCACAAGCACTGTGGAAACAGCGCCTTCAGGAAGTCCCACTTCGTCATCACTTGACGGTTCTGCCGACATGGACAGAGGCAACAGCGAGAGCATCAGTGCCATTACGCCACCGCCCCAGCGCAGTGCAAGCGAATCGACACCGTCAGGCGAACTGGGTTCAACTTCAACGGGAGTGACTTTCACCTGCAGCGCAAAAGCACTCCACAGGACGGGCCACTGATTGGACGCATTCCACGCGACATCCTGCCCGTTGATGGCGAGAGCCACGCAGCCACCCTTGGCCATCAGGTCGGTCGCAATGTCCTCAAACAAGGCCCGGCCTGCCGATCCCGACGACGCCATCGCTGAGAGCATCCCTCTGGCATAGTTGCCAAGTACAACAGTGGCATCGACGGTCCTCCACATGAGCCGGACGTGAACTTGGAACCCTTCCGGCAACGGTGCACTCGCAGGAGACAGATTCACATAGAGACCGTCCTTGTCGGACCCTGCCACACCGTGCACCCTGATGCCGAGTTGCCGGCGCAGCTCAGCCGCCAGCCGTGATGCATCAATCATCGTCATGGTTGTCGTCGAGATCGGGTTCGGGCAGTTCGGCCACCAGCTGGCGAAGAATCTTGGACACTTCGTACCTGAGTTCTCCGAAGTGACTTCTGGCATTCTCGTTCACGGTGCCCAGTTCGGCCTCGCACAGCGCCCAGAGAAGCGAGTCCAGTCCCTGGACAGTGACTTCGTCATTGATGTTTGGCACGTAGACCTTGGCATAGTACTCGTGTCCGGTGTTTATCCGGACCGCATGGTGACCAGAGATGATGCACGGCTCCCAGAGCAGACCGTCGTTCAGACTGTCCACCGGCTGCACCGTAAACTCTCCAGGGCGCATCTCATGCCCAGAGGGCAGTACAATCACGACAGTGCCTTGTTTGTTCGTGACTTCCGCCGTGCCATTGCCGAGCGGCGTCACCTTGGCCAAGGTGAGTGCACTTTCCTTCTCCCCGATGAACCTGTTTGACTCATCGTGACCCCCAGTAGAGGTCTCGACAATCTGCTTTCTCCGCCCCTTGCGATAGCGATCGTCTGCAGCATTCCTTGGCGCTGCCAAGAAGTCCCCAAGAGCATTCACAATGGGCTCAGCCGGCGTGATTCTCGACTTCTTGAAATCGATGTCAAACACCTCGTCAAGGCGATGGTCAAACGAGAACTCAACTCGGAGCAGCGTGCCGTGAGGCTCGCTTGCCCAAAGTCCCATGTAGTCGGGCCCAGCAATCATCCGATTCTCACGATACACATAAATGCCCTGCATTCTGTTCTCGATTCGAGCGGCCGCCGCTTCTGCGTCAGTCTTGAATTCCTCTCGTCGCGGTATCACGTAAGCCCTGACCGTGAATGGTGCAGTCTTGCCATCAGGGAAATCCACGGTGAGAGCTTGCTCAGCCACCATCTCGGTTTCGTCCTGGTTCGTGCAGAAGGGATCCCACGGGTCTACGGCGACACCGTTCACATGAAGAGCAAACCCCTTGCCGACACCGGTGGCGGGTGCTGCTCCAAGAAAGCGCTGATAGACCATCGACGCATGGAACATGAACCCGGCGATGATCTTGTCGAGACTGTGCTTTCGTACCACTGGCGACACGGGTTTTGCAGACCTCTTCAGCAACCTGTCCACGTTTCTCCAGCACACGACAGTGCCGGAACCATTGGGAGACACGCCCTCCAAGCAGCCTGACTCCTCGGAGTCCGGTTCAGGCAGAAGCAGTTCCCAATCATTCACTTTGGCGATGTGATCAAGATCCCATACGGCTCTGTTGACGGTCGCGTCTCCAGAGGGACGGCTGCTGACACACAATTGCCGACAGAAGGCCGTGCTGGCGGTCTTCAGCCCCAACCCGAACTTCCCCAGACGAGCAGCATCTTTCTTTAATGCCGATCCATAGCGCATGGCATCAAGCAGCTCGTCCCTGCTCATTCCAGATCCGTTGTCAGCCACGAAGACTTGAACCTCGTTGTCGAGGTTCATCTGTATGTAGACCTCGATGCGTGAAGCACCAGCGTCAATCGAGTTGTCGACAACGTCTGCCAGTGCAGTGTTGAAACTGTAGCCACTGTCACGCAGTGCCGAGGAGAGGCGTCCTGCGTCAGGAGGCAGTACCCGTGCCCGTCCTTGACCCGCTAGTTCTGTCGCTGCTCTTTCCATTTTGCCATGTCCTCCTTTGTCAGAGTGATGTGCCAAGAGCCCTTTGTGCTGCTCCTGTCCTCTCTTCCAGACTCCGCAACAATCGGTGTCGTCGCCCGCTCGATGCCCAAGGAGTAGACACCGGCTGCCTTGGAGAAGTCGAGTCGATCGCCTGCCCTCAACTGGTAAGCTCGCATGAAGGATGTCATGCGCGTGATCCTGTACTCGTCCCGAGTCCCGCCAGACAAGGCGTTATTGTAGTAGACGTATCGGAACTCCCACTCCTGTCCGTCTGGCCCCCTGAACCGCATCACACGGCTGGGGTTCCTGCCCGTACTGTCCAGTCCGGGGAAAAACCCCAGAATCCGGGGATCCTTTGGCACAAGAATGCCCGCCTGATGAGATCCGTTCTCTCCTGTGTCGTTGCACGACAGAACCTTCGACACGACCACGCCTTCTTCCTCTGTCATATCCCTCCGTCGCCTTTCTTTGTGGCCGGGGAGATTCGGATTGCCTGAAGCAGCTCTTCCCGGCTCATGTCCGTGCCATCCGTTCCCACGACGGCAGTCCCCATGAGTTGCCTCTTCCTCTGCACGACACTATCCATGACTTCTTCCACGGTGTGAGCGTAGAACAGACGGTGCACGAACACCGGTCGCGTCTGTCCTCGCCGGTATGCCCTGGCCGTTGCCTGGTCTTCGATTGCGGGATTCCACTCCAAGTTGTAGTGGATGACGTGGCAGGCGCCAGCGATGTTGAGGCCCGTACCTCCCGCCACAGGATTCAGTACGAGCACCCCCGGGCCACTCTCATCGTTGAAACGGTCCACCCTGGTCTGGCGTTCCTCGACAGGCACCCTCCCGTCCACAAAGTCAGTATGGAGGCCAAAGCGGACGCGAAGATCCTGTACGAGAATGTCGACCATGTTTGAGAATGACGTGAATACGAGAGCCTTCTCTCCAACCGAAGCCAGTTCCTCCACAATCTCCACCAAGAGTCGGTACTTGGCCGAGAAGGGGGCGGGATCCCCTGATCCCGCAGTGGCAACAAATGGGTGGGCGCAGTACATGCGCAGATGCATCAGCGACCCGATGGATGGGCTGCCCCCAGCTCTTGCCTCCTCCGCAGAGCGGACTGTCTCGTATCCGGCAGCCTCCATTGCTCCCATCTCAACCACCTGTGGGACGTCAACTCGCTCGGGAAGATCCTTGGCAACCTCGGCGACAGTTCTCCGCAAAAGAAAGGGAGACACATGGGACTCCAGGTCCATGGCATCGGACAGAGAGTCTCCATAGTGCTGCCGGAATTGCTTCAGGGAACCGAGCAGTCCCGGAACAGCGATCGAAGTCAGGGACCAGAGATCGGTGAGGCAGTTCTGCAATGGCGTGCCCGTTACAGCGATTGCGATTCTCCTCGGGATCGACTTCATGGCTGTTGTTCTTTCCGCAAGCGGATTCTTCACAGCTTGAGCCTCATCAAGAACCAGCAGGTCCCAATTCACCCTCGAAAGCATCGCAACGTCGCGGACGGCCGTCTCATAGGAGGTGACGACAAGATCGTACCGTTTGAGCTCCGAGGGGAAACCAGTCCTCCCTGCACCCCTGTGTTTCAGCACCGTGACTCGAGGTGCGAACTTGCCCACCTCGCGTCGCCAGTTCTCGAGGATAGTCGCGGGCGCAATCACGAGGCTTGGGCCCCGTCCGCGACCAGCCTCGGCGCATAGCAGCGCAATGACCTGGATGGTCTTCCCGAGGCCCATCTCGTCACCGAGTATGCATCCCAGTCCTTCGGACGAGACCATCTCCAACCACTCGAATCCATCTTTCTGATACGGGTACAGAGTTCCGGAGAAGAGCGGTCCGGCAGAAGCCGGCACGGTCCAAGCCGGCATGGCCGTCCGTGCCCATGACGGAGGAAGCCTGTCCTCGATGACAGGAGTCTCCTGCGAAGCCTTTGACAGCTCGTAGTACTCCCGAAGTGACAATCTCCCCGGAGCTGCGACCCCACAACTGGTCAGAAGCCCTCGAATTTCCTCGAGGCCTCCCTCCACGAAAGGGTGCCACTCGCTGTCGACGATCGCATAGTCGTGAGATCCCTCGGAAACACTCTCGACCACCTTCTCAGACCCGTTCCACACGGCCAAGGCGACGCAACAGGGAGTCTCCGGAACCGTGGGACTCAGCACGATCGCGATCTTGAGCGTCACAGCCTGTCTGGAGAATCGAAGCGAGGGCAGATCCAACGAAGGACGACCGACGTCCGTCGCACCACCAAACTCCTGACGCCCCTTGAACTCGGCGTCATAGATCTCCCGGGCTCCCGGAACAACAGAAGTGTCACCGTCCCCCTGAATCAGCAGTTCATTCCCGCGGAACACCCATCTGGGATGCCCCGTCAGTGCATTATTCGTCTCGTCCTCCAGAACGTTGCCATTGAAACCTATCAGTTTGAGTATATGCAGTTGTCCAAGCAGGAGAAGCGAGCCCGTCCACCCGATCGATGTTGAACCGCCGACAACACGGCCTGCCCCGGCTGTGGTCACAGGCGAGCCTTCGACTATAATGGTCATCGTGGAAATGTGCATCGAGCGGGACGGATTGGTGTGCCGCGAACGAGTATTCCTTGACTGCACGGAAAGTGCGCAGCCCCGTTGGGGACCGCTGAGTCGCTTGTTCACTCCATCCATGGGGAGTCCAAGCAGCGCGACTGTTGAGTGGGCTGCCAGATTCATCCAGTAACCGCGCTTCTCACGGCAGACAGACCAGACCCCTGAAAGGAGTCCCGAGAATGAACAACAGGAGCATCAAGAGCAAGTACACAGTGGAGGACCATGACGGAACATGGTTCCAGCTGTGGTGGGACGGAGATGAATGCATCTACTCGGAGGATCTGAAGGCACATTCCAGAGGCGAGGCGGAGAAGGAAGCGGCGGGCATTGCCGCAACCAGTTCCCCTGTTGAACGGGTGATGCACGCTCTGGGCTGTGAGACCATCGGCGACAAGGCCAGCGACTGCCAGTGAGGCGACAAACACGAGCATCTGACTTGGCCGGCTCATTCACGTTCATCGACCTGTTCGCAGGCATCGGAGGAATGCGCATCCCGTTTGAGGAGCTGGGTGGTCATTGCGTCTTCTCGAGCGAATGGAACAAGTTCAGCCAGTGCACCTACGAGGCGAACTTCGGTGAAGTCCCCGTTGGCGACATTCGCATGGTCGATGAGCGGGACGTTCCAGAACACGACATCCTCCTGGCAGGGTTTCCCTGCCAGCCCTTCTCCATAGCCGGTGTGTCCAAGAAGAACAGTCTGGGGCGGGAGCACGGGTTCCTGGACAAGACGCAGGGGACTCTCTTCTTTGACATAGCGAGGATCCTTGACGCGAAGCGACCCAAGACCTTTCTGCTTGAGAACGTCCGGAATCTGGTCAGTCACGATCATGGACGCACATTCGCGACCATTCTCGAGACTCTCAACGGGTTGGACTACGAGGTGACCTTCAGCATCATTGATGCAGTTCACTGGGTTCCCCAGCACCGCGAGAGGATCTACATGGTTGGCCTCGACAAGCGCCGCTTTGGGAGCCAAGCACATTTCGAGTTCCCGGAACTTCCACACGGAGAAGATCCTGAGCTGCGGACTATTCTGGAGAGCAAGCCAGATGCGAAGTACACGTTGACAGGCCATCTGTGGAAGTACCTGCAGAAATACAGGGATGTGCAGAGGGCCCGGGGCAACGGTTTCGGCTTCGGAATGGCAGACCCGCATGGGCACACAAGGACACTGAGCGCCAGATACTACAAGGATGGCTCAGAGATTCTTGTAAGCGCCGATGGATCGACACCGCGACGCCTGACTCCGCATGAGTGCCTGAGGCTGATGGGCTTCCCAGACAGCTTCAAGATTGTCGTGTCAGACATGCAGGCATATCACCAGTTCGGAAATGCCGTAGTCGTTCCCGTTGTACGGTCCCTTGCTCCAGTGCTGATAGGCACGCTTCGCTCCCTCGAGAGGGGGTCCGATGTCTTCACGAAGGAGAAGCGAAGCGAGGTGATGTCACACATCAGGTCGAAGAACACGCAGATAGAGCTTCAAGTCCGACACTGGCTGCGATCGCAACACATTGGCTACCGCCTGCACGCCAAGGCGCTTCCCGGGACCCCGGACATTGTCCTCAGCAAGTACAGGACCGTCGTCTTTGTGAACGGCTGCTTCTGGCACCAGCACGGATGCCACCTGTCGCCCATGCCCAAGACAGACACGGAGACTTGGCGCAAGAAGTTCAAGGCAAACCGGCTGCGCGACGACAGGAACCGTGAAGCTCTCAATGCTCTCGGGTGGCAAGTCGTCACGATATGGGAATGCGATCTGAAGAGCCACCCAGAACACGTGTACCACGAGCTGCAGTCCGCTCTATGCGCGAGGTCAGCGGTAGCTGGTACTCGATAGCGACCGCATGATCCAGCCGGGCTGGAACCCCATGTTCTCCGCTATCTGTACTTGGGCAGACATGACTTCGCGGTACTTGGTCGCGAGGTCATGTTCACTCATGGCGACCAAGCAAGCAACATCCTGCTTGAAGCAGTTGGTGTAATCCTCGAGCATCTTCGGATGTTCTTTCATGGACTGGATCGCCCCCATCTGCACCTTGACTAGACGGGGAAGATAGAGATCCAGGTCTGGCAACAAGTCTCCTTTGCTGGAGTTGGTCGTCGCTTCGACCGGAACCAGGTTCCACAGCAGATCGTGGGCGACGAAACTCCAAGGCAGGAAGTGGTCGATCGAGAAACCACCTTCGAGCTGCCGTCCAGAGTAGATATCATGGAACTCCATCGTTCGCCCGCTCTGCGTGAAGTTCAGCTGTACCTGTCGCCAGAACTCATGGGCGAGGATCAGTTGTCGCATCGAGGGCGGTTTCAATTTGTTGAGCACCCCGGGCACGTTCGGGTTCCGCGATTGAAGGTAGAGGGCGAAGTTGTGTTCCGCGAACGATTCGATGACGCCAAGATTCTCAAGAAGGAACGCGTGCCACGATCTGTTGAACAGAATTACCTTTGTCTCAACGCCACCGACAAGGGAATATGGCGACGGATCATCTGATTGCTGACTCATCTGCGCCAACTCACGAATCCGCGAGTCCTTCAGGGAATCCTCCATGCCGTGCAGTTCTGCTGCAAACCATGGCGCCAAGAACCTCGTCGGAACGAATCTTCGGAGATACCCCAATAGCCTGTAGGTAGCGGGAGAATCGGCAAGAAACCTGCGAATTGCGTCAGGTGACGCGTTCGCTGCCAAGCCTGACTTCTCCCGGATTTCCAGGAGAGTCGCCTGTAGCCTGTCCTGACAGCCAAGAGACAGCCGAAACAGATTCACCGGATACCATGCCACAACGACCATCTCGGTCAGCACGTCTGTCATGGCAAGTTCATCACCAGCTCCCTGCTTCAGGAGAGACGCGATAGCCAAGAACCATATTGGCTTGTAGGAGTTGGTCATATCCGCAAAGACCCGCCCAAGACGACGCGTTTTCTCGGGATATCCAAGTGCAGCTCCTAGCAGCACGCCTGCTTCGGTCAAGACGGCGTCCCGCTGCTTCATCACCTGATTACCGTATGACCGACATGCAGGCTTGAGAGACCAGATGGACTTGTATATGCCCGCCCACCCCCTCGCTGAAGGCTCCATACGAGACTTCCACACATGTCATGTGAAGCCATGGTCGTCTAGGAGAAAGACAGGTACGAAGCCGGCACATCCTCGAACTCTTGCCAGTCAAACCAGTTCGTGACGCCAACCATGGCTGCCCACTGGTTGGACTCGCGCACGTCACCCTCGAAGCCAGTGTCCGGTTCCTCCAGGACGGCAGCCAGCCGCTTGCCCAGCGCTACGATGGTAGAGTCGGTGTAGTCGCGGACCAGGTTCTGACCGAACATGATGCCGATCGAGCGCAGATAGGCATAGTTGACAGCGTTGCTTCCCTCATACACGAGGTGTGGCGTATCGCGCTTGACGTTCGGCGCCAACCCTGCGACCGACATCTGCACCTGCAGCCCGATGGACTTCTCCTGGTTGGGCCTCATGCCCGGATACTCCCGGTAGAGCCACGACTCGATGCGGTAGTCGACGTTCAGGTTCACGACTTCGTTGACCATCCCCTGGTGCCAGATGGTGAACAACTCGCGTGTGGCGCGTTCGTCCATGCCATCCAATGCAACGGTGGAATCTGCCGCAAGGATACGGAAGACGAAGTCTGTGTGCTTGGGCCTGGTAATCGGCACGAGTCTCTTGTCGGGAGAAACGGTAAACATTCTCTGCATATGCCCGCATTCGTGGGCGATGAGGTGGGCTAGAAGAACAGGGTCAGCCTTGCGGAAGCGAATGGTATGTGCCGGCATGAACGACCTGGCCATGCGGACGCTGGCAAGAATCGACAGTGAGTCGTCTTGGACGAACTCGATGGGTTTTCCCGTCAATTCCTCAGTTTGCCGGAGGATGGTGATGGCGTCGCCCTCAAGTCCTGTCAGCCGCTGAAGCTCCTGGAGTGTCATACTCTCGGTTCCTTTCGCCAGGCACATGCGACGTCGTATTCCGACGACAGGTCGAACCCGATGTTCTTGTCGGGTGCCACACGTCTCATACCTACGTACAGGAAGCAGATGAGCTGAAGTTCACTGAACCTGCCACCCATCGATCCCAGAGCATGTTTCTTCTCTGCATCGTGGGGATCGAGGCCATAGCGTCCCAGGAGTGCGATCTCACTGACAGTAGTCTGAACGCTTTCTTCCGTCATCGCGTCAAATCTCATCATCGCGTCGTAGCAGAACTGCACGGCGTCCATGCGCAACCCGCCGCTTTTGACCGATTGCTCTGCCACTTCCCGCAACTGGTCCCGGGCCATCTCAGCATACGTGGGATCGGCAAGAACGATACACCTCTGGAACGACCTCGTCGCCTCGAGTGGTTGGCTAAGCATCGAGTACACCAAGCCGAGTCCGTAGACCGTCGGCGGATCGTCGTGCAGGATCGTATCGACGCGAAGTAGTTCCTCGAGGGCCAGAGAAAGTCTGGCGGTTGCTGCGTGGACACTCGCCAGGTTGCGCAGGGCATATGGATTGTCGGGCTGTAGCGTGAGTGCCTTGGCAAGATGCGTTTCAGCGTCGGCCATCTGTCCCAGCTTCGCTTCTGCCATGCCAAGCGCCACGTACGTGTTTGCTTCACCCGGGTCCAGAGCCAGACAACTGAGCAAGGTCTTACGTGCAGCATCGTAACTGCCTGCCTCGTTGTAGCAGAGCCCGAGATTGTACAAGGTCAGCGGGCCGTGCGGATCGTCCATCGCCAGTTCCTCGAACTGCCTCCGCGCACTATCCAAGTCGCCTGCCTGCACAGCCGCAAGGGCCTGTTCAAGCTTCGACTGCCCGTCGACCTGCTTTTCGCTGTCTGTACTCATGTTGTCAGTATAGACACGCAAGGTTAATAGCCAATCTTCTGTGCATAAGACCACGGTCATCACCCAGGTGAGCCTTCGATGGTTCCGAGGTTCCTTCGACCGAGACTGACATCTCGTCCCTGACAACCGGCTCTCAACAGAAGCTCTGACAGAATGGCATCTCGTTTCAGCCCCGTAGCGAAGCTCAAGGACCCAGAGACGTACTCCAGTAGGGTGAGATTACGAAGATAGATCCAATTCTGGGGTGTTGGTCAGCGCCATTCTCTTCGCGAATCCGTTCCCCAGAAGAAATGCGGGCATGTTACCAGTATCGTTCTAATAACGTGGGTATAACTGGCTGCAATAGCGACTTCAATACCTGCTATTGAAAGGTTGGTCTACAAGCCGTTGTAAGAATAGCCCTCCCGTTTACAACGGTGTTGTAAAACTAATCAACAGCTCGTCGTCAGTTTTCAACAACATCTTACCTACTTCCCAACACTACCAACTGCCTTATTACTATGATGATGTTTCATAGAGTCTTTTTCATATTAATAGACCCAAGAAAACCAACCAGACAAAATCTCACTAGGTCAAAACCGTCAAGCTTCACTGTTGAACCCTTGTAGCCTGCACTATTGTAAAATGCAGTTGGTGTTTTACAATACCTACAGAGAAAGACTTTCAATAGCTGGAGGCCTCATGAACATTACAGAACTCTTGCCTGATACAGAAGAATTTGCTATTACCCGCAAGCTGCTGCGAGACGTCGACTTTCACATGGACGTGAAGCACCTCACGGCGATCTGTAACAACAACATCGAGGTGGGCTACATAGAAAGTCTCGCAATGAATGACATCGTCGAGTGGACAAAGAAGAAGTTTGGCAAAAAGACGGTCACCTTGGAGATCATCAAGACAAATTCGCCAGACGGGTCCCCGGAACTGAAGGCCACGGGGAGCATCGAAGGGTCCGGTGTTCTGCGGCGCGACTACAACTTCGACAACTTCATCGCCGGATCTTCGAACAAGGTTGCCCTGGCCTCGGCAATCAAGATATCCAGATCGCAGCCCGGGCAGAAGGCAAGCAACAACTTCTTATATATTCACGGTGGGGTCGGGTTGGGAAAGACCCACTTGCTCCACGCTGTCATGAACAACCTGATTGCAAAAGGGAAGAACATCGCCTTCTTCAACGGAAGTGAGTTTGCCGACTATATCCTCCAGGCCGTCAACCAGCAGGGGGTCAGCTACACCCAGACAATGCAGTTGTTCAAGCAAGTGGATGCACTTGCTGTCGACGATATTGGGTTTCTGAACAATGATTCCATGCCCAGGGTCATGCGGGAGTTCAAGGCCATCCTGGATCACCTGATCAGTGGAGGAAAGTTCGGGCTGTTCACCGGACAATACCTTCCACCCGACGATCGCTGGAACCTGATCCCGGAAGTGTCGACGAGACTCGTTACCGGATACGTGGCATCGGTCGAAGTCCCTGACAGAAATCTCCGGCGAGATATCATCGAGAACGAATTTGCCAAAGTGGGCATCGAGGTCGTCCAGAATATCATCTCGTTCATCGCAGACGCGGACATCCGGGACATCCGTACCATCCAGGAGATCTGTCACCGGCTGACCGTCGAGAAGGATGCCGGGAACGCCTTGGACATCGAGAGAGTGGCGGGGGTCCTGAAGTTGCACCACATCAAGACGCAGCCGCCGGATGAACAGATCGTGACGCAGGCGATGGAGAGAATGGACAAGAGAATTGGCCTGGATGAGTTGAAAAGGAAGGATCTGCCCAAGGAGCTGTTTCTCATCCGCAATGAGACGATGTACGAGCTGGTCGAGAAACAGGGCATTTCGCAGACCAGTGTTGCGCGGGCATTCGGTATGTCGCCGCAACGCATCAGCATGATTGTCGGAGCGATCAAGAAGAAACAAGGTCCTTCTGCATGATTTCTCCGAAGTATGGCGAGTGGTCTGGAAGACGCCGAGGTTGGCATCGTCGCGTTACTGAGGGAAGGGTTTAGGCTGCTCGACGAGATCCTAAAAGGAGATGACCGATGGACGCAACTGCGACGAGACTACTCAAGTTCCTCAAGAAGTCCCCGCAATTCATCATCCCGATCTACCAGCGCACGTACTCATGGACGGAGACTGAGTGCAAGCAGCTATGGGACGACATTATCCGGGTGGGGGAGAGCGAAAAGGTAAATGCCCACTTCATCGGCTCCATCGTATACATCGAGAAGGGCCAGTATCACATCTCGACTCAGTCGCCGCTGCTCGTCATCGACGGTCAGCAGCGTTTGGCCACGATTGCGCTACTGATCAACGCTCTTGTTGAAGCGCTGAGACGCCTTGATGAGAGTTGTCAGGAGCCGGTGGAAGGGTTCTCGCCGCACAAGCTGCAGAACTACTATCTATTGAACCCAGAGGAGACCGGTGAACAGCGCTTCAAGCTGATCCTGTCACAAACGGACAAGTCAACGCTGATCTCGATTCTGGAGGGAAGGGAAGCACCAAAGGAGATTTCGCTCAACGTGGCCGCGAACTATCAGTTGTTCCGGTCTTGGATCGCTGCTCGCCATGGGGACTTGGTGCCAGTATGCAATGGTCTGGCCAAGCTCATGGTGGTCGACATTGCATTGGACCGAACGCAGGACAACCCGCAGCTGATCTTCGAGAGCATGAACTCAACCGGTCGTGAGCTGACGCAGGCGGACCTCATTCGCAACTTCATCCTGATGGGGCTTGAGCCCGATCTTCAGACGCTCCTCTATAAGGAGTATTGGCGGCCCATGGAGGTGGACTTTGGACAGGAGGCGTACAGTGCCCTGTTCGACGGCTTCATGCGATACTATCTGACAGTGAAGACTGGCAACCTTCCTAACGTCCATGAGGTCTACGATGCGTTCAAGCGGTACTCACGCGAATCGGAGGTTGCCGACGCTGGAGTGGAGGCGATGGTGAAGGACCTCCGTTCATTTGCACGCTACTTCTGTGCCATGGCTTTGGGAGCCGAGAAAGACCCAGACCTGAAGACGGCCTTCCACGATCTTCGAGAGCTGAAGGCCGATGTAACGTACCCGCTGTTGCTGGAACTGTACCATGACTACTCCTCGAACATGCTGTCCCGAACGGACTTTGTGGCTGCAGTACGACTCTTGGAGGCCTATGTGTTCCGTCGTGCTGTCTGCTCCATTCCGACAAACTCCATGGACAAGACGTTTGCCGGGTTCGGCAATCCACTTCGAAAGGATCGGTACCTCGAGAGCATCCAGGCAAACCTACTCGTTCTCCCCTCATACCGCCGCATGCCATCGGATGAGGAGTTCTCCCGCGACATTCAAACCCACGACCTCTACAACTTCTCCCGTCGGAGCTACTGGCTTAGGCGGCTGGAGAACTTTGGTCGGAAGGAGCGAGTGATCGTCGACGAATACACTATCGAACACATCCTCCCGCAGAATCGGGACCTCCCGGCCGCATGGCGCGAGGCACTGGGTGAGAACTGGCGACTGGTCCAGCAGACATGGCTGCATACGCTGGGAAACCTGACTCTGACGGGCTACAACTCGGAATACAGCGACCGACCATTTCATGAGAAGCGCGACATGAAGGGCGGCTTTCGCGACAGTCCAATCGGACTCAATGAGGGTCTTGGACAGCTAGACAAGTGGAACGAACAGGCAATCGCGGACCGGGCCGCCCGGCTGGCGAAAATTGCTCTGCAAGTATGGCCAGTCCCGACATTGTCGGAAGACGTTCTGGCCACCTACAGGCCAGGAGAGGCGAAGGACCCGTCGTACACCATCCAGGACCATCCGTATCTCTTGAGAAGCCCGATGCGTGAGTTGTTCGAGGCTCTACGCAAGGAGATCCTAGCCCTCGACCCCAATGTGGTGGAGGAATTCCTGAAGAAATATGTTGCCTACAAAGCGGAAGGCAGCTTCGTGGTCGTTAACCCGCGAGAAACGCGCCTGGGGTTGATCCTCTCCATCGCGCTTGCGGACATCGATGACCCAAGGAGACTGTGCAAAGACAAATCGGGGAAGAAGAAGTGGGGCAACGGCAAAGTCGTGGTCAGGTTGAAGTCTCTGGGAGATCTGCCGTATGTCATGGGACTTGTTCGCCAGACGCTTGAACATCAGCTGAGCAACGGTGACTCGGACGAGTGACAGTCCGGCCGAATTCTGGGTACACGGATTTCGGCCGCCGCGGTTGCCAGGTTCTCGTTCCGTCGAGAAGGAGGCAAATCGAGGAGGTCGGAGAGGTTCCTCGATACGGCGATGCCAAGGTAGAAGCCATAGATGGGCCAGGGCCACACAGACGAATCTAACTTGGAGCAGCAGAACAAGTGGAATAATAGTCCAATGGCGGGGGCACCGGAGGGGTCATAGGAAGCCATTTCGAAGCACCGATCCTGAAGTCGTTCGAGTAGAAGCAGGCTGTGCACCAGAAGAAGTGGGGGAGGGGCAATGTCAACGAATGAAGAGTACGAGGGTTTGCAGCGGTATGCACTGCTTGGGCCTATGGTCAGGAAGGCCTCTGACAAGTACTTCGCAAACATGTTCGAAATCCAGGAGCTGTGGAAGGTGCTGGTGAAGGAGAACTTCTCTTCTCGAGGGCATAAGGATCAGCTTTGGGGCCTGTGCCAAGAAGGAGTGGAACTTGCTGGAAAATGGCTTGACGCAGAGCACACGTTAGACCCAGACCTTGTTCCGAGAGACTTCCCTTGCTACACCAGGGCGATCATGCTGCTCGAGAAAGAGCATCGGTGTGACGAAGCCATCGTGCTGTGCGACCAAGCTTTGCATTGGACACCCAATTCGCAATGGTACATCAAGAAGAAGGAAAGTCTTCTGAAGAAACGCTCGGGGCCAGTCAACGAGACCAAAGGAGGAGGCGGCAATGGAGACAAGTGCTGAAGCATGGGCTGTCCTGGCTGGACTTCTTGACCATGGTTCTCTCGCCGTCGTCTGGCATGATAGGAGTGAGGGAGACCTGATCAACTTCGACACAGTTATAGAACGCAAAGGAGACGTAATCGCGGCACGAACCTATCAGCAAGAGAACGGAAAAAGCTGGTCATGCCGAACTGACACCTGGAGCCGGGACCGGGCAGAAGTTGCCCATTGGCCATTCCTGGACACGTTGCTTGACCTTGTACAGGTTCAACAGGAGGGATCGCAGACATGAAGGGACTAGACAAGCAGCAGCTAGATGCCTGGGTGATGCACGAATGTGGACCGTTCAGCTATTGTAGAACCCACGGCCAGGGATGCGAAGAATGAACACGCTGCTTACAAAGCCCATGAATCAAATTACCTACGACGATGTTGTCCAATTCTGTGCCCTGCCCAACCAGGGTCAGCCCGAGAACCAGACACTGGAATATAAGGGTGGAGACAAGTTGCCGACCAGCAGAGTTATCGCCAAAGCTGCAAGTGCTCTTGCCAACACTTTCGGCGGAATGCTCTTCTTGGGAGTTGACGAGAATCATGACACAGGGCGGCCCAGCGGCATTCCAGGAGTCCCCGCAGACCGGGACTTGGGGAACCAGGTATCTAGCATTCTCATGGACAACATTGACCCTCCCCTGGTTCCGCTGCCCGAAATCAGGGCCATACCATTTGACAGCGATCCAACCAGGGCGGTCGTCGTAATAAGGGTTGCACAGAGCAATGCGACTCCCCATGCGGTTAGGAACGGCAACGGCAATGAGCTCTTCTATGTTAGAGTCCACAGTCAAAGCAGGCCGGAAGACTGGGACGTTTCAGCATCGCTAGAGAAGCTGGAATGGCTCTTCAACCGACGCAGGAAATCAGAATCGCTTCACGATCGTATTCGCGACGAGGCTCTGGACAGGATCGAGCTCTATTACGAACGAAAGATCTTTCCCCACTTTCTCGACAACCAGCGTCCACACGGCCAGGGGGTATTCTGGATCCTCCCTCTGTATCCTGAAGGTCCTGTCACGACCGTTCAGGAGCTCTATGACAGATGTGTCAGGCCTTCGACAAACGAAGAGCAGAGGCTCCAAATCATCGAACCTGACTGCAATGACTTCCCTTCGTACTCATGGATGATACCCACCAGCATCCAGGATGGCGTCGTAGGATTGACAGAAGTCCACGATACGCAAGTTCGATCGTTTGAATTCAACATATACGGGATGCTCCTGTATCAGGAGACTCTTGCGTACAAACTCCCCGCGCCTCTCGATGAGACGTGGAGCTTGAACTTTACAACCCTATGCCAACAGTTGGCGAGCTTTCTGCAGCTCGCATCTCGCTTCTACGATGTAGTTGATCCGGTTGGACTTCTTGAACTTCACGTCACGGTAATGAACCTCGACGGACTCTGTATGCTTCCGCCCGTGATTAATCTCCCTTGCATGACTCAACCGCGGGAGGTGGTTTCATATCAGCGGCGTATAGATTGTGAGCGCACAGTGCAGGCAAATCTGCTCCGCGACCCTGACCAAAGAGATGCAATGCTCTCGGGGCTGCTCTGTGAAATCGGAAATGCTTTCAACTGGGAGCAGTCTCTGGTTCGGCAGCAACTTGCCCGCATCCTAGGAAGGAATCCTCAGGCGAACGACGAGCTCTCCTGACGTTCACGTGACCACCAAACCTCACAAGATCCCCAACTGGGTTTGTTGGAGCCTTGTCTCTTCGAATATCTGCTGCTCTGTATTTTTGGGTACTTATATGTTATACTCCAATTGTTACAGGAATTAGGATTGCTGTAACGGCGGGGGTCGATATGAGGGCAACAGGATACCTGAGAGTAAGCACTGACGCGCAGGCGGGAGAAGATCGGTTCGGCCTCGAGTCCCAGAC
>Ga0209226_10000311_pt1 | contig 29397 bp, 27 predicted proteins | sample BarGraNGADG00212_2_FD_184497 | JGI IMG/M metagenome (GOLD analysis project Ga0209226, IMG submission 184497) | Arctic peat soil microbial communities from Barrow, Alaska, USA - Barrow Graham LP Ref core NGADG0011-212 (SPAdes) (version 2) | ecosystem: Environmental > Terrestrial > Soil >...
CCGCCCCGGCCGCCGGTCGGCGGCTCGACCGCCCAGTACCTCGACCAGAGGCACTCGCTGGGCGCGGAGCTGCCACTGGCAATCGGCCTGCTCTGCGCCGTTACCTTCGTTCTCCTCTACGGAGCGACGCGCTCGCTCGTCCTGCCGCTCAAGGCGCTGGTGATGAACGTGCTGACGCTCGCGGCCGCCTTCGGGATCCTCGTCTTCATCTTCCAGGACGGGCGCCTGCAGGGGTTGCTGGACTACCGCAGCCAGGGAGCGATCGTGCTGACCCAGCCGGTCGTGCTGTTCGCGATCGCCTTCGGCCTGGCGACCGACTACGGCGTCTTCCTGCTGACGCGGATCCGCGAAGCCTGGGAGTCCGGCCTCGCGAACCGCGAGGCGGTCGCGGTCGGACTCGAGCGGACGGGCCGGATTATCACAGCGGCCGCGCTCCTCTTCTGCATCGCGGTCGGCTCATTCGCCACCTCACAGATCATCCTCGTCAAGGAGATCGGGGTAGGCATCGCGCTTGCCGTTCTGATTGACGCGTCGATTGTGCGTGCGCTGCTCGTGCCGGCGCTAATGGCTCTTCTCGGTCGCTGGAACTGGTGGCCCAGAAGCTCGCCTCGAGCGAGCGGCGGTTAACCCCGGAAATCGGGTCGGTCGAGGACTCGCAGCCACGTGCCATCCGGTTGGCGGCGCGCAACCTGCGCCCGCGCGCCGGCCTCGTCCTTCGCTGGCGTCGCGGTGAGGGCGAGGTCGCCGATGCGCAAGGTCGGCAAAGGTTTCTCCTGCTCGAAGTGGGGCGCCTGCGCAAGCATCTGTTCATAGAGGGCGCGGATCGCGTCGCGCCCGACGGTCGTCTTGCCTGGCGGGAACGCTACAACGGCGTCGGGCTCATAGAGGGCAGCGAGCCCTTCGGCGTCAGCGGCGTTCGCAAGCTCAACGAATAACCGCGTTATGTCTTCCGGCTGAGCCGCTCGTTCGCGTTCACCAGTCATCGTCGACCTCCGTTTTTCCCGAAGCTGTGTTTTTCTCTTGCTCGGAGTCTCGTCTGTACGGCGCTTTCTCAAACTAGTGCGCCAGGCCGGCTGCGACGAAGTCGTGGCCGGCCAGCAAACGAAGCGCTCCGCCATTACTCCTGGCTGCGACGGCACTTCGCGACTTCCGTGACAAGCGGAAGGAAGGCGAGATCCCTCCGCGAACAGCCAGCCTTAGTAAGGTTTATTCGATAAGCCTTACTACAGCAAGCGCCTAGGAAGGCTTAGCGCCATGAGAGGGAGATTGATTCAGCGCACCTGGGAGGCGAATCCGGCACTCTACGCGCCGGCTCGCTACAGGCGCCCGTGCTCGTACGAGGCTTTCATCCCGAGTCCGCTCGCCGGGGACGAGCCGCGCCTCGATGCCTCGCTCGCCGGCGTGGTCTCCGACGCCGAAGCGAAGATCGTCGCGCTGAATGCCGGCCCGCAAACCGCCCTCGCGTCGCTTGCCCGCCTGCTCCTGCGCACCGAGTCGATCGCCTCCTCGAAGATCGAGGGCATGCAGGCGGACGCTCGCTCGATCGCTCGGGCGGAGGCGAAACTCGAAACCGGTGGTCGTGCCGGCCCGGAGGCGCTCGAGGTACTGGCGAACGTCGACGCTATGCAGCTCGCGGTCGAGCAGGCCTCGAGCGAGCCCGAGCTCACGATCGGACAGATCCTGGCGATACACCGGGCCCTGCTCGAGCGCGCACCAAAATCCGCCGGCGCCGGCAAGATCCGCTTCGACCAGAACTGGATCGGCGGCAACGACTACAACCCTTGCGGCGCCGATTTCGTGCCGCCGCCGCCCGAGAACGTCGCCGATCTCCTCGACGACCTGATCGCCTTCTGCGCCGAAGAAACGCTGCCGCCGCTCGTTCAAGCTGCGCTCGCTCACGCTCAGTTCGAGACCATCCATCCCTTCAACGACGGAAACGGCCGCAGCGGCCGCGCGCTCGTCCAGGTCATCCTGCGCCGGCGTGGGCTCGCGCCGTCTTACGTTCCGCCGATCAGTGTCGTCCTCGCCGCAGATCGTGACGGTTACATCCGCGGCCTGACGGCGTTCCGGGAAGAACAGGACGACGAGTGGCTGACCCTCTTCGCCACCGCGGCCGCGCGCGCCGCCGATCTAGCCGGCCGTTACCTAAGCGGCGTTACCGCTCTCGAGGAGCGCTGGCGCGAGCGACTCAGCGCGGCCGGCAAGCCGCGCGCCGACTCGGCTGCCTGGGCGGTCATCCACGTTCTGCCGGCGCACCCGATCATTACAGTCCCGGTCGCCGTAGCGGCAACCGGCCGCAGCAAGCCTCAAGTCGACCTGGCGATCCGGCGCCTCAGCGAGGCGGGCGTGCTCGAACCGCTTTCAGACGCGAGGCGAAACCGCTCTTGGGAAGCGACCGGCCTGTTCGAGTTGCTGGCGAAGATCGAGAGCGGGGCGGTCTGAGTGGGGCTTATGGCCGAGAACGATCCGCGAGACGCGCTCAATCGCCAGCGCGAGCAGTGGCAAGCTGCGCTTGCCGAGAGAGCCGATCGCTACGGACGCGAGCCCAGCGCCGCCGCGATTGCAGCCTGCGAGCGCTTCTCGCAGGCTCGCTTCCGGCGCCTGCTCGAGCTCGGCGGCGGCCAGGGCCGAGACAGCTTCTACTTCGCCGGGCAAGGCTTCGACGTGACCGTGCTCGACTATGCGCCGGTCGCGCTCGAGACGATCGCCGCGAGAGCCGACGAGGCGGGCCTCTCGGCACGCGTGTCGGTTGGCGAACACGACGTGCGCGAGCCCCTGCCCTTACCGGACGAGAGCTTCGACGGCTGCTACTCGAACATGCTCTTCTGCATGGCGCTCACGGAGGACGAACTGCGACGCCTCTCGGCCGAGATTCGCCGCGTACTTCGACCGGGCGGACTCTGTGTCTATACCGCACGCAACGTACGAGACGCCGATTACCACCAGGGCATCCACCGGCGTGAGACCATGTACGAACTCGACGGCTTCGTCGTCCACTTCTTCTGTCGCGACCTGGTCGAGCGTCTCGCCGACGGTTTCGAGCTAATCGAGCTCGAGGAGTTCGAGGAGGGGCCGCGGCGGCTCTTCCGCGTGACCCTGCGTAAGCCTTGACGGCCAGCGCCGCTCATCCGCTCCGTTGGGCCGCGCCGGGAGTGCGATCCTCCGTTCCGGGTAAGAGGATCTGAAGGTTTCTACCCACGAGCCAGAAAGAGAGTTGGGCATGAAGGCAACTGAGGAACTCACTAACGAGCACGGCGCAGTGTTTGCCGGGCTGAAGATCCTCGACAAGGTCACGGCGGCTATTACGGAGAAGAAAGAACAGGCTCCGCGAGACCTTGAGCAGCTACTCGACTTCTTCAAGGGGTTCGTGGACCGCTGCCACCACGGCAAAGAGGAAGACGTGCTGTTCCCCGAGCTGGAGCGGCGGGGCGTGCAGCGCGACGGCGGCCTGATCGGCGATCTGCTCGCCGAGCACGAGATGGGTCGAGAACACGTCCGGGCCATGGCTGAGGGCCTCGAGCGGTTTCGGCGTGGCGATGACGCGGCTGCGGCCGAGGCGGCGGCGGCTATCAGCGGGAGAGCGCGCGCCTACGACGAAATGCTGCGCGTGCATATCGCCAAGGAGACGAACGAGCTCTTCCCCCTGGCGGAGCGGTTAATTCCCGCTGACGCCGCCGCGACACTCGTCGAGAAGTTCGAAGAGATCGAGCGCGAGCGCGTCGGCGAGGGAAAGCATGAGGCGTATCACGCCATGCTGCACGACCTGAAGGACCGCTACGAGATCGCATGACCGCTGAACTGTCGAGTGTGAGAGGAGAAGGGATGACGAGCAAAGCCGACTTCACAGATGAGGAATGGAAACTGATTCTCGAGGCGCCGCCGAGTGCCGGCCTGATCGTGGTCACCGCGCAACGCGGAGGCATGCTGCGCGAGACGATGGCGATAGGAAAGGCCTACGTCGAGGCGCGCCAGGAGCACGGCCGAAGCGAGCTGCTGGACGAGATCGCCGCAGCCAAGCCCGAGCGCGACCACACGCGCTTCCACTCCTACGAGGAGCTCAAGCAGGCAGGCCTGCAGCATCTACGTGACGCGGTCGCCCTGCTCGAGAAAAAGGCGGCGCCCGAGGAGGTCGAGGACTACCGGAAGTTCGTGCTCACGCTCGCAGCCAAGGTCGCCAACGCGCACAGAGAGGGCGCCCAGAACGTCAGCGACGCTGAGCGGACTGCGATTGAGGAGATAAAGGGGAGTTTGGGCGAGGCGAAAACCTAGGGCTTCGCCTTCGATGCTCTGCGCCGTCGAGTGAGACGTAACCTCTCGGTGAAGATGCTCTACGTAGTAGAGCCTCTCGGGTATCATTTCATGCGACGGGTGAGGGCCTCCGGCCTTTAGCCCGTTTTGTTTTGGTCCCGTCCGGATCGAGGTTGCCGCGCCGAGGCGCCGGCGGCACTCTCCTGGGGGCCGGTCGCGCCCGGCCGTAGGAACCGCCGGCCGAAGGAGCTCTACGGCGGACGAGGTTGAGGGGTACAGGCGCTTTGTGCTGACGCTGGCGGAGAAGGTCGCGGAGGCGCATCGGGAAGGCGAGACAAGCGTTAGTGACGCCGAGAAGGCCGCGATCGAGGAGATCAAGGCGAGTTTAGGCTCTTAGAGCTCAGGCTCGGCCGGATCGTTTAGCGGCACGAGGCGAAGAAGCTGTTCTCCGATTCGGGCAGCAGCTGCAGGATGCTGCCCGGCAGCTGCCTGTAGCTCTTCGCTCCGTGCCTTCTCAGGCAGCGGTAGGTCGAGCGGTCGAAAATCAATTGCCGGCGTCCGCGCGAGTCCACCCGCCAGCTCATAACGGATCCGCCGGCGATCTTCGCGGAGACGAAGCGGCACAACCCGCTCTGGCAACTTCCCATCAGTGGCGATGCAGCGCGCACGCTCCTTGAGCATTGGCGCAAGATCGACCCGAAGACCGCGGGGCTCATTCATGATTTCGCCGATCCCGCGTCGGGGACTCGTTTCCTTGGCGATCTGTATCAGGATCTCTCGGAGACGGCGCGTAAGCAGTACGCGCTCCTACAAACGCCCGATTTCATCGAGGAGTTCATCCTCGAGCGCACGCTCGAGCCGGCGATAGACGAGTTCGGGCTCGCGACCGTCACTCTCATCGATCCGGCCTGTGGCTCTGGCCACTTCCTCCTAGGTGCGTTCCAGCGGCTTCTCGGCCATTGGCGCGAGCAGGAACCGGGCGAAGACATACGCGTTCACGTCGAGCGCGTGCTCGCGGCCGTGGCTGGAGTTGACCTCAACCCGTTCGCAGCCGCGATTGCACGCTTCCGTCTACTTGTCGCCGCGCTGCGTGTCTGTGGCGTCCGGGCGCTCCGCAACGCGCCCGACTTCAATACCAACATCGCTGTCGGCGACTCCCTCCTGCACTCACCCAGGCGTGACAGGCTCGATGTTGGGTCAGCCAGCGTCCGCGTAGGCCTCGAACACGTCTACGCGACAGAAGACGCGGATGATCTCCGTAGAATCCTCGGGCGGCAGTACCACGTCGTCGTGGCAAACCCGCCCTACATCACGCCAAAAGATCCTGCTCTCAACCAGGCGTACCGCGATCGGTTCGACGCTTGCCGCGGCCAGTACGCGCTCACCGTGCCGTTCATGCAGTTGCTGTTCGATCTCGCTGCACCGATCGAGGGGCTCGAGAAGCACGCAGGATTCGTTGGGCAAATCACCGCGAATTCGTTTATGAGACGCGAATTCGGCAAGTCTCTCGTCGAGCAGCACTTGTCACGTCTCGACCTTTCTCTTGTTGTAGACACCTCTGGCGCCTACATCCCGGGGCACGGCACGCCGACTGTCATCCTTGTCGGCAGGAATCGAGCGCCCGTCACCTCGACGGTCAGAACCGTCATGGGAATACTTGGAGAACCGCAGACGCCGCCCGATCCCGCGCGCGGCATCGTCTGGACGGCCATCCTGAACCAAGTTGACCGCCCGGGGAGTCAGAGCGCCTATGCCAGCGTCGAGGACATCGACCGCGCACGACTATCGAGGCACCCTTGGAGCATCAGTGGCGGCGGGGCAAGCGATCTTAGGGAGCGGATAGAGGCTATCCGCGACCGCTTGGCGGACAATACTGAGAGCGTCGGCTTCGCGAGCTTCCCAGGTGCCGATGAAGTATTCGTCGTCCGTCGAGGCGATCTTGAGCGCTCCGGTGTTGATCGCGCTCTTGTTCGCGATTTCGTTACCGGTGAGAGCGTTAGGGATTGGGCGGTTGAAGAGTCGACCGCTGCGTTTGTCCCATACGACGAAGCGCTCGACCCGATCCCGGCCGCGCCCGACGCGGCTTGGTGGCGACGTCAGTGGCCCTACCGAGCCGTCACCGCTGCGACAGTGGGCTTCGGCGGACGAACTCGATCGGATTTGGGCGAGCCGTGGTGGACCTGGTACCGGTGGATCCCATCCAAGTATCGGACCGAGCTGTCGATCACGTTCGCCTCCGTCGCAACGCACAATCACTTCGCGCTCGATCGCGGGGGGAAGGTCTTCAAACAGTCAGCACCCGTAATCAAGTTGCGCGTACAAGCAACTGAGGATGAGCACCTTGGCCTACTCGGATTATGACAGCGGCAAGGACCCCCTCTTCGATCACCGTGATCCTCGCCCGTTACGCCGACACCGTGTCGTAGCGAGCTCCGCTGACGACCACTACGGAAACCGCTTCAACCCCGCCCGCAACTCCCGCCAATCCGACAAGAACCGATCCATCAGCGCCCGGAACCTCACCCCATGTGAGGCCTCGAAGAAGTGCGCCAGCTCATGCACAACCACGTACTCCAGGTACTCCGGCGCCCGTTTCGCCAGCTCGCTGTTCAGCCGGATCGTCCGAGCGACCGGATTGCAGGTCCCCCACCTCGTCTTCATCCGCTGCACATAGAGCCGCTGCAGCTCGACGCCCAGCACCGGCTCCCAGCGCGCGACGAGCGGCGCCGCGGCTCGCTCCAGCTCCGCGCGGTACCAGGCCTCCACGACCGCCTGTCTCCTGGCGGCGTCCGCTCCCGGGCGCACGGTCAGCAGCAGCCCGCTCGGGATCGGCTCGACGGACGGCACCCGCTTTGCGTAGGCGACCTCGAGCGTTAGCGGCCGGCCCCAGACGTAGTGACTCTCGCCGCTTACGTAGTCGCGAGGTGTCGCTCGCTCCTGCTCTCGCAGCCTGGTCTGCTGCTTCTCGATCCAGCCGAGCTTGGAGCCGGCGAAGGCGTAGATCTGGTCGAGGCTCATCCGCCGCGGCGCCGAGATGCGCACGGCGCCGGCCGGCGGATTGACGCTCAGGCGAATGTTCTTGATCTCCTTGCGAGTCAGCTCGGCCGTGATGCCGCCCAGCTCGATCTGCGTAACCGTCATCGCTTCACTTGTCCCGCGCTTTCCGTCGCCCCGGCCGTTCGTCCGCCGCCGCCCAGCATTCCAGAGAGGACGGTCGGACAGCGGCGAGGCTTAGCCTGGGAAGCCGCATACACCTGTGCGATGATGGCCGCCGTGGAGCTGATCGTCCTCTCGGAAAACTCGCAATGCTCTATCTGCGGCTCGCCGCTCCCGGCGGGCTCGCGCGCGTTCTGGGACAGTGAAAAGGAAACCGCTACCTGCCGCGACTGCAATCGCTCCGCGCCTCAGACGACGTTTCCCAACGATGACCTTACCGGGCCTGTTCTTGGTATTGCCGGCGACTCCAGCGGACGCGCGTTCGAGCGTCGCCACGATGCGGCGGGGGCGAAAACCCGAAAGAAGCGCGGAAAGCCTGCTCCCGTCGTGAACGCGCTTCGCGAAGACCCGCAATCGACCAGGGAGTGGGCACAGGGCGAGAAAGGCGAGCAATCTGCCGCACGCCGTCTGAACGAGCGCGCCGGCCACGACTTCATCGTCTTGCACGACCGCGCGATCCCAAGCAGTCGCGCCAACATCGATCACATCGTCGTCGCCTCGAGCGGCGTCTACGTCATCGACGCCAAGCGCTACAAGGGTAAGAGGGTCGAGTCGCGAAAGGTCGGGCCGCTCTTCGCGCGCGAGTCGCACCTTTTCGTCGGCGGACGGGACAAGACGAAGCTCGTCGAGGATCTATTGCCGCAGCTGGCGCGGGTTCGCAAGGTCCTTGACTCGCATAAATACGGGCACCTGCCCGTGCAGGGATTCCTCTGCTTCGTCGAGGCCGATTGGGAACTACTCGCCAGGCCGCTCCGTTTCGGTTCGGTACGCGTCGTTTGGCCACGAGAGCTGATCAAGGCGATCGACAGCGATGAGTCCGAAGAGCCCCTCCTCGTCCATCCGGTCGCGCAAGCGCTGGCGCAGGCGTTTCCTGAGCGCTAGCCCCTGTCTCTCGCCCGATATTGAGAGATGGGCTGAGCGAACCGGCGTTACGAAGCCGACTACTTCCCGGCCTGCGCGTTGGTGATTCGCCACTCGATGCGCTTTCCGAGCACGGCGGCGAGCTTCTCGATGGTCGTACGACGGAGGAACGACTGCCGTCGTGTCAAGGTCTGAGCGTTGTGATAGGGATCACCGCAATTCCGTCTTGCCTGGTGTAGGCAAAGCCGGTGCCGACGATCACTCCGAGAGCAGCGGGCTCGCCACACTTCGCGGTATCGATCCGCTTGATGAACTTCTGGAGACTGGAAGCTCCGTCATCGACCGGGCTCCCTCCGAGCTTGATCTCGAAGGCGGCCCAACGCCCATCGGTGGTCTCGACGATTGCGTCGATCTCGAGATCGCTGCTGTCTCGGTATTGAAATACGGCGGCGTCGTTGGCCTGCGCGTAGACGCGGAGATCGCGGACGACCATCGATTCGAACAAAAAGCCGAAAAGGCTCAGGTCGCGAAGAATCCGCTCCGGAGAAGACCGCATCGCGGCAACGGCGAGGGAAGGATCGACGAAGTGGCGCTTCTCCGCCTCGCGCAGTACGTAGCGAGATCTGAGGTGCGGAGTCCAGGCCGGCTGGCCCTCGACGATCATTAGACGCTTCAGTGTGCTGAGGTAGTCACTCACGGTGTCGCGATCGAGCGGCCCATCGGCGCCGCCCGTGTCGGCGGCGAGTGTCGTGATCGCCGCGTAGGTCGCGACGTTGCGAGCGAGGCTGCGAAGGAGCCGCTGCACCCGCACGGGGTCGCGTCGTGTTCCGTCAACGCGAGCGATGTCGACACGGGCGATCTCGCCCAGATAGTCACGGACGGCACGCTGTGCCCTATCGCGCGAGAGGCCCAGGTTTCCGGGCCAGCCTCCGACGGCTATCTCCTCCGAGAGCCTCTCTACCGGTACCCCTGGGTCTGCGCCGCTGACGGACCCGCCGGCCAGAATCTCCGCAAGCGAGACGTTACCGTTGCTCACACCAAGCTCGAAGAGACTCATGGGCCGCATCTGCAACCTCGTGATCCGTCCCGCTCCCGAGTGCCTCGTGATGTCATCAGGTGGTACTGCCGATCCGGTGAGGATGAACTGCCCCGGCGTGCGACGGTTCTCAACGGCGCGACGCACTTGGTTCCAGATCTCAGGTGCCAGTTGCCACTCATCGATCAGCCGTGGCATGGGACCATCGAGCACAACACTCGGGACAACAGCAGCGGCTTCCCGAGCATTCATGTCGATGTCGAGAAGCACCTCGCTTGCCGCGAGCTGGCGTGCGGTCGCCGTCTTGCCACATGCCTTAGGCCCCTCGATCGCTACGGCGCCGGTTGCAGCGAGCCGGCTCGTGAGCTCCTCATCAACGACCCGCGCGCGATATCCAGACGTCACTGCCATTGGGCTGATCGTAGCATTTCCATTCCGCAGGTTGTCGTAATTACGTTACGCAGTATGTAGCGTTTTCAACCCGCAGATCATCAGACATCTGAGCTTTCCTCCTATCGAGTGGCAATCTGAAAGCCGCCGAGCAGATACAGCGCTTTCTCGATAACGCCGAGCGAATCGAGGCAGCGTGTATCGGATCCGGTCCATTCATCTACTCAGTCCAGGCACGGCGGATCGCGAGAGTGTTTCCCCACTCTTAAGCACCGATACTGCGCTCGCGCACCTTTCTCTCGAGAACGTGCCGCTCAGCGCCAGTACAACAACCGGTGCCGATCAGACGCATAGCGATCGAGCCACGCCTCAACCGGCGCCGCGGCCTCGAGTATGTCTGTCCAGCTCCAGAACACGAAGTCGCGTGATTCCGAGCGGGCGAGCTGGCTCGAGAAGGCCTCCGCCTCTACTTCCATCTTGTCCGGCGGGCCGAGGTTGACGAGCAGGAAGTTGGGAATCCGGAGCGCCTCGGCCAGCGTAGTGCCGATGCGCCAGCTTCGGGTCAGCTCGTAGTAGCCGGCGGCTGCGGCCGTCTCGGGGAAGACTCCGAATAGCTCGGGGCGATCGAGGTAGCGCGGATAACTGGGGTGGTTGGGGCGGATCGCGTTGCCGCTCTGGAACTTGGCCTCGACGAGGACAACCAGCTCTGACCAGACGACAACTACATCGGGCTCGCTGTAGGTACCGGCCGGCTCGCCCAGCGAGCGGCAAACCTCAGCCAGCGCCGAGGCGACCTCGGGGCTGCGGGCGCCGCTTACCGGAGCGCCCCAGAAAAGCAGGGCCGGCTCGCCGGGCGGGTGCTGCGGCGCGACCAGCGCGTCCAGGCGCCCCTGCTCTTCGAGGCCGCGAATGACCGTCCAGGTGACGGCGTCGTCGGAGTCCTCGAAGCAGAATTTCAGCTGCTTGCGGCGCCGGTTGCGGCGATTGAGTGAGCGGCCGAGCGCCTCGGCGAGCCCGGGGCGCACCTGCTTGGGCACGTTCAGCTCGGGGCTGGCCGTGATCATGATCCGCTCGGCCTCTTTTTTCGCGTTCGTGTAGGAAACGCCGCAGGAGCAGCGGTAGATGCAGTCGTCGCGCGAAGCAACCGCCCGGCGCCGGCCTAGCTCCGTCGCCAGCGTTTTGTCGGGCTTGATCAGGCTCTGACAGGCGCGGCAGCGCATTGTCTGGAGTTTTTCTGGCTGCGATTGGGCCATCGGCACTCCCTCCGGCGGCTACTTTCCCGTGCGGCGCACGTTCGCGTCGCCGTCTCGTCGAACAGATAATAGGCCGCAACCCCGCTCGTTATCGTCCCGCGAGTTAGCCGCTCGCTAGACCGGCGGCGGCTCCCAGGCGCGCGTCGCGCTCTCGGCCTCCACGAACAGGGCCTCGATCTCGTGCGCTTTGATCTCACCGGCCTTGATCTGCTCGGCCCAGTGACAGGTCACGAGGTGCCCGGGCTCCAGCTCACGAAGAGGCGGCTCATCCTCGCGGCAGCGCGTCTCCTGCACGAACGGGCAGCGGGTGTGGAAGCGACAGGCAGGCGGCGGGTTGGCCGGGCTCGGGATGTCGCCGGCGAGTAGCAGCGGCTTACGCGCCCGCTCGACCTCGGGGTCGGGAATCGGCACCGCCGAGAGCAGCGAGATCGTGTAGGGATGGAGCGGGTTCGCATAGAGCTCGGCGGCCGGCGAGATCTCGACGATCGAGCCCAGGTACATGACCGCGATGCGATCGGAGATGTGCCGCACGACCGCCAGATCGTGCGCGATGAAGAGGTAAGTCAGCGAAAACTCCTGCTGCAGCTCCTCGAGCAGGTTGATGATCTGGGCCTGGATCGAGACGTCGAGCGCCGACACCGGCTCGTCGGCAACGATGAAGTCGGGCTGCAGGGCGAGTGCCCGGGCCAGCCCGATCCGCTGGCGCTGCCCGCCGGAGAACTCGTGCGGGTAGCGACTGGCCGCATCGCGGGGCAGGCCGACGATATCGAGCAGCTCGGCAGCTCGGCGTGCCGCCCCACGGCGACTCGCCAGGCGGTGCGCGCGCAAGGGCTCGCCGATGATACGCGAGACGCTGTGGCGCGGGTTGAGCGAGGCGAACGGATCCTGGAAGACGATCTGCATGCGGCGGCGGAGCACGCGCAGCTCCTCGGCGCCGAGCTCGCCGATGTCCTGGCCGTCGAAGATGATCTTGCCGGCAGTCGGCTCGTAGAGCCGAAGCAGCGTTCGCCCCACGGTCGACTTGCCGCAGCCCGACTCGCCCACCAGCCCCAGCGTCTCGCCGTGGCGGATCTCAAACGAGACGTCGTCGACCGCTTTGATGTCGCCCACGTGGCGGTCGAGCACGATCCCGCTCTTGATCGGGAAGTAGACCTTGAGCCGCTCGACCTCGACCAGGTTGAGCTTTTCGCTGCCGTTGCCGCTGCCGTTTCCTTTGGCCTCGGCGCTCATCCCGCCTCTTCCTTTCGAGTGCGCTGCCATTCATCCGCCGGCACGGGGTTGAAGCAGGCGACCCAATGGCCGGGCTCGACCTCGACGAGGTGCGGAACCTCATTACGTGATTGCTCGACCTCGAAGCGGCAGCGCGGCTGAAACGGGCAGGCGCTCGGGAAGCTCAGCATGTCGCGCGGGGCGCCCATGATCGGCCGCAGCTTCACCCGGCTCGTGTAATCGAGCCGCGGCACGCTCTCTAGCAAACCAAGCGTGTAGGGATGGCGCGGCCGCTTGAAGATGTGCTCGGCCGTGCCCCGCTCCATGAACATGCCGCCGTACATCACGTCTATCCCAGAGCACATCCCCGCCACCACGCCCAGATCGTGCGTGATCAGGATCAGCGCCGTGCCGCGCTCGGCGACCAGCTTGCGCAGCACGTCGAGGATCTGCGCCTGGATCGTGACGTCAAGCGCCGTCGTCGGCTCGTCGGCGATCAAGATCTTCGGCTCGCAGGCCAGCGCCATGGCGATCATCGCGCGCTGGCGCATGCCGCCCGAGAACTGATGCGGATAGTCGCGGGCGCGCGCCTTGGCGCCGGGGATGCCGACCTGCTCGAGCAGCTCGACCGTTCGCCGCTTGGCTTCCTTGCGACTGATCCCGAAATGCGTCTCCAGCGGCTCGACGATCTGCCGCTCGATCGTCAGCACCGGGTTCAGGCTGGTCATCGGGTCCTGGAAGATCATTGCGATCTCCTTGCCGCGGATCCGGCGCAGCTCTCGGTCCGAGAGCTTGAAGAGATCGCGTCCGCCGAAGCGCGCGCTGCCGGCGACCACCCGGCCCGCGCGCGGCAAGATCCCGAGCAGCGCCAGTGCGGTCACGCTCTTGCCGCAGCCGGACTCGCCGACGATGCCCATCGTCTCCCCCGGCGCGACCTTGAAGGAGATGTCGTTGACGGCGTAGATCGTGCCGCGCGAGGTCCAAAACTCGACCCGCAGCCCCTCGACTTCGAGGATCGGGGTTTTGTCCCTTTCAGACACGGCCACGCAGCTTCGGGTCGAGGGCCTCGCGCAGTCCGTCGCCGATCAGGTTGAAGCCAAGCACCGAAAGGACGATTGCCACCCCCGGCGCGATCGCCAGCACCGGCGCGCTCTGCAGGTACTCGTTCACCTGGGTCAGCATCGACCCCCACTCCGGCGTCGCAACATCCGCCGGCCCCAGCCCGAGGAAGCCCAGCCCGGCGACGTCGATGATCGCCGTCGCCATCGCCAGCGTGCCCTGCACGATCACCGGTGAGATCGCGTTCGGCAGGATGTGCGAAAAGAGGATGCCTCGCCGCCTGACGCCTACGGCTCGGGCGGCGAGGACGAAGTCCTGGTCGCGCTGCACGAGCACCGATCCGCGCAACAGGCGGGCGAAGATCGGCACGTTCGTTACCCCCACCGCGACCATGATCTGCCAGAGGCCCCTGCCCAGCATCGCCACGACCCCGATCGCCATCAGTAGGCCCGGGATCGAGAGCATGATGTCCATGCAGCGCATGATGAGCGTGTCGATGAAGCCGCCCGCGTAGCCGGCGATGGAGCCCAGCACGAGCCCGACCGAGAGTCCTGAGACAGCCGACACGAAGCCGATCAGTAGCGAGTAGCGAGCCCCGTAGATGAGGCGGCTCAACTCGTCGCGGCCGTTCAGGTCGAGCCCCAGCCAGTGCGCCGAGGAAGGCCCGGGACAACCGCTGGTGGTGCACTGACGGAAACCCGAGGCGTCAAGCGGGCTGTAAGGCGCGATCCAGGGCGCCAGCAGCGCGATCAAAGCGAACACCGCGACCAGGCAGAAGCCGATGATCGCCACCGGATTTCGCCGCAGCCGGCTCCAGGCCTCACGCCAGAGCCCGCTCGGCGCGTCGCGCCCGACGTCGGCCGCCTCGATCTCGGCGATGCTCATGAGAGCCGGATCCGCGGGTTGATGATCGCGTAGGAGATGTCCACGACCAGGTTGACGAGCACGAAGACGATCGCCACGAAGAGGATCCCGCCCTGCAATACGGGGTAGTCGCGGTTGGGAATCGCCTGCGTCAGCCAGCTACCGATGCCCGGCCACTGGAAGACCGTCTCGGTCAGCACGGCGCCCGAAAGCAAAAGGCCGGTCTGCAGCCCGATGATCGTCGAGATCGGCAGCAGGGCGTTTCTCAGCACGTGGCGCCGGTCGACCTCGTTCGGCGGCAGGCCCTTGGCGCGCGCCGTGCGCACGTAGTCCTCGTGCTGGACGTCGAGCACCGCGGCGCGTGTGATGCGCGTGACAATCGCCAGCGGAATCGAGCCCAGCGCGATCGAGGGCAAGATCAAGTGCTTGACCGCATCCCAGAACGCCCCCGGGTCGCCTTCGATTATCGAGTCCAGGATGAATAAGTTCGTCGGGTGCGCTCGCGTCGCCAGGACGTCCTCGCGGCCGATCGACGGCAGCCAGCCCAGGCGTACGGCAAAGATGTACTTGAGCACCAGCCCAAGGAAGAAGATCGGGATCGAGATCCCGATCAGCGAGCCGACCAGGCTCGCCTGGTCGAAAAATGATCCGTACTTCTTGGCCGCAAAGAAGCCGAGCGGTATCCCGATCCCGATCGCGAAGATCATCGCGCCCAGCGCCAGCTCAATGGTGGCCGGGAAGCGGTGCTGGATTTCGTAGGAGACCGGCCGGTAGCTCCTGATGCTCGTGCCGAGGTTGCCGCTGGAAACCGTCTTTAGATAGTCCCAGTACTGAATCGGCAGCGGCTTATCGAGGCCGTACTGATGCCGGATCTGCTCCACCGCCTGCGGCGTCGCGTGCTCACCCAGCAGCGTCTGCGCCGGCGATCCGGGCAGGGCGCGGACCCAACCGAAGACGAGAATCGAGAGCCCAAGCAGAATGGGAACCAGAAGCAACAGCCGGCGGACGATAAAACGAAGCATCTTTACGTCCGCCGGCCGGCTTCTAGTTCCTTACTTCTTCAGTTTCGCCCAGGGCTCGTTGATCGGTCCGATCGGGCCGGGCACGTAGCCTTGGATGTTCTTGTCGAGTGCCAGCGCGGAGGAGCCCCACGCGTAGGGCACCACGGGCAGGTACTTCATGACTGCGATCGAGGCTTGCTCATACTGCTGCGTGCGCGAAGCCGCATTCGGCTCTGCGTCCGCCTTGGCGAGCATCGCAAAGAGCGTCGGATTGTTGAAGCCAAAGAGCGGCGTCTCAGATCCGAAGTGCACGTTCAGGAAGTCCTGCGGGTCGTAGTAGTCGGCGATCCAGCCGAGCAGATACATCTGATACTTGCCCGACTGCGCCCCGCCTAGGTAGTCCGGGCTCCACTGCGCGCTGTGAGGCACGACCTTGAAGCCGGCATTATTCAGGTTGGACTGCATGGCCTGGAAGATCCGCTGTGGATCCGGCATGTAAGAGCGAACGACGCTGGTCGGATACCAGAAGTCGATCTTCACCGGCAACGTCAGCCCGGCCTTCTGTAGTAGCGCTTTCGACTGCGCGGGATCGTACGCGTAGTCCGGAACTCCGCTCTTGGCGTAGCCGAACAGCGACGGTGGCAGGAACTGATTCGCCACCTGACCGGTCTGGCCGTAGATCGCCTTGACAATCGCCGCCTTGTCGATCGCGTGCGCGACCGCCTGGCGAACGAGCGGGTTGTTCATCGGCGCCTTGGCCTGGTTCAGGCCGATATAGCCGACCGAGGAGACCGGGCGCTTGAGCAGTTGCAGGCTAGAGTCCTTCTGTACGGTCGAGTAGTCCTGCGGAGCCACGTAGTCCATGCCCTGGATCTCGCCGCTTTGCAGCGCTTGCAGCCGCGCAGCGTTGTCGGAGATCGCACGGTAGATGACCTTCGTGAACGAGGGCTTCGAGCCGTTGTACTTCGGGTTGCTAACGAGCACCAGCTTCACGTTCGGCTCCCACGACTGGAGCATGTAGGGCCCCGTGCCGACCGGGTTCTTCGTCGCGAAGCTGCCGGTCGGATGGAAGACGCCGGTCGAGTCGACCGTGCCGGCATCGGCGTCGTACTTCTTGAGCGCCGTTGGGCTGGCGATGCTGAAGTTCGGCAGTCCGATGGCCGAGATGAAGGACGACGAGGCTCGGGTCAGATTCAGCGTGACCTCGTTGTCACCTTTGGTCGTGCAGCTCTTATAGAGGCTCTTGTCGGGCCCCGGGTTACCTGTCGCCGGATGCGCAAAGCCTCCGAACACCGTGTTCCAGTAGTAGCTGACGGCGGCGTTCTGAAGCGCCGCCGGGAAGTTGTACCAGCGGTCGTAGTTGAAACAAACAGCCGCCGCGTTGAACGCTGTGCCGTCGGAGAACTTCACTCCGCTGCGCAGCTTGAACGTCCACGACTTACCGCCGTTACTCGGCGTCCAGCTCGTGGCTAGCTGCGGCTCAACCTCCGAGCCGCCGAGCTTGAAGCCGACCAGACTCTCGAAGATCTGGTTCGTGATTCGCAGCGACTCGCCGTCCGAAACGAGTGCCGGGTCGAGCAGCACAGGATCGGCCGAGCTGGCGAACACGAACGAACTTTTCTTCGAGCTCTTCCCACTCGAGCCACAAGCCGCCAGCATTACGGCTGCCGCGACCGCGAGCAAGGCAAAGCAAACAACCTTCTTTCTCACATCCCCTCCTTTCGCTCCGGTTGAGTATCTCAGACTCTGGCCGAAAACCGTTAACGCGCTAGAAGACGGCCGCGCGGCCGCCCGAGCGTCGCCTTCGCTGGGAGCATCTTGGGTGGCATTTCCGCTTCCGAATGTCGTATTACTTGTAGAGGCGCTTAACCTCAGAGGCAGCCGACCTCTTCGTGAGCGAAAGGAAAACCATGAAGCTCAGCCGCTCCAGCATCGCCTTTTCCGTCGCCTTACTCGTCGCTCTCTCGCTCAGCGCCGCCGCCCTCGCCTGTAACGGCGCCCTGGTCAGCGCCGGTTCGGCCGATAACGGCCAGGGCGTCGCCCTGCGCCACGGCCAATGGCTCGTCATCTCGCTCAAGGGCAACGCCACGACCGGCTACGCCTGGAAGGTTCGCTCCGCCGGTAGGGCTTCGGTACTGAAGCCGCTGGCGACCAAATACGTCCCCAACCCGAACCCGACCAAGCTCGTTGGCAAGGGCGGCGTCTACAAGATTCGCTTCGAGGCGCTGGCGCCCGGCACTACGTCGCTCAAGCTGGTGTACGCGCGCGGTAGCGAGCTCGGCGGCTCCTACACGCTGCGCGTGGTCGTGCGCTGAGCCGGTAACGGCTGATTCCGACCGCTTCAGGCGGCTTTTCAGCCGCGCTTTACAGGCGTAAGATCGCTACCAGGTTCCGCAGAAAAACCCCTGGTTATAGGAGGTACCTGTGCAGGCCTTCAGACGCGTGATTAAGGGCTCCAGCCGTCGCGCCCTATTGCTTGTGGCTCTCGTGCTGGCGCTGACTCTGGTCGGTGCCGCGCTTTCGGCGGGCGCGAGCACCAGCTACAAGGGCAAGTTCAAGGGTGGAGGACAGCTCAGCTTCCGCACGACGGCTACCTCGGTGGTCGGCTTCAAGGGCTCGGCCAGCCCGCTCTGCATTTCGGTTGCTGCTGGCTCGAGCATTCTCAAGGTCTATCCCGTCCTGCTGCAGTCTCCGACAAAGCTGAAGAACGGGCTTTTCACGATCAACTTCAAGGGCCCCTCGAGCACGTACATCACAGTTACCGGGAAAGTCACGGGCAACTCGGCCAGCGGTCGCATCAATATCCACTACACGTTGACGAGCGGCACGACCATCTACGCCTGTCAGCAGAAGACGACCTGGACGGCGAAGAAGGCCTAGCGACCCGAATCAAGTCGAAGTTCCGGCTGGGCCTGCTCTGCTGCCCGGCCTGGTTGCTCGACCGCGCCCGCTCCCTGCCAATTTGCGGCCTAGACCGCTACGCTCCCCAACTAGATGACCGGCACCTCCGAGCGCACCCTGCTGACCCGACTGATGTGGCTGTCGATCGCCGCCGCGCTGGTGACGATCACGATGAAGACGACGGCCTGGCGGCTGACCGGCTCGGTCGGGCTGCTCTCCGACGCGGTCGAGTCGCTGGTCAACCTGCTGGCGGCGATCGTGGGGCTGACCATGCTCCGCTGGGCGATGCGCCCGCCCGACGAGGAGCACGCCTTCGGGCACGAGAAGGCCGAGTACTTCGCCGCCGGGGCGGAAGGGATGTTCATCATGGGCGCGGCGGCCTCGATCGCTTACGTGGCCGTGGGGCGGCTGCTTCATCCCGCCTCGCTGGAGTCGGTTGGGCCCGGGTTGGCGGTCTCGGTCGGGGCCTCGCTGGTCAACCTGGGCGTCGCCATGACGCTCATCCGCGCCGGGCGCCGGCATCGCTCGATCACCCTCGAGGCCGACGGCCGCCACCTGATGACCGACGTTGTCACCTCGGTCGGCGTCGTCATCGGCGTGCTCGCGGTTGCCATCAGCGGCTGGCGGCCGCTTGACCCGATCGTCGCCATCGCCGTCGCGATCAACATCATCTTCACCGGCGTGCGCCTGATTCGCCGCTCGGGCGCGGGGCTGATGGACAAGTCGCTGCCGCCCGAGGAGCTGGCCAAGGTCGAGGCCGCGCTCGCTTCCTACCGCGAAAGAGAAATCGCTTTCGAGTCGCTGCGAACGCGAAGATCGGGCCGTCGCTCCTTCGTTTCGGTCGACGTGCTCGTCCCTGCGAGCTGGACGGTCGCGCGCGGGCACGTTCTGCTCGAGCAGATCGAGAGAGATATCGCGACCGCCCTCCCGCAAACCTCGGTGACAACGCATCTGGCGCCAGCGCCCAAATACGACTCGCCTGGGGCGCCGCCCGACAAGCCGGTCGGGACGCGCCGAGCACGGCGAAAGCGCCTGCTCGGGCACTGACTCAGACGGCCGGCTGCGGCGCTCTTGCCCGCCGAGCGTTACGGGGCGCTTACACAGTCCACAGCTGGCTCTTAGGGCCTATCCCGGTAGGAATGTGTGACCGAGGCGGTCAAGCCGTGGATGACAGTGGCCGGAGGGTCGTGAAGGCGCACTGGTAGTGCGGAAAACGGCCCCGCGACCGCTGGCGCCGCGGATCGGCCGCGTCGGGTATGCAGGCCTATTGGGATAGGCCCTTAGTCCGCGGGGCTATGATGCCGCGCAATGGGTGCCCACCATCGTCCGATCGCCGGCGCGGCGCTCGGCGGAACGCTTGCTCTGCTGTTGATCGTCGGCGTCTCCGCCGCGGCCGCCGCCAAGGCCGGCTCGCAGGCTGCCCGCGTGGTCAAGATCAGCGCCAGCTTGAGCGAGGCTGCCTTCGCGCCCAACGAGACCGACTCGGTTCGGCTTCTCTACAGCTTCCCCAGCAAGAGCTCGAGCTTCAGCTGGGCCCTCGCGCTGAAGAAGGGCTCGAACTGGCAGACGCTGAAATTCGTCTCCAGCGGCCGCAGCTTCAGGGGCAGCTACAGCATGCTGGTCGCCAAGCTGTTCCCCAAAAAGAAGGTTGCCCTCGGTAGCTACCGCCTGCGGCTGAACAGCGGCAGCTGGCGCACCACGCTTAACTTCAATGTCGTCAAGGCCCTCTCGACCACGACCGTCTCGATCGGCGCCGCGGAGGCGCACAGCTGCGCCCTCGTCTCGGGCGGCAGGGTCAAGTGCTGGGGCGACAACGGCTTCGGCGAGCTCGGCAACCGCTCGACAACCGACAGCATCACTCCCGTCTCCGCCAAGAACATCGTCAACGCCACGGCGCTCGCGACCGGAGGCTTCACGAGCTGTGCGCTGATGCCCGGCGGGAAGATCAGGTGCTGGGGCGACAACGCCTACGGCAAGCTCGGCATCGGCTCGATGAGCCCCAGCGCCAGCTCGCTGCCGCTCTCGGTCAGCGGCATGGCACACGCCGTGGCCGTCAGTTCCGGCGCCGATCATTCCTGCGCTTTGATGGCCGGCGGCGCGATCAAGTGCTGGGGCCGGAACATTTCCGGCGACACCGGAAGCAATAAGAGCTTCAACACGATTCCCACCAGCGTCGGCAAAATCACCGGCGCGATCGCGGTCAGCGCCGGCTACCGCCACAGTTGCGCACTACTCTCGGGCGGCCAGGTCGTCTGCTGGGGCAACAACCACTTCGGTCAGCTCGGCAACGGCAAGACGACGAGCAGCAGGAGGCCCGTGGCGGTGAAGGGGATCAAGAAGGCCCTCTCGGTCAGCGCCGGTAACGACTCGAGCTGCGCCGTCCTCTCCGACCACACGGTCAAGTGCTGGGGCCGCGCCGAGGGCGGTGCGCTGGGCGACGGACTGGCGAGCCACGGCCACAAGGACTCGACCGGAATCGACTTCAAGCCAACGCCCGTCAGCGTCCAGGGCCTCTCGAACGCCGCCTCGGTCAGCGCCGGCGGCGGCTTCAGCTGCGCCCGCCTCTCCACCAAGCAGGTCAAGTGCTGGGGCAAGAACGACGCGGGCCAGCTCGGTGACAGTGCCACCGAAGACAGCTCGACCCCTGTCGCGGTGAGCGGGATAAGCACAGCGGTCGCGACCAGCGCCAGCGCCGGCGCAATCGAAAAGGGTCATGCCTGTGCGCTCCTCTCGGGCAGCAAGGTCAAGTGCTGGGGCAAGAACGACGCGGGCCAGCTCGGAAGTAGCGCCCAGATCTACAGCACGACTCCCCTCGCCAACTCGATCGTGAACGCCACCAAGGTTGCCGCGGGCGAGGCTTACGGCTGCGCTCTGCTTGCCGGCGGAACGGTTGATTGCTGGGGCGCCAACGCCAGCGGCCAGCTCGGCAACGGAACGGTAACCGCGAGCCTCACTCCGGTCGCGGTCAAGGATCTCGCCGGCACGGGCAACCTCTCCGGCGTCACGGCGATCAGTAACGGCTCCGAGCACACATGCGCTCTGCTCTCGGGCGGCACGGTCAATTGCTGGGGCAGCAACTCGTCCGGCGAACTGGGTGACGGAACGACGACGGCCCGTTCACTACCGGTCGCGGTCAAGGGCATCGGCGGCGTGGGCGAGCTCTCCGGCGTCACGGCGCTCAGCGTCGGCTCCAAGCACAGCTGTGCGCTGCTCACCAGCGGCGCCGTCAACTGCTGGGGCAGTAACTCGAACGGCCAGCTCGGCGAGGGCACGACAACCTCCAGCCCCACCCCGCTGGCGGTCAAGGACATCGCCGGCACCGGCGAGCTCTCAGGCGTTACGACGATCAGTAGCGGCAGCCAGCACAGCTGCGCTCTGCTCATCGCCGGCACGGTCAACTGCTGGGGCGCCAACTCAAGCGGCCAGCTCGGCGACGGCACGACAACCGATCGCTCCACGCCGGTCGCGGCCAAGGGCATCGGCGGCGCCAGTGACCTCTCGAACGTCGCGGCGCTCAGCGTCGGCGATCAGTACAGCTGCGCCCTGCTCACCAGCGGCGCGGTCAACTGCTGGGGCTCAAACTCGAACGGTCAGCTCGGCGACGGAACAACAACCTCCAGCTTGACTTCAATCGCCGTCAAGGGAGTCGGCGGCACGGGCGAGCTTTCGAACGTCAGCGCACTCAGCGCCGGCTACCAGCACGTCTGCGCCCTGCTCACCGGTGCCACGGTCAACTGCTGGGGCGCCAACTTAAGCGGCCAGCTCGGCGACGGAACGACAACCGATCGCTCTGCTCCGGTCGCGGTCAAGGGCGTCGGCGCTACGACCGCGCTCTCCGGCGTCACGGCGCTCAGCGCCGGCCGCCAGTACAGCTGTGCTCGGCTCTCGGGCGGCGCGATCGACTGCTGGGGCTCGAACTCAAACGGCGAGTTGGGTGTCGGCCTGATCGACTACAGCTCGGCTCCGGTCGAAGTCGTCGGAATTCCCTAGAGCACTCATTCCGTTTCTGCGGAGAGCACGGGCTGCCCGTGGCGCGATACCTCGACGCGCGGTAGCCAGGCCAGCCAGCGCGGCAGGTACCAGCACCTGTTGCCGAGCAGGCTGAGCACGCTCGGCAGCACCACCGAGCGAACAACCGTGGCGTCGAGGAAGAGCGCTATAGCCACGCCGAAGCCCATCTGCTGGAAGGCCACCATCTCGCCGCTGGCGAAGCCCGCGAAGACGGCGATGATGATCAGAGCCGCGCCGGTGATGATGCGCGCCGTCGAGGCCACGCCCCAGCTGACCGCGTCGCGAGTCGAGCCCGTCTGGTCGTAGCGCTCCCTGATCCGACTCATCAAGAAGACCTGGTAGTCCATCGAGAGCCCGAACAGGATCGAGAAGAGGAACAGCGGCACCCAGGCGTCGATCACCGGCACCTTCTCGAAGCCGAACAGGTGGGCACCGAAGCCGTGCAGGAAGACGAGCGTGAGCACGCCGTAGGCTGCCCCGACCGAAAGCAGGTTGAGCATGATCGAGACCATCGAGACCACGACCGAACGGAAGGCGATGGTTAGTAGGACGAAGCTGAGCCCGAGCACCAGCGCGAGCACGATCGGAGTCGGGTTGGTACTGGCGTTGAAGTAGTCCGAGTAGATGGCCGACTGCCCTCCCACGAGCACCGTCGCCCCGCTGCCGGCAAAGAGCCCGGGGATGACGCGGCTGCGCAGATCGCGCAGGGCGGATACCGCCGCGTCACCGCTCGCATCGCCGCGCACCGGTACAGAGAGCAGCGAGACGTCGCTCGTCACCGGCGAGGCCGTGATCGTGCCGGGCGCGAAGCTAGGATCGGCCGCGAGCTTCTTTTGCAGCTTGACGAGATCGGCCCGCGCCGAAGCGTTCCCGCCCGCTGCCACGATCTGCGCCGCGTAGGGGCTCTGCGCCGGGAACTCGCGCTGCAGCGCGACGTAGCCCTGCTTCGAGGGCAGGTGACCCGGCAGCGTGTTGACGCCGTTCTCGCCCAAGTGAAGCCCGAGTGTTGGGGTCGCGATCGCCAGCATGGCGCCGACGGCTATAAGCAGGCTGAGCACCGGGCGGCGCAAGACCGCCTCGACGATTCTCTGCCAGAAGCGCCCCTCGGCTGTGTCCGTGCGGCCGATGTTCCGCCCGATGATCGGTACGCGCAGCGCATTTACCCGGTCGCCCAGCACGCCGAGGACGGCCGGCAGCAGCGTCAGCGCCGCGGCGACCGATACCACGCCGACGATGATCGCACCGGCCGCGAGGCTGCGCATCACCGAGGTCGGCACCAGGAACATGCCGCACAGCGCGATCACGAAGGTTCCGCCGCTGAAGGTGACAGCCCTCGACGCCGTCGCCCCCGCGACCCTGATCGCCGTCTCCTTGACCGTGCCGGCGGCGCGCTCCTCGCGGTAGCGGGAAAGGACGAACAGCGAGTAGTCGATGCCCAGCGCCAGCCCCATGCCGGTGAGCATGTTCACGATGAAGACCGAGAAGCCGAACTGAAGCGAGAGCGCCGAGACGATGCCCATCCCCACGGCGATCGAGAGCAGCGCCATCAGTAGCGGCACCAGCCCGGCCACGACCGTCCCGAAGACGAGTAGCAGCACGACCAACGCGGCCGGCAACCCGAGCGCAAGCTCACCCTGCTCGAGATCGCGCTGGGAAATCGCGGCGAAATCGCTTCCGACCGTGTGCTTGCCGGTGATCGTCACCTGGAAGCCGGCCTGCCCGTTCGCCTTCTTCACCAGCGATACCACCGGCTCGATTGCCTTGTCGGTACTGACCAGAACCTGAACAACGGTCGCGTGTCCGTCGCGCGAGACGAGCCCGGGACCGTCTGTGAGGTAGTTGCGCAGGTTCTGCAGCTTGCCCGTCGCCTGACTCTCGCGCGACAGCTTCGCGACGAAGGTACGGAACTGGGGAGTATCGACCCGGTAGCGAGCGGAGTAGACGACGATCAGGTCGCTGTACTGGCGCTTGAGGTCGGCCGGGGTGGGCGGGAAGGCCTTGGCGATCAGGTCGGCCGCTCTGGTCGACTCCGGCTTCCCCGAGACGTAGCCCTGGGAGCTCAGCCCGCGCAGGGAGGTCGCGGTGAGCGCGAGCGCGGCGGCGACGGCCAATCCCCAGAGAGCGAGCGTCCGCCAGGGATGTGCGGAGCACACACGCGCCAGCCTCTCCGTCAAGCCCTGCTTCGATCTGGCCACCGTCGCCGCTCCTCCCCGAATCTGAAATATTTATTCCTGTATACGCCGTAGGTGTACGGCGTAGATCGACACCGTATACGGCTAGAGCTAAACTGTCAAACACGATGGACACCGAGCTGCAAAACGAGCGCAAGACGCTGTCGCGGCGGGCCGTGATCGAAGCGGCGCTGACCATCGGTGACAGCGAGGGGGCAGACGCCGTCAGCCTGCGCCGGGTGGCGCGCGAGCTTGGCGTGACGCCGATGGCTCTCTATCGCTACGTCGAGAGCAAGGAGGCACTGCTGGCGGCGGTCGCCGATCGCGCCTTCGAGGAGTTCGAGTTGCCGACCGAGAGCGACGATTGGCGCGAGGAGTTGAAAGCCCTGGCGCATTCGTTCCGGCGCCTGCTCCTGGCCCATCCCACCGTCGCGACGCTCTTCTCCTCCAAGCCCGCCGAGATCTCCCAGAACGGGGCGCGGGTCGTCGAAGTCATTCTCGGCGTCCTTCGCCGCGCCGGCTTCCCACCCCAGGAGGCCGCCCTGGTCGAGAGCGAGTGCGAGCGCTTCATCCTCGGGCTGGTCGTACTGGAGATGGGCGGCGGCCCACAGCTCTGCCCGTTCGGCCCTAAAGGTCACCATTCCCACGACGCGAAGGCCATACTCGCGCTACTCCCTCCCGAGGAGTTCCCGAACCTGCTCGAGGCGCTCCCCTACTTCAACGACTGCAAGGACGCCGACTGGGCCTTCGAGTTCGCGCTCGAGCTGATCGTCAGCGGACTCGAGCACCAGCTCGAAGGCGCCGCTTCGCAGCTCGAGTCAAGCTAGCGCAAGAGCTAATGCACTTCACGGCCCGCGCCCGCTCGACGTAGCCCTATACGGTGTAGCTACCGTGGAAGGACGCCTGTAAGAGTGCGTCCCGGCCGCCCGTGAGTGCCGGCTTAGAGGGGGTAGTTCGATTCACGCGCTGTCTCGCCATCTCCGGTCCCGCTTCGCCGTTTTCGGTCTCTTACTGCTAGGCGCGGTTATGTTGCCGCTAAGCGGCAGGATGGCCTTGCCAACGGCGGCGGCGGCGAAAACGGCACCCGCCCAGGGGAGGCTCACAGCCGAGCTCGCCGCCACAAGGCTGGCACCCGTCCAGGCAAGCGAGATCAGGCTCAACTACCGCTTCCTCCACCCCAGCGCCAGCTTTTCCTACTCGCTGCAGCGTAGACAGGGCGGAAGCTGGATCTCGCTTCGCTCCATCAAGCTGAAGGGGCGCTTCGAGGGGGCTCACGCAGCGACCGTGAAGCAGCTCTTCGGTCGCCGAACAATCAGCGCTGGCAGCTACCGCCTGCGCCTCCGCTCTGATCGGAATCTCGTCTCGCTCGGATTCTCGGTCTTCGCCGCCCAGCCCGTCACGGGCGCCACCAGCGTCAGCGCCGGCGGCACGCTGACCTGCATCCTCGTCGGCGGCGGCAGCGTCAAGTGCTGGGGCTACAACTTCGACGGCGAGCTCGGCAACAGCACGATGGTGAATAGCTCGACACCCGTCTCGATAGGTGGAATCAACGGCGCGATAGCCGTGAACAGCGGCTACAAGCACACCTGTGTCGTCTTCCCCGGCGGCACGGTCAGTTGCTGGGGCTACAACCAGACGGGCGCGCTCGGTAACGGCACCACGGCGAACAACTCGTTCCCGACCAGCGTGAGCGGGCTCAGCGGCGTCGTTGCCAGCAGCTCGGGCGCGGCTCACACCTGCGCCGTGCTCGCGAGCGGAGAGCTGTACTGCTGGGGCGACAACGAAGCCGGCGAGCTCGGCATGGGCAGCGTTACCAAAGGCGCACCCTTCGGGACATCGAACCCCGTACAGGTTGAAAAGGGCGCGGCGATCGTCGGCGTCAGCGCCGGCTTTGTCAACACCTGCGCCCTTATCTCGGGCGGTTCGATCGACTGCTGGGGTTACAACCGCGACGGCCAGGTCGGAGACGGAACGGTCAACCGCGTGCGGCCGTATGCAAGTCCGTCGCCATCTCGCGTCGTCGGAATCACAAAGGCTGTCTCGATCAGCGCCGGCTACTTCCACACCTGCGCCCTGATCGCCGGCGGCACGGTCGAGTGCTGGGGCCACATCACGGCCAGCGACTTTGCCCCCACGCCGCTGCTGGAAAGCGCGGTTCCGGAGCAAGTACCGGGTATCACGAACGCGATCTCGATCTCGACCGGCGGCTTCCACACCTGCGCCTTACTCGCCGGCGGCAGCGTCAAGTGCTGGGGAGCGGATCAATTCGGGCAGCTCGGTGATGGAAAGCTCACAGACAGCGTCAAGCCGGTTGCAGTGGCGGGGATCAAGCGTGCCGTCTCGATCAGCTCCGGCGTGCTTCACAGCTGTGCTCTTCTCGTCGGCGGCGCCGTCAAGTGCTGGGGCGGGAACGACGAGGGCGAGCTCGGAACGGGCACCCTGACGGCGAGCTCGCGCCCGCTCAGCGTTGTTCAGCCGACGAGGTAGTAAGCAGGATCGGACGCGGCGCGCGGCTCGGGTAGCTAGGATCGTCGGCGATGATTGCCTCCATTTTCTGGCTCCTGACCCCCCTCTGGGTTCTGCTCTTCCTCCTCCTGCTGCTCGCCGTCTTCGCCATCCTGAGCCGCATCAAGGGCGGCCGCTACATACGCCCGATCGTGGCCGGGATGATGAAGGTGCCACTGCTCGGGCGCGGGCTGAGAAGGCTTTCCGAATCGGCCATGGAGCGCTCGAACCCGCTGCTGGCCAGCGCAATCAAGAAACTCGAGCGAGCCGGCGCGATGCGCGACCCACAACGCATGCAGAAAGCCCTGTCGCTGCTTTCCTCGTCCGAGCGGCGCGCCTGGATGGAAGCCGCCGACCAGCAGCAGCAAAGCACCGGCGCGGGCGTGTCCAACCGGCAGATCCGGCGCCAGATGGAGCGCCAGGGGCTGCAGCAGAAGGCCGAAAAGGACAAGCCGAAAGAGAAGCGCAAGGACAAGAAGAAGAAAAAGAAGGACAAGGAAGAAGAAGAGCGCCGGCTCCAGAGCCGCAGGCAAGGCAAGCCCGGTAGCAGCAAACGCCGCCGCGGCCGCTAGCGCTCGAGCAGAGCCACAGCCTGAGCCGCCAACCCCTCGCCGCGACCCGTAAAGCCGAGCCCATCGCTGGTCGTAGCCCGAACGGTCACCCGCCCCGGCTCGACAGCCAGCGCCGCGCTCAGACGCTCCTGCATCTCCTGGCGCCGCGCTGCGATCCGCGGCTCCTCACCAACAAGGATGCAGTCGGCGTTGATCAGAGCCCAGCCGGCTTCCTTCAACTCGCCGTAGGCGCGGGCCAGCAGGTCGAGCGAGTCGGCGCCCTTCCAGCGCTCGTCGCTGGAGGGAAAGAGCGAGCCGATGTCGCCCAGCCCGGCCGCGCCGAGCAAGGCGTCGATCAGGGCGTGGGCGATCACGTCTCCGTCGGAGTGCCCGGCCAGGCCGTGCGGATGCTCGAAGACGACACCGCCCAGCACCAGCGGCACGCCGGCCGCGAAGGCGTGCGCGTCGATACCAAGGCCCACTCTCAGCTCACTCATCGTCTCTCCTTGGCCAACCAGCTCTCGACCAGAGCCAGATCATCGCTCGTGGTCACCTTGCGTAGGCGTGGGTCACCCTCGACCGAGAGGACGCGGCCGCCGCGTCGCTCGACCAGCGTCGAGCAATCGGTCGCTTCGTCGTGCTCGGCGGCGTAGGCGGCGCGGAGCGCCTCGGCGCGAAAGGCCTGCGGCGTCTGGACGGCGACCAGCGAGTCACGCTCGAGCGTCTCGACAACGCGCTCGGCCTCGACGCGCTTGACCGTGTCGGAGAGCGGCAGTGCGGGCACGACGGCGTCCCAACCCTCCTCCAGCGGGCCCAGCACGCGCCTCACCAGCTCATTGCTCACAAGTGGGCGGGCGGCATCGTGAACGAGCACCAGCTCGACCTCCGCAGGAATCTCTGCCAGGGCCAGGCTGACGCTCTCGCTGCGGTTTCGCCCTCCCCGCACGACCGTGCTCACCTTGTCGCAGCCAAGCTCTTCGGCGAGCAGAATGGTGGCCTCCTCCCAACCGGGCGGGGCCGCCACGACCAGGCCGGCGATCAGGTCGCAGTCGTCGAGCCGCTGCAGGCTCTCGGCCAGCAGTGGTCGCCCGGCGAGCGGGGCAAAGGCTTTCGGACGTGTACCGGCGAGCCGCTTTCCCGCTCCGGCGGCGCAAACGACAACCCAGGCTGACCCGCTCGTCACAGTCGATCCAGGGGACGCTGTCTCGCCGCGGGCATTCCGACCGCCGCGACTAGACGGAGGCTACTACCGCCTCCGGCTCGCGCTGGCTCGCGCTCGCCTTCGCTTTCTTGCCGTTCCTGGCCAGCACGTTCTCCAGCCACGCAGCCGCCTCTTCCTCGGGCAGATCGAGCGCGTACATCAGCTCACTGGAAAGAATCTTCTTGGCCTTCACGAACATCTGCTTCTCGCCGGTCGAGAGACCCTTCTCGAAATCGCGTAGAGAGAGGTTCTGCACGACTTCCGACAGTTCGAGGATGTCGCCCGTCTTCATCTTGTCGCGGTTGTGCTTGAAGCGGCGGTTCCAGTTTTTCGGCATCTCGGTCTTACCGGCCGTGAGCGCGACGATGACGCCGTCGATCTCGGCCTCTTCGATCACCGGGCGAAGTCCAACCCGCTCGGCGTTCTCACTGGGAACCTGAACCGTCATGTCGTTGTGAAGGATCGTGATCGTCAAGTACTCGCGCTTCTGACCGAGTACCGTGCGCATCTCCTTCTCAACCACCGTGCCCGCACCATGATGTGGGTACACAACTTTCTCGCCAACCTTAAACAAGCGACAACACTCCCTTTCGAGCTATGTTCACGAAAAGGCCGGCGGTGCGACTACCGCCGGCTGAATATTGCTCAATGATAGCAAAAAACGCTGGAAAACGCGCGTTTTCAGTGTGTCGGGGAAAATCCCTGCTCAGACCGCGTTTCGAATTGAGGACCCGCCTGGCTGTGCCAATTCGCCGAGCCCATGTCCAAGCAGCGCCGGGTTCGCAGCGCGAAGCGGGCTAGCCTGCTTGATTTGGCGCAGCGGAGACGGAGCGCTAAGGGCCTACCCCGTTAGGAAGGCGCGGCCAAGGTGGTCGATGCGTGGATGCCGGCGGTCGCACGAGCCGCGAAGGCGCACTGGT
>Ga0209226_10000313_pt1 | contig 29346 bp, 19 predicted proteins | sample BarGraNGADG00212_2_FD_184497 | JGI IMG/M metagenome (GOLD analysis project Ga0209226, IMG submission 184497) | Arctic peat soil microbial communities from Barrow, Alaska, USA - Barrow Graham LP Ref core NGADG0011-212 (SPAdes) (version 2) | ecosystem: Environmental > Terrestrial > Soil >...
ATTCTTGGCTATCTGCTGGTTCCACTGTACACCCGTGTATTCCTCCCTGGGGAATATGGAACGGTAAATGTATTCTATTCATATGCATCCTTACTGATGGTGATACTCACTTATGGGATGGAAACAGCCTTTTTCCGATTCAATGAACATGAGCCTGAGAAAGAGAAAGTATTTAGTACCGGAATGATCTCGTTGATATTTTCATCAATTGTATTCCTTGTGGTAGTTTCATTCTTCGCCGGTGATGTGGCACAGTGGATAGATTATCCGGAACACAGGGAATATGTTTTATGGTTTGCCTGGATCCTTGCTCTGGATGCCCTTTCAGCTATTCCTTTTGCCTATCTCCGCGCACAACATAGGCCGGCTCGTTTTGCATGGATCAAAATGACGAATATCATTCTCAATATTGGGCTTAACCTCTTTTTCCTCCTTCTGTGTCCATTCGTTTTAAGCCACTCGCCAGAAAGTCTTTTCGGACGATTCTTTACGCTTATTTATCGCCCACACTGGGGAATTGAATATATATTTATTTCCAATCTGATAGCCAGTAGTGTTACTCTTGTCATGCTGTTACCTCAGATTTCCGGTGTAAGGTGGAAGATACACCCTGACCTGTGGAAGAAAATGCTGCTGTACGCATTCCCACTGCTTTTTGCAGGAATGGCCGGAATTGTAAATGAAACCTTTGACCGGCTTTTGCTCCGTTACCTGTTACCCAAAGACATTGCAACTTACCAGGTTGGGATATATGCCGCTTGTTATAAGATCTCCATCCTTATGACAATATTCATTCAGGCTTACAAATATGCCGCCGAACCTTTCTTCTTTGCACAGGCAAAGGAAAAGGATGCCAAAGAGGTCTATGTAAAGATCATGAACTATTTTATAATTATCGTTTCTCTGATCTTTCTGGTTACCATGCTTTATCTCGATGATTTTATCATGCCAATTCTTGTCGGGAAAAAATACTGGGAGGGAAAAGGAGTGATCCCGGTCTTAATGATGGCAAATCTTTTTCTTGGTGTCTATTATAATCTTTCGATCTGGTATAAGCTGACAGCTAAAACCTCCTGGGGAGCATGGCTCTCGCTGATCGGAGCTGTTATTACACTTGTCCTGAACTTCTGGTGGATACCCCTCAGTTCGGAACATCTGATTTACGGTTATTATGGTTCGGCATGGGCAACTTTCATTTGTTACGGATCAATGATGATCCTCTCCTACCTGATCGGGCAAAAATATTTCCCGGTAAAATATAACCTGGTAAAATTTTCCGGGTATCTGGGACTTTCGGTACTTTTATACGTAATCAGCACCTTTATCAAACCGGAATCCTCAATAATCCGGATCGGATTTCATTCAGTCCTTCTTCTAATCTTTTTGGGAATCGTCTATCTTATTGAAAAGCCACGGTTTTCAATTGTCAGGTAAATAAATTTTATACCTTATGTTGTTCTTTTAAATTTAAAAATAATGGAAATTACTAAAGGGATCCATAAAGAAGAACATCTGGAAAGTTCAGAGTTCATCACAGACATTGTCATCGGAATGGCTGATGGTCTGACTGTCCCGTTTGCTTTGGCTGCAGGTTTAAGCGGAGCCGTTCAACACAACTCTATAATTATCACCGCAGGTATTGCAGAAATTGTTGCCGGAAGCATTGCAATGGGACTAGGGGGCTATTTGGCTGGTAAAACCGAGCAGGAACATTACCAGGCCGAACTGAAAAGGGAATATGATGAAGTTGAAGATATACCTGAAAAAGAAAAGAAAGAGATAAAACTTGTTTTTGCACAATATGGGTTGAATGAATTAACTCAAAATACCATTGCCGATGAGTTGGCAAAGAACAAAGATAAATGGGTTGATTTTATGATGAAATATGAATTGGGCCTGGAAAAGCCAAACGTTAACAGGGCCAGGAATAGTGCAGCTACAATTGGTATCTCATACATCGTCGGAGGCCTGATTCCTCTATCGGGATACTTTTTTACTCAGACTCCATATCAGGGATTATTGGTTTCTGCGATACTTACTGTGATATGTCTGTTCCTGTTTGGATATTTTAAAAGCAAGGTAACCGGACAACCGGTAATTAAAGGTGCCTTAAAAGTGACTCTGATTGGAATTACAGCTGCTGCTGCTGCATTTTTGGTAGCAAAGGAATTTAACCACCTGTTTTAACTTTAAATTGAACCCTGCAATTCGCTATGCTTTCTGTAAAAACAAATAACCAATATCTGTAGCCGATGAAAAACATGAAAGAATTTGATACAGTCTGCAATGAGGTTGTCGCACTGGTAAATGAATGGGAACCAATCCTCACCTTTCATATTTCCAAACTATGCAACTCTTGGGGAATAATGACAGATGGATTGCAATTCAGGATTATCAGAATGAAGATTGGATGTCGCTGATACAATTATGGAAGTACTCACTTTTGCATATAAGTCATGTGATAAAAAATGTCAAAGATGATAAAGTGAATAATGAATGGATATCCGGACCCGGAGAAAAAGTGAGTCTGAAATCAATGATTATTGATTTTCCACGTCATTTAAAACTGCATCTTTACGAAATAAGAGAACTAATCAATAAAAGTTAATTCATTCCGAATGATCAGTTAAGTTCAATAAACGGCCCAATATGTTTTCAAAATTAAAATATGTTCCTATCTTGCTGATATTAACTTGCAGGTAAGATAATTGTACAAAATGATCGTACAAATCAAGCGGATTATTTTATTATTGGGGATGGTTTGTCTCCCGATAGTGACAATATTTTCGCAGCATTCAAGCAAGAATAATTATACCGGCGCCTGGGAAACACCCACAAGCTGGAACCCGACATGGCCTGTACCCCAGACTAACATCAGCGGGTACAATATTACCATTAACGGATATATTACGGTAAATGGGTCTCTCTCATTTTCTGGTACTCCCACTAATCTGATTATTAATGACACACTTGTTATAAAAGGAGATTTGTTCCTTGATGATAATAATGATTTAACAATTAACGACAATGGAATACTTATTATCAGGGGAAACCTTTTTATGCACAACCATTCTGAAATAATTGCAAATGGTTATCTTATCATCACAGGCTACATTGATAAACATGGTCCAAATCATGAAGGTTCATTAACCAGCAATGACAATCCGGTTAAGGTATTTGTTGGCGGAACAATTTCCCCGGGAGATTTAACCCACAATGAACCAAAGTACCCTGCACTCAATTGCACAGCGCCAATTACAACCCGATATCCACACTCGAACTGTAGCTATGGGGATATGACAGATATTATAAATGATCCGATATATCCTTTCTTTCAATCTACCTGTACAATAGCAACTCCGACTATTACAGCCGGTGGTCCGACAACTTTCTGTGCCGGTGGCAGTGTAAACCTGACCTCAAGTCCGGGAACAACTTACTTATGGTCAAACGGAGCAACTACACAAAGTATTAATATTACCACATCAGGTAGTTATACAGTAAAAGTAACCAATGCAAGCGGATGTATGAGTGCAGCATCAGCAGCAACTATAGTTACTGTAAATGCTTTACCGGCTACACCAACCATTACTGCCGGAGGTCCAACGACTTTCTGTGCCGGTGGTAGTGTAACCTTAACTTCAAGTCCGGAAGCAACTTATTTATGGTCAAACGGGGCAACTATGCAAAGTATAAACGTTACAACAGCAGGTAGTTATTCAGTAAGGGTTAAAAATGCAAGCGGATGTCAGAGTGCATCATCAGTAGCCACCATTGTAACAGTAAATGCTTTACCGGCAACTCCAACTATTACAACCAGTGGTCCGACAACTTTCTGTGCCGGTGGAAGTATAACTTTAACCTCAAGTACAGGTTCAACTTATTTATGGTCAAATGGAGCGACCACTGCAAGTATTAATGTAACAACAGCAGGTAGTTATTCAGTAAGGGTAACAAATGCAAACGGATGTCAGAGTGCACCATCAGTAGCCACCGTGATAACTGTAAATGCTCTACCGGCAACACCAACCATAACTGCCGGAGGTCCAATAACCTTCTGTGCCGGTGGCAATGTAACCTTAACATCAAGTGCAGGAACAAGTTACCTTTGGTCTAATGGAGCAACTACACCAAGCATAAATATTACCGCATCAGGTAGTTATACAGTAAAAGTAACCAATGCAAGCGGATGTCAGAGTGCAGCATCTGCAGCAACTGTAGTTACTGTCAACGCTTTGCCGATAACTCCAACTATTACAGCCAGTGGTCCCACAACCTTCTGCGCCGGTGGTAGTGTGACCTTGACATCAAGTGCAGGAACAAGTTACTTATGGTCTAATGGAGCAACTACACAAAGTATAAATGTTACCACATCAGGTAGTTATACAGTAATAGTAACAAATGCAAGCGGATGTCAGAGTGCTTTATCAGTAGCAACAGTGGTTACTTCAAATGCTTTACCTGCAGTACCAACAATTACAGCCGGAGGTCCCACAACTCTATGTGCCGGAGGAAGTGTAACCCTGACCTCAAGTGCCGGATCAAGTTACTTATGGTCAAATGGAGCGACTACTCCAAGTATAAATATTACCACAGCAGGAAGTTATACAGTTCAGGTAACCAATGCAAACGGATGTCAGAGTGCCGTCTCAGCAGCGACCTTAGTAATTGTTAATGCGTTGCCAATAGTAGATGCCGGCGCCGATGCAACCATTCCAAATGGGACATCTAAAACAATTAATGCAACAGTTACAGGTACCGGTCCATTTACCTATAGCTGGTCACCTTCTGCACAACTTGTAAATGCATCAATAAAAGACCCGACAACTGTAAATCTGGCTGCAACCACAGTCTTTACATTAACGGCTACTTCACTGACAACATCTTGCTCTAACAGTGATGCAGTAACAATAACAATTAGCGGAGGTGCATTAAATTCGACTCCTACAGCTACTCCCGGAACAATCTGTGCCGGTGCTAACGTACAATTACGTGCTATAGCATCTGGTGGTTCGGGTTCCTATACTTATACCTGGACTTCCACACCTGTTGGATTTACATCCTCTATAGCTAACCCGGTTGCTAATCCTGCTGTTACTACAACTTATCATGTTGCCGTTTATGACGGATTTAATACCGTTAATCCACAAGTTTCAGTAACTGTTAATGCTCTGCCTGCAACCCCAATAATTACAGCCGGCGGTCCGACAACCTTCTGTGCCGGGGGTAGCGTAACTTTAACATCCAGTGCAGGAACAAGTTACTTATGGTCAAATGGCGCAACTACACAAAGTATAAATGTTTCTACTGCAGGAAATTATACAGTTCGGGTAACCAATGCAAGCGGATGTCTGAGTGCAATATCAGCGGTAACTGCAGTTATCGTAAATGCTGTACCGGTGACACCAAATATTACAGCTGCCGGCCCAACAACTTTCTGTGCCGGTGGTAGTGTAACGTTAACATCAACTGCTGGAACAAGTTACTTATGGTCAAATGGAGCAACTACACAGAATATAAATGTAACCACATCAGGTAGTTATTCTGTAATAGTAAAAAATGCAAGCGGATGTCAGAGTGCAGCATCAGTAGCAACCGTAGTTACAGTAAATGCTCTACCGGTGACACCAACTATTACAGCTGATGGGACAACGACCTTCTGTACCGGTGGCAGTGTGACCTTAACTTCGAGTGCCGGAACAATTTATTTATGGTCAAATGGAGCAACTACACCAGGTATAAATATTACAGCAGCAGGTAATTATACAGTTCAGGTGATAAATGCCAGCGGATGTCAGAGTGCAGCGTCAGCAGCTACTTCAGTAACTGTAAATGCTTTACCTGTAACACCTGTTATTACAGCCGGTGGTCCGACGAACTTCTGTGATGGCGGTAGTGTAACTCTAACCTCAAGTGCAGGTTCAAATTACTTATGGTCAAATGGAGCAACCACTGCAAGTATAAACATTACCACATCAGGTAGTTATACAGTTCAGGTAACCAATGTGAGCGGATGTCAGAGCGCATTATCAGCAGCCTCAGTTGTAACAGTTAATGCTTTACCGGCAACACCAACTATTACAGCCGGCGGTCCGACAACTTTCTGTACCGGTAGTAGTGTAATCCTGACCTCAAGTGCAGGAACAAGTTACTTATGGTCAAATGGAACAAGCACACCAAGTATAAATATTACTACAGCAGGAAGTTATACCGTTCAGGTAACCAATGCAAGTGGATGTCAGAGCGCCACTTCAGTAGAAACAATAGTAACAGCAAATGCTTTACCGGCAACGCCAACTATTACAGCTGACGGACCAACAACTTTCTGTGATGGTAATATTGTAACTTTAATCTCAAGTGATGGAACAAATTACTTATGGTCAACTGGAGCAACTTCACCAATTTTGAATGTTACCACAACAGGAAGCTTTACAGTTCAGGTAACTAATACAAGTGGATGTCAGAGTGCAGCATCAGCAGCAACCTTAATAGTTGTTAACGCCTTACCTGTAGCTACAGTAAGTAATAACGGTCCGGTATGTATAGGTAGTGCCCTCAATCTGACAGGCAGCCCTGCAGGCATGACGACCTATTACTGGACGGGCCCAAACGGATTCACCTCATTATTACAAAATCCATCAGTATCGGTCAATGCCACCTTAGATATGGTAGGGTCCTATACTCTAACGGTTACCAATGCCGGTGGATGTGCCAATAACACCACACAGTCTATAATTGTTAATGAGACCCCGATTGCAGTTGCAGGATCGGACCAGGAACTGAAATTTAATTTTGAAACACAGATGAATGCAGAATTGTCTCCATCCGAAACAGGTGAATGGTTCCAGATTTCCGGTTCTGGCCACATTAATGATATCCATTCTCCGACATCCAGGGTAACTGAATTATCAATCGGGGAAAATATATTTTTATGGAGAGTGCGGAATGGCAATTGTGGGGACAGTGCAGAAGTTAAAATTACCGTTTATGATCTCTTTGTACCCACAGTAATCACACCAAATGGTGATGGTAAAAATGATTATTTCAAGATAAGTGAATTTACCGGAAATGTAGAGCTGATCATCTTTAACCGGTGGGGAAATGAAGAATATACAAATGCCAATTATTTAAATGACTGGGACGGACGAAATAATAAAGGGTCGGAACTTCCGGAGGACACCTATTTCTATATATTGAAATTTGAAAACGGTATAATAAAAAAGGGATCTGTTTTAATTAAAAGGTAAATGAACCGGTTGTTAAAATATAAATTTGTCCTCATTTAATCGTGGGTATTTGAAGTGTTTTATCATCTGATAGAGAGTAAAAAAATCATTATATTTGGTAGGCTAATTTCTGACAATTCATGCGAGGGTTATGTATAATACAATATAAAATTATTGTACAAATTAAGTGTATTATATTGTCGGGGATATTTATTCTCCCTATACAGACAGTATTTTCACAGCATTCAAGCAAGAACAATTATACCGGCGCATGGGAAACACCTACAAGCTGGAGTCCAACATGGGCGGTACCCCAAACTAACATTAACCCATATGATATTACCATTAACGGTTATATTACAGTAAATGGTTCTCTCTCATTTTCGGGCACAAGTGATCTGATTATTAATGACACACTTGTCATAATTGGAGATTTGTCACTTGAAGATAATTGTGATTTAACAATAAACAACAATGGAATTATTATTGTCAGGGGAAACCTTCATATGCACAACCATTCTAATATTATAGCAAATGGTTATCTTATAATCACAGGCGGCATTGATAAACACGGTCCAAATAATGAGGGTTCAGTGACCAGCAATGACAATCCTGTCAAGGTATTTGTTGGCGGAACAATTTCTCCGGGAGATTTAACCGACAATGAACCGGATTACCCTGCGCTCAATTGCACGGCACCAATTACAATTCGATATGCGCATTCGAGCTGTAGCTATGGAGATATGACAGATATTATAACTGATCCAATATATTCTTTCTTTCAATCTACTTGTATAATGGCAATTCCAACTATTACAGCTGGTGGTCCAACAACTTTCTGTACAGGTGGTAGTGTAACCTTAACTTCAAGTGCAGGAACAAGTTACTTATGGTCAAATGCAGCAACAACAGCAAGTATAAATATTACCACAGCAGGAAGTTATACCGTAAAAGTAACAAATTCAAGCGGGTGTCAGAGTGCAGCATCAGCAGCCAAAGCAGTAACGGTTAATGCTTTACCGGCAACACCGACTATTACAGCCGGCGGGCCAACAACTTTCTGTGATGGTGGAAGTGTAACCTTATCTTCAAGTGCAGGTTCAAATTACTTATGGTCAAATGGAGAAACCACTGCAAGTATAAACATTACCACATCAGGTAGTTATACAGTTCAGGTAACCAATGTGAGCGGATGTCAGAGCGCATTATCAGCAGCAACAGTTGTAACAGTAAATGATGTACCGGCAACTCCAACTATTACAGCTGGCGGACCAACTACCTTCTGTGCCGGTGGCAGTGTAACTTTAACCTCAAGTGCCGGAACAAGTTATTTATGGTCAAATGGAGCAACTACACCAAGTATAAATATTACCACATCAGGTAGTTATAACGTTCAGGTAAGCAATGCGAGCGGATGTCAGAGTGCAGCATCTGCAGCCAAAGTAGTAACTGTAAATGCTTTACCAGGAACACCAACCATTACCACAGGCGGTCCAACTACTTTCTGTACCGGGGGTAATGTAACTATAACCTCAAGTGCAGGTACAAGTTACTTATGGTCAAATGGAGCAACTACACAAAGTATAAATGTTACAACAGGAGGAAGTTATACTGTTCAGGTTACCAACCCAAATGGATGTCAGAGTATACCATCAACAGCCACCGTTGTAACAGTAAATGCTTTACCCGTAATTCCAACCGTTACTGCATCAGGTCCATTAATTTTATGTGCCGGTGGCAGTGTTACTTTAACTTCAGGTGCAGGTACAACTTATCTATGGTCAACAGGTGCAACCACCTCAAGTATAAACGTTACCGCAGCAGGAAGTTATACTGTAAAAGTAACAAATGCAAGTGGATGTCAGAGCGCAACATCAGAAACAACCATAGTAATTGTCAATGAGAAGCCGGCTGCAATTGCAGGGCCGGACCAGGAACTGAAATTTGTCTTTGAAACGCAGATGAAGGCAGAATTGTCTTCATCCGAAAAAGGTGAATGGTTCCTGATTTCCGGTTCAGGCCACATTATCGATATTCATTCTCCAATAACCAGGTTAACTGAATTATCAATCGGGGAAAATATTTTTTTATGGAAAGTGCGAAATGGCAATTGTGAGGACAGTGCAAAAGTTAAAATTACCGTTTATGATCTGTTTGTGCCCTCAGTAATTACACCCGATGGTGATGGTAAAAATGACTATTTTAAGATCAGTGAAATTATTGGTCAGGTTGAGCTTATAATCTTTAACCGGTGGGGAAATGAAGAATATACAAATGGCAATTATTTAAATGATTGGAACGGACTAAATAATAAAGGTACGGAGCTTCCAAATGACACCTATTTCTATGTAATGAAATTTGAAAATGGTAAGATAAAAAAGGGATCTGTTTTAATTAAAAGGTAAATGAACCGGATCATTCTGAGCATATTGTTAGTATTATTACCAGTCCACTTGATGGGACAGATGTTTCCTCTATCGGATCATTATGTGGTTAATGCTCTTGCAATTAATCCTGCTTTTGCAGGTTGTCAGGATGCACTGAGTTTAACCGCTTCGTACCGTAATCAATGGGTTGGATTTAATGATGCTCCAAAAAGCTATATTCTGTCTGTTCATATGCCAGTTTTTAATGACAGAGTTGGACTTGGATTACTTATTGAGAATAACAGTATTGGCATATTTAAAGAAACCAGTTTTGTTGGGAATTATGCATACAGGATGGAATTGCAGGAAGGCAAATTGGCATTGGGATTAGGTTTTGGCGTAACTATATATAATACTGCATGGAATAAACTTGTTGCAGCCGATGCAAATGATATACAACTAATGACTAGTCCTACATCAGCAGTTCTGCCAAATTTTAGTCTCGGTGCATATTATTATACAAAAAAGTATTATATCGGTGTTTCCATGCCCCTCTTCTTAAGTTATGAGATGGACAAAAACACAGGCAAATACAAAATTGGTAACAATTTCTCCGGGAGTAATTATTTCTTTACCACAGGTTACGAAGTGGGTATAAGTCCCCAGGTTAAATTTCTCCCTTCCCTTTTAATAAAATATCATCCAGATAATGCTGTTCAGATCGATTATAATGCACAGATCAATTTAAAAGACAGGATCTGGATGGGTATTGGTTACCGGAACAAAGATATACTGGTCGGCATGCTTCAGTGTCAGCTCAATTATCAAATCAGGATGGCATATTCCTATGATTATGATTTTAGTAGTATTGGAAAATATTTGAATGGTTCACATGAGATCGTTTTAAACTATATATTTAAATTTGAACGAAAAGTAATAGGGCCAAGACAGTTCTGACGGAGTAATTTATGAACAAAAGCTTTTGTTTAATAATATTTGCATCATTATCTCTTATAACTGAATCGGTTGCTCAGTCTGATAGCTATATTGTAAAACCGACATCATTCAGTTCCAGAATATATAATGAATTCTCCCCAGTATTTTATAAGGGAGGGATTGTATTTTGTTCGGACCTGAGCAGCAATTCCCTGGTAAGTTATAAGGATAATCAAAACAGGCTTTTCAAAATATTCTATGTGACCAGAAAAGGCAGTTCAGGGTGGACACATCCGGAAATACTGGCAAAGGAAATTACATCTGCTTTTAACGACGGACCTGCTACTTTCAATGAAAACGGGAATATCATGTACTATTCCAGGAATAATTCCATTGAAAATGCGATGAGAAACATTAATGATACAACAAATAAACTGGGTATCTATTCTGCAGAATTGATAAATGGAATCTGGTCAAATATCAAACCTTTTACCTTTAATAACCCGCGATATTCTTTTTGTACACCTGCGCTTACACCTTCCGCTGAAAGAATCTATTTTTCATCTGATATGCCCGGAGGCTATGGAGGAATGGATCTCTATTATTGTGACAGGCGCAATAATAACTGGGATCAACCTGTAAATCTCGGCCCTGTCATAAATACACCCAAAAATGAATCCTTCCCTTTTGCAAGTAAGTATGGTAAACTCTATTTTGCCTCAGACGGACTTAAAGGTTTTGGTGGTAAGGACCTTTTTTATACTCAGGAACTAAATGGAGAATGGATAACCCCGGTACACCTGGATTCAGCAATTAATTCAACAGCCGACGATTTTGGGATTGTTATTGATTCTACATTTGAGAACGGGTATTTTTCTACAAACAGGCGGAAAACAGATGATATATTCAGTTTCAGTTCAGCACCCATAGAATTTACCAGCTGTGACACAGTAAAGGAGAATAAGTATTGTTTTACATTCTATGATGAAAAACAACAACTTATCGATACAATACCGGTAATCTATCAGTGGGATTTTGGTAACGGAATATTAAGTATTGGAAAAGAGGTGAAGCATTGTTTTCCCGGTCCCGGAAAATACTCAGTCAATCTCACAATAATTGATGAGCTCACCAGTGATACTATTGCAAAACGGGTTAATTATAAGGTGGAACTTGAAAACATCAGACAGGGCTATATCAATTCGGATATAACGGGTAATGTTGATAAATCAATATCGTTCAAAGGGGTAACCGCCGACCTGAAGGGTGTCAGAATAACGGACTACTTTTGGGACTTCGGAGAAGGTTTTAAGCCTGGGGGGCCTGATATAACAAATACATTTAAAAAGAAGGGTGAATACATGGTTAAGCTTGGCTTGCTTGCCGGGAAAGACAGCCTCGGCGTAGTTCAAAAATTCTGTGTTATGAAAAAAATTAAAATAAATTGAATTGAAAAGATATATATTGATCATATCATTTATTTTAAATACTTGCGCAGGTCTCTTTTCACAATCTGCTCCAGCAATTGATGAAAATATCCCTTACCTTATGACCTTTGGCGGAAACGCTATAACATCATGGGGGGATAATGATTTTTGTCAGATATTCTTTTGTATTATTCCTCCTTCTCAAATAGGTCCTGTATATATTCGTGTTTATGATCCTGATACCGGAGGAAACCTTGATGAAGTGAAGGGAGAATTTAATACTGTTGTTAACTTTTCAATTTATGGAGGGAAAGATTGCTGGTCAGATACAATAGCACAGGTTCAAAATAAGACAGGTAATTTCAAGAGCGGATATTTGTTGGCATCAAAATCATTTGGGGTTGATCCTAAATACGATAAAAAGTGGTACAGTTTTGGACCTTTTAATCCATCTGAAGGAAAGTATGTTGAGAAACTGGGGGGTCGTGTATTTAAAATCATTTCGCAGGGTATGTCAGGTGATGATGGAAATATCTATAAATACTTTTTAAGTACGAGTCCGAATGAAAATATTGCGGTTGAAGGAGGTAACTTATTTACCTATAAGTATCATTTCAGACTATCGGATGATCAAAAACATGTATGTCAGATATATCCTTTTGTAGATGACAGGACAATTTCAATTCAGGTCTCAAATTTTGACTGGGACAACGATGGAATAATCAGGATATTTTCAGTTGCCAAAAATGGTATCTTATGCGATGTTTCAGGAGACAACAATTGGGTAGTAAGGGAATTCCCTATTGTGGCTGAAGAGAAGAATTCAACCGTTGAGATACAATTCATAAAGAATCAAACCGTACAGGTTAGAAACAATAATGTAGTGATCATTGTCAGGAACCAGTATGGGGTCTCATTGCCGTTTTATGTTGTCCCCATTGGAGGGGTTCCGGTATATTCTCCGAAAATTAGGATGAAATGACAAATTGGAAAGGAATATTGATTTTTTTCTTTTCTATGCTGACCAGCCATGCATTTCCCCAGAGCTATAATTTCCGAAACTTTAATTCAGAAGATGGATTAACTCAATCCTATATTTATTCGATTATTCAGGATATTCATGGCTATTTATGGATAGGTACAGATAATGGATTATTCAGATATAATGGATTAAAATTCGAAAACTATACTACCAATGACTCTTTGGCAGACAATTTTATTACCTGCGGTATCAGCGATAAAGAATGCCAGTGGTTTGGTCATTGGAACGGCCGGTTATCATATTTTAATGGGGAAAAGTTACATACTGTCACTATACCCCGATCAGATTTAAGCCCTGTAACACATTTTGCAAAAAGTCCTGACAACAAGATCTGGGGAAGTACTTACTCCAACGGCCTGGTTAAATTAAGTATTGATACTGGGGTGATAAAACAATATCTGTTTAAGGATATAACAATCATAATATCATTTGACTTTATAACCGATAACGAATTGCTTGTTGGCACAAATACAGGTTTATTACATTGCAGATTAAAAGAATCCGGTGAAGTTGAAATCATCCGCCCTGTTTTAGAAATTCCGGAATCAAAGGTAACCTGCATTCAGAAAATGAGGAACAAACCGGGATTTTATATTGCAACTGAAAATGATGGTATATTTCAACTCACATATAATGACAGCCAGTTTAAGGTTAAAAAACTAATCGCAAATACAGATTTTGACTTCACCGATATTCAAGAGATATATCAAGACAGCCAGTCAGATTTATGGTTATGTTCTAAAGGAAATGGGCTGATCAGAATGTGTTATTCCGAATCGGGGGAGTTAACAAAGACTATTTTCTTTAATAAAACCAATGGGTTTGTATCAGATAATGTAAAAACTGTATTTGAGGACCGCGAAGGAAATATCTGGAGTGGTAATTTTGGTAAGGGATTAACACAAATTACACCTAAAACTTTTTCAGTCTATACATTTGATAACACTTTATACGGGAATAACATATTTTCAATCTTTCTGAACCGCCAATACAGATGGATAGGAACAGAAAATGGCCTGGTAAAAATGGATCAGTCGACGGGAAAGGTTGTAAAGTTTTACGGCAAAGGCAGCGGATTACCGAAAGATACAGTTACAACGATTTATTCAAAAGATGGAAAAGAACTTTGGATTGGAACAGGAAGAAATGGCGTATTCCGGATGGACGTTGGGAATGAGAGAATAATTAAATACCCTGTTGAGAGTGGGGTACTTGAAAACTCTGTAACCATCATAACAGGCATTGGGGAACAGGTTTGGGTAGGTACAAAAAAAGGATTATGGAATATTAATTCAAATACAGATGGTAAAAATTGGTATTCAATTAACCGGGGCGGGTTACCTCATAATTATATTAACTGTTTATTTGTAGACAGAACTGGTAAAGTATGGATAACCACTCCAGGTAGTACTCTGGCATATATTCAGGATGAAAAGGTCGTTAAAATAGCTCTGAATTCCGTTAGCGGCAATTTAACATTAGGTCCGATCATTGAAGACAGTGACTCCAGGATTTGGGTAGGATCTAACGGGAATGGTGTTTTTATGATACAATCCGATTCTATTGTTAATCTTACGGCAAAAGAAGGTCTTTTATCCAATTATTGCTATTCGCTTATTTGTGATGATCATAAAAACATTTGGGTAGGTCATAAAAATGGATTAAGCAGAATAAGAACAACTGATTATTCGGTAAAACCAATACAACATATTAAAACTCAAACAGATAATTATCAGCTTAATCCAAATGCAGTTTTTAAAGATCAACTGGGCAAAATCTGGTTCGGTTCGTCTAATGGTCTGATTTCGTATGATCCGTCAATGGAATCTCCCCTTCAGATGCCACCTGTTTTAGGAATTACTTCAATAAAGATTAATGATGTGGATAAGGATATTTCTGATAAAATAGTTCTATCACCCGGCAATTACAAAATAAGAATTGATTTTTTGGGCATCAGTTTAAAGGAGCCTGCAATGGTTAACTATCAGTATAAACTGGAAGGATATGATCAATGGTCAGAAATTACAAAAAACACAGGTATCACGTATAATCATTTAACAGAAGGAGCTTATACATTTATCTTAAACGCCTCAAGCGGAGATGGTTCTGTATCTGAAAATCCTCTGACAATAAGCATAATAATAAAAAGACCTGTCTGGAAGAAATGGTGGTTTTACCCTGCAGATATTCTTTTCCTGGTCATCATAACTTTCGTTTTTGTTAAAAGACGTGAGTACAGATTTCTGGCCGAAAAAAGAATACTTGAAGAAAAAGTCACGGAACGCACATATGAAATTCAAAACCAGAAAAATGAAATTGAGTTGCAGCGGGATGTGATTGATCAAAAGAATGCCAATATCACTGCAAGTATAAAATATGCAAGTCACATCCAAAATGCGGTTTTACCTCCCATTGAACTCATAGATAAATTACTACCCGACAATTTTATCTTAAATAAACCAAAAGACATAGTAAGTGGTGACTTTTACTGGCTGGCAGAAAAGGATAATAAAATTGTTTTTACTGTAGCTGATTGTACCGGACATGGAGTTCCGGGAGCATTTATGAGCCTTCTGGGTATTACATTATTAAATGAAATAGTAAATATTCAGGGAATCACAAGATCAGATATCATAATCACAAAGCTACGTGAAAATTTAATACATTCCCTTCAGCAAAGCAGGAAAGACATACCCACTTCAGATGGATTTGACATAGCTTTGTGCGTTCTGGATCAGCAACATAATAGAATCCAATTTACCGGAGGTATGAATAATCTTATTTACATTCGTGATGGAAAACTGGAAGTATTAAGGGGAGATCGTTGTTCTGTATGTGTGGTATATAACGATTCCGACCTTTTTACAATAAAAGAATTTGAATATAAAAAAGGAGACATATTTTACCTCTTTTCTGATGGATATCAGGATCAGTTTGGCGGGGAGCATGACAGGAAATATTTTGTTCACCGGTTTTATACAGAGTTATTGGATATCCATAGATTGCCAATGTTAAAGCAAAAAGAAAGACTGGAAAAAAATCTTAAGGAATGGATGAGAGATAATGTTCAAACGGATGATGTTACAGTGATGGGTATACGTTTATAAAAAACATATCCTCTATATAATAGCTAATTTCAATTGAAGCAGGACTTAAATAGATTATCCGTTGAAACTCTGGGAAAATTATCAATTGTTTTCATTAACGACAGGGAGGCCTATACAAATAATAAAACAGATTTCATTAAGGAGATACTGCTGAAATGCAGGGAAGAAATAAGACAATAGCAGATAAATAGAATACGTGATTACTATTGATCATATTGCGATATGGACCAACCATCTGGAAAGATTGAAGAATTACTATGTCAAGTACTTCAATGGCAGAGCAAATGAAAAATATACAAACAGGGAAAAACGTTTTGAAAGTTACTTTGTGACATTTGATTCAGGAAGCAAGCTTGAATTAATGCAGATGCCCGATATACCTGAGAACCTCAACGACCCGATTGTGAAACAGCATCAGGGAATCATCCATCTGGCATTCGGAATGGAAAATATGGATATGGTCAATGATAAATTTAATGAATTATCACACGACGGTTTTAAAATATTACGGGGACCCCGTAAAACCGGTGATGGTTATTATGAATTTGAAACGCTTGATCCGGGTAACAACAGGATTGAAGTTACTGCTGTTTTTAAAGACAAAAATCCGTTAACCACAGAGTAAATTCCATTTAATGCACAAACTCCCGATTGATAAATAATTTAGCAGTGTTACTCCGTGATTGTTCTGTGCAACTCCGTGGTTAAGTGTTATGTATTAGTATTGACTTAAAGTGAAGGTTGACATGATTTATTAAAGACTATGATTAGAGAAATGCTTAGGCGTGATAGTGAAAGTGTCCTGGAAATATATAGGATGCGACTTGAAACAAGGAATTCGACAATGATTTGGGATTCTCCCTTTGTGTTACTTTGTGTCATACTTTGTGGTCCTTTGCGGTTATTGAATTATTTTTTACCACAAAGGTGCACAAAGGTTTACGCGAAGGTGCACGAAGGGCTTTTAATTTAAATTATACTATTTTTACAGATAATGAAGGAAATTGCAGCGATTATTCTGGAAAACGACAAAGGAGAATTTTTACTCGCTTTACGTGATAATAAACCCGGTATCCCCTTTCCAGATCACTGGGATCTGATCGGCGGTCATGTCGAAGATGGAGAGACACCTGAAGAAGCTCTTGTGCGTGAGGTAAAAGAAGAACTGGATATCGACTTAAAGAAGTATGCTTTTTATAAAAAATATAATTGTCTTACAGGTGATGTTTATGAAAACATAAAGTATATCTACATAGGGAAAATTAATCTGCCTATTGAAAAAATTACCTTACTGGAGGGTGTACGTCCTCAATACTTTTCCAGAAAAGAAATTCCCAATGTTAAATTTGCAAATATTCTCAAATCAATAGTAATTGAGTATATTGCAGATCATTACAAATAAGTCATGCCGACATTTAATTAAAGACAAATAATATGAAAAAATCAATCCTCCTTCTTTTGATTTTTAGCTGTGTTATAACAAATGCACAGATTATCAAAGTCAATTCACCTGATAATAAAATTGAAGTTGCTGTAACTAACAGCGATAAACTGATCTATTCAGTTTCATACAACGGAAGACCCATTATAAATCCTTCACCACTGGGATTTGAATTTAAAGATGAACTTCCGATGACTGGAGATTTTGCTATTGTAAATCAGTCAGTAAAGGATTTCAATGAGACCTGGATTCCCGTTGTGAAATCCAAACATGCAGAAATTATAAACAACTATAATGAGCTTAAGCTGACAATGAAAGAAAAATCAGGTATGATGAGGCAGATGGAATTTTTTGTCAGGGTTTATAACGATGGTACTGCTTTTCGATATAAGCTATTAAGAAGCGGGAAAGTTGGTGACAGACAGATTACAAAAGAACTTACCACATTCAGTATTCCGGAAGATCCAAAAGCATGGATAGTACAATATGGAGGATACTCCTCATCAAATGAATCGGAGTTTATTAAGCATCCTTTAAGCTATCTGACTGAAAAGTCAATAGCCGGAATGCCAATGCTTATGGAATACGGGAACAACCTCTGGGTGGCAATAACTGAAGCTAAAACTGATAATTATGCCGCATTCTATATTGGCACAAACGGAAATCCCAACCAGCTTACAACTAAACTTGTTCCTGTTCCGGGAGAGGATGAAATCGGTGTAAAGGTCCGTTTTGCCGATGAGGTTTACACTCCATGGCGTGTTCTGATGATCGGGGAAACCCCGGGAACTCTTATTGAATCGGAGATCATTCAGAATCTCAACGACCCGTGTGTAATTAAAGATCCTTCGTGGATCAAACCTGGTATGAGTGCATGGGACCACTGGTGGAGCGGTGAAGTCAAAATGGAAATGCCGGTAATAAAACAGTATATCGATCTTGCATCTATAATGGGTTGGCCATATATGCTCGTCGACTGGCAGTGGTATGGTAAATTCAATTCACCCGAAGCAGACATAACCAAATGGGCGCCTCAGATAAACATGCCAGAAATAATTGAATACGCCAGATCGAAAGATGTTAAAATAATTGTCTGGCTGTATTCGAGCGATGTTAACAGGAACTCGGCATACAAAATTGCATTTCCTCTATATGAAAAGTGGGGAGTTGCGGGAATTAAAATCGATTTCATGAACCGCGATGATCAGCAGATGGTCAACTGGTATCACGATATCATCAGATGCGCAGCTGAGAATCATCTGATGGTTGATTTTCATGGCGCTTACAAGCCTGACGGAATTATCCGCACATGGCCCAATATGATCACACGTGAAGGTTTAATGGGCAATGAGTATTATAAATTCTCAAATAAAATGAGTCCCGAACATAATGTCAAACTCGCTTATACCCGCATGCTGGCAGGACAGATGGATTATACCCCCGGCGCTTTCCTGAATGTAACAAAGGAACAATACAAGAACCAGACACCTGCAGTTGTTTGGAATACACGTGCTGCAGAGCTATCTAAATTTGTGGTTTATGAAAGCCCTCTGACAGTAGTATGTGATCATCCCGACAATATTCTTAATCAGCCCGGATCTGATTTTCTCAAAATAGTCCCCACCTCCTGGGATGATATCAAGTTTATCAGCGGTTATCCTGAAGACTATGTGGCAATCGCAAAAAGAAGCGGTGATAAATGGTTTGTCGGGGTTATGAATAACAGTGTCGGAAAAACAGTTGAACTGAACCTGGGTTTCCTGCCTGCCGGGAACTATGATGCGGAGACCTGGAGCGATACAAAGAATTCGGATAAAGAACCGAAGGAGTTGAAAAAAGCCACCCTCTCAATTAAATCACCCGGTAATTTTAAAGTCACAATGGCTAAAAACGGAGGATTTGTTGCTGTATTAAAAAGAAAATGAAATATATCAACTACTTATTGCCCGGATTTCACAGATTTAACAGCTACTCGTAGCGCAATGCTTCGATCGGATTACGGGTGGATGTTTTCCAGCTCTGCCATGTTACTGTAACCAGGGCTATCAGAAGGGCTCCTGCTCCTGCCACTGCAAAAATCCACCAACTGAGTATGGTTCTATAGGCAAAATTGCCAAGCCAGTTATTCATAATGTACCATGATAACGGTGTAGCAATTATAAATGCTATTAGAATCCATTTTATAAAACTTTTGTTAAGCATAAAGAGTATATCTGAATTTTTTGCCCCGTGAACTTTTCGTATTCCGATTTCCTTTGTACGCTTCCTGGCAGAATATATGGCAAGTCCAAATAATCCCATTGCAGCTACAAAAATTGCAAGTCCTGTAAAAATTGTGAAGGTCCTGCCAAAGGTTTGATCAGAAAGGTACTGCGCGTCAAATTCCTGATCAAGGAAGAAGAATGTAAAGTGATCTTCGGGGTAGATCTTTTTCCACGTAGCTTCGATCTGACTTATTGTATTATTAAAATCAGCGGTATTTATTCTTATTGAATAATACCCAATATCCGACATCCATTGGTATCCATAGAAAAACAGTATGGGCTTGATCTCTCTCTTTAAAGATTCCTGATGATAATCCTTCAGTACTCCGACAATTTCATATTTTTTGTCTCCGACCAATATGAAGGAGTTAATTGCAGCTTGCGGATCCGCGAAACCAAGTTGTTTCACAGCCATCTCATTTAAAATTAATGCATTGCTCTTCTCATTTTCCGATTCAGTATAATCACGGCCAGCAAGCAGTTTCAGATAGAATGTTTTTACAAAATCATAATCAATATAAGTATATGCATAGGTTTTCACAGTATTCGGTGCATCCTGAATTCTCCTAATATCCTGACGTTTCCAAAGTATCTCTTTGCCGGGAACCGCACCTGAAGTAGTAATTGCTTCAACCCCGGGTGTATTCTTTATTGCAGATTTATAGCCGGTCAGCCGTGCCATTCTCATGGGCCGTCCGATCATTGTAGGGGGTGAAAAAGTAACCAAAGTCTTCTCTATGTTGAATCCGAGATCGCGGGTCTTCATATAATGAAGCTGTTTGTACACCGTTATCATACCTGCAATTAAAAATATCGATGCTGCAAACTGAGCAACCACAAGTAATTTTAGTATATCGAGGCTATTCGATGAGTACGATTTTATTCCTTTAAAAAGGTCAACCGGTTTATAAGACGCCAGATATAGGGCCGGGTAAAGACCTGAAATCAAAATCCCGGAGATAATCAGGATCACAAGTATAAGTCCGAATTTCAATTCTATGGAAGTAATGATTGCCATATCTGTTACATTTGCGAACCACCCTTTGATAAGAAAAACCAATATTACAGCAAGTAATATACTTATAAGGTTGGTGATAAGTGCCTCAATCATAAACTGAAAAACAAGCTGCTTCTTCAAAGCTCCGAAAATTTTATAAAGACCTGTTGATTTGGCATGTTCCACAGCCCTTATTAAAGTCAGGTTTATATAGTTGATCCACGCAAAACAAAGGATTATTATTGCGATGAACATCAAGGCAATAACCGAATTGCGGTTACCGTTCGATACGACTTCATGTTCAAGATTTGAATTAAGATGAATACTGGTGAGGGGTTGAAGCCGGAATTCTACTCTTCCGTCATTCTGTACAATTTTCTGAGTAAAATCGACGGCAATATTTTCTATCTGTGACTGAATTTTAAGAGGATCTGATCTGTGTCGGGTAAGGATATATGTATAGTATCCATTATAGCCCCAATCCCAGCTTGTCACAGGTTTATTGTTGATATGAGCGTTCGGATTCTTAATTATTTCCGATCCCGTAACATCATCCCAGTTCTGAAAGTAAAAATAATATGTCTGCCATGATAGCAGCATATCGAAGGGAAGATGAGTATTTGAAGGCAGGTCTTTATAAACTCCTGCAACGAAAAACCGCCAGCCCTGACAAACTTTAAACCATTTCCCCACAGCATCTTTTGTGCCGAACAGGGCCATTGCAGCAGATTCTGAGATAACAGAAGAATAAAGTGCTGCTAAAGGATTGCCACCCTGTTTATCGATATAATCGAGTTTAAATACACTGGAAAATGTTGAATCCGTTACGAACATCTGAATATCCTGAATCTGATAGTTCTCATTATATACAGTTACAACATCTTTGAATAGCTCAGTGCTTCCAATAACATCTGATATCTTATCCTTTAAAACAGGAGCCATTCCACGCAGAGTTCTGGCACTTTTAAAACTCAGTTCCCCGTTCTGGTAACGGTTAAAACTTACCCTGTAGATATCTTCCGCTTTGGACCAGTTCCGGTCAAAACTGTACTCATAAGATACATGCAACATTATCAGGATCGATGAAGCGAGACCTATAGCAAGACTAATAATATTTATAAATGTGAGATAATTATGTTTAAGAATGTTACGGATTGAGATTTTCCAGATGGTAAGAAGCATATTAAAAAATATAAAGGGTTTTAATCTCAGTAATGTAAATTTAACCATTTATAACGTCCGACAAGCAAAAATTTCAATAGAATGTTAACCGGGGCCATATTTGAAAACCATCAATCGGAATGGAATCGTTACTTTAGCGAAAACTAATGTAATGAACATCTGGAGAAAAACTTACCAGTATCTTCTGCCTGAAGTGAAACCTTTTTATACTGACGGGCAATATGACATCTATCCATCATATAAACTCGGGGATAATCAGATTTACACCGGATTTGATTCCCTTGCTGAAAAAATATCGGAGCACAGAGTTGTCATACTTGACGGATATATCGGAGTTTTCTATGATCTCTTTCGTGAAAAGTTAGATGATCTGATGAAAAAGAAAGGGATGAAAACTTCCTGGAAAAACACTTTAGATTATCTTAAACATCCTGATATAGTCGAAAATATGGTTTCCCCATTCCTCGGAGGCGAAGATCCCATATTCGGAAAGCGTACCACACTGAAACTCGATGATTTTTTTAATCTGAATCAGCTGCGGGAAATTTCCCCGGACCCCGATGCGGATATCAATCTGATAATCGGCCCGGGAGCATCACTTGCCGGATGGACAGGGTTACTTGTTTATCTGGATATCCCTAAAAATGAAATACAATACAGATCGCGTACCGGTAGCATAGCAAACCTCGGGAAAACAGAATCAGCCGATCCAAAAATGATGTATAAGCGGTTCTACTTTGTCGACTGGATTGTACTTAACAGCCATAAAAAAGCCATTTTAAACGAGGTTGACATATTTGTCGATGCCCAGAATCCCGAATGCCCTTCCTGGATGTCTGGTGTGCTCCTGAGGCACTCCCTGTCCGTAATGAGCCGCAACCTATTCCGGGTAAGACCATGGTTTGAACCCGGAGCCTGGGGAGGAACGTGGATAAAAGACCATATCCAAGGCCTCAACAGCGATGTTCCAAACTATGCCTGGTCGTTTGAATTGATTGCTCCTGAAAATGGACTTTTGTTTGAAAGTTCCGGAAAATTGATTGAAATGTCATTTGACTGCCTGATGTTTGCTGAAGCAAAATCAGTTCTTGGCGATTGCCATGACAGGTTCGGTACAGAATTCCCGATACGATTTGATTTCCTTGATACATTTGACGGAGGCAACCTTTCAATACAATGCCATCCGCATCCCGACTACATGACTAAACATTTTGGTGAAGATTTCACTCAGGAGGAAACGTACTATATCCTTGATACTAAAGATAACGCTGTTGTATATCTTGGATTTCAGGAAGATATAAATCCGTCAGAATTTCGGAGGGAACTGGTAGAAAGCGCAGATAACTCAAATCCTGTCGACATTGAAAAGTATGTTCAGAAACGACATGCATCAAAGCACAACTTATTTTTAATTCCCTATGGCACTGTACACGGTTCTGGAAAAAATAATCTTGTTCTCGAAATAAGTTCGACTCCATATATTTTTACCTTTAAAATGTACGACTGGCTCCGTTTGGATCTTGATGGAAAACCAAGACCGCTTAATATCGAAAGAGGAATGGAAAATCTTTTTTTTGAAAGAAAAGGTGATTATGTGAAGGAAAAACTTTTATCCGTTCCAGCACTGATAAATGAAGGTGATGACTGGAAGCTTTATCATTTACCTACGCATGAGACACATTTATATGATATTCACAGATATCATTTTAAGAATGTTATTTATATTAATACTGAAGGTAAATTCCACGTATTAAGTCTGGTTGAAGGATCCAGTATCCTGGTCGAAACTGCAAATGGGATCTCCCGGAAATTCAGTTACGTGGAGACTTTTGTAATCCCTGCGGCTGCCGGAAGCTACAAAATAAAAAATCTGTCAGATAAAGAGGCAATTGTTATAAAGGCATTTGTGAAATGAATAAGGATTATGGAACACCTCCGGTGTTCATAATGCCACGATGTGTACCCCCGAATTGTAAATGAAATTGATGCCCTTAGTAGAACCGCGGAGCGGTTCCATAAATCATAGCCGGAATTGGAAAATTATTGTGGACCCGTCATACTGGTGGACAGATTATTCTGGTATTTCAGAAAGTAAACCTAAACTACCTGATGAGATAAATAAGAATATCGACCTTACAGACAATGCATTATTGTTCTATACTGAACATATATTAGGGTATTCGGAAAGTGTCAGGGAACCTCTGAGTCAGCCAACCATGGAGCAGCGTGCACTTGACGAAAACTATATAATAACTCAACCTCAGGATTTTCTCGACCTGATCGGCGATTCAGTATCACAGAATTGCAACAGGCTGATTATTCGGGAGAAAAATCTTCATAAAGATTTTTTCAGGCTTCATACCGGACTTGCCGGAGAGATCCTTCAGAAGGTCTCAAACTACAATTTCAAACTGGCCATTATCGGGGATTTCTCAAAATACTATAGTAAAAGCTTGCAGGATTTTATTCGTGAAGGTCTATTTATAGTTCTCATCCTCAGCTTTTAATGATAAAAAGCCTTTAGGCATCGGGGATTCTACCGTAATAATTTCTCCGTTAACAGGATGTGGAAATGACAGGGAGCAGGCATGTAGTCTGACACGTCGGATAAAATCGGTAGCCGCACCATATTTGCGATCTCCTACTATCGGACAGCCAATATCTGAGAGGTGTACCCTTATCTGGTTTTTACGTCCGGTTTCGGTTTTCACATCGAGGAGAGTATTATTGTTTACAACTTTGATTGTATTATAATGAGTAATGGCAAATTTGGCATTTGCAGTTTCATTAACGGAATGCATTTTCATCGCATTATCTTCAATTAACCAGCTTTTTATAGTTCCTTCAGGATTTTCAGGTTTCCCTTCAACTAAAGCAAAGTAATGCTTTTTTGTTTCTTCCCATTTATCTTTAATAGCATCCATTGCAATTTCCGATTTGGCAAGTAACAGCACACCTGATACCTCTTTATCAAGACGGTGTACCACGTACGTTCTGACATTTCCTTTACTCATGTCTTTCATATACTCTGAAATGATCCGTTGAATATTTGTGCTGCCATCGATGCTCGATGTAGCAATACCGGCCGGTTTGTCAATCACAATTACATAGTCGTCTTCATATAAAACAGGAAAAGGCAGGTTCGCTTTAGTAACAATTCCGATACGCAGACTGCAATCAACCATATCACCCTGTTTCAGCTGATATGAATGTAATGTGACGGATTTATTATTTACCCTGACAGTACCGCTTTGCAGCATTTTTTTTATTCTCGTTCTTGGTGAATCGGGATACTGCTCAAAGAGAAATTCGAGCAATGTCAGTGATTTATTAACAGTTGTTTTCAAGCATTTACTAGTTAAATTATCAAACCGCAAAGATCGCAAAGAGAAAAGAAAAATGCAAAAATGAAAAGAAAAGGGAATCCCCTTTGTGTTCCTTAGTGAATCCTTTGTGTACCTTTGTGGTATGAAATTTAATGTAATTATTACCGGGGCGACAGGAATGGTGGGTGAAGGTGTTCTAGCAGAATCGCTTCTTAATTCCGATGTGGAAAAGGTACTGGTTATTAACAGAAGACCGTGTGGTGTTATTCATTCTAAATTAACAGAGATACTGCATACCAATTTTTTTGATCTCTCTGCGGTGGCTGAGCAGTTGAAAGGGTACAATGCATGTTTTTTCTGTCTTGGAGTTTCATCAGTTGGAATGAAAGATGATGTATATTATTCCATGACATATACACTTACTATGCATTTGGCAGAAATTCTCTCAAAGCAAAATCCTGAAATGACTTTTTGTTATATATCCGGGGCAGGTACAGACAGCACAGAAAAAGGACCACTGAACTGGGCAAGGGTTAAAGGTAAAACAGAAAATGATCTGATGAACCTTCCTTTTAAAAATGCATTCGCATTTCGCCCAGGATTCATGCTTCCTGAGAAAGGAGCCAGGAATGCAAAAGGTTATTATGCCGGATTCCGGATTCTTTACCCTGTACTGAGAGCTTTATTCCCGGGATTCGTATCAACTTTAAAAGAGGTGGGTATTGCAATGATAAATTCAGTAATTTACGGTTATGAAAAGTCCGTACTTGAAGTGAAAGATATTGTTGCATTATCAAAAAAACATGATTAAAATTACATTACCCGGCAAATAAAAACTTAAACCATAAAAACCCAGTATTATGAGTCAAATTGAAACATCCCCGAAACCTCCTGTAAAAACAGGGTTTGTTAATATGGCAAAGAAAATTTTAAGATGGGTCATAGCTGTCATTGTTCTTATAGTGATCTCCATCATCTATGTTAAATATTTCTATACCTACAGTGAAGGTTACCGGGCCGGGTTATTACAGAAATTCTCTCATAAAGGGGCCATCTTCAAAACCTATGAAGGAGAAATTATACTGAGCAGTGTATCAAGCAGCAGGGATGTAGCACTTGCTTCAGAAAAATTTCTTTTTTCTGTTACCAACAAATCGCTTGTAAGGCAGTTTGATACTCTGCAGGGCCAGCCGGTAATTGTTCACTACAGGCAAAAGAATGCGCCCGTATTCTGGAGGGGAGATTCGCCTTACCTTGTTGACAGCATAAAGGTTAAACGATAGAAACTATTTCATTACCTTTCTGAGTATCCCGAATACACCTCTGATAAATGTTGCGCTCGTCAATACTTTGACTATTTCATCCTGAGGAGTCTTGACATTTCTCCCATAAGAAGGCCGTGGAGAAGTACTGGTATGTCTAATCTCCCCCTCTCCTCTTCCCCCACTCTCCCACTCTTTCTGAGTGGAATCACCCGGATCCGGTTTCACCGTATCCACTTTTCTGTTGAGAATTTCATATGCACTTTCACGATCAATAACCTGACTGTATTTCCTCACAAGATCTGAAGAGTTGTTTATTGAAGCGATTTCATCCGACGAAAGAATGTCCATTCTGCTCTCGGGACAGCGCAGCATGGTTGCAGCCAGTGGAGTTGGAACACCTTTTTCATTCAGTGCAGTGACAAGTGCTTCACCGATTCCCAGATTTGTTATGGTTTCATCTGTCTTATAGTATTCAGATATCGGATAATTCTCAGCCGATAGCTTTATAGCTTTTCTGTCAACAGCTGTGAATGCCCTCAGAGCATGTTGAATTTTAAGTCCAAGTTGCGCCAGGACTCCGTTTGGGACATCCATTGGATTTTGAGTCACGAAAAAGATTCCGATGCCTTTTGAGCGTATCAGCTTTACTATATTTTCAATCTGATCAAGCAAAGCCTTACTGGCCTCGTTAAAGATCAGGTGAGCCTCATCAATAAAAATAACCAGTTCCGGCTTTGCAACATCTCCCTTTTCAGGCATATGGCTATAGATCTCCGCAAGAAGGGAAAGCATAAAGGTTGAAAAGAGTTTCGGTTTGTCCTGTATATCTGTGAGTCGTATGATGCTGATATAACCATTACCGTTTTTATCGACCCTCATAAGATCGCGTATGTCGAAAGAAAGCTCACCGAAAAAGAGGTCGGCCCCCTGTTGCTCCAGCTCAAGTACCTTACGTGTAATTATTCCGGTGGTTGCTGTGGAAATCTTTCCATAATTCTTTTCGATCTCTCCCTTTCCCTCTTCAGTAACATACTGAAGTACTTTTTTCAGATCTTTCAGGTCAAGTAGTCCTAACTTATTATCATCACAAAATTTAAATATCACTGCAAGAACCCCTTCCTGGGTATCGTTCAGGTCGAGAATACGCGACAGGAGGACCGGTCCGAATTCTGAAACTGTTGCTCTCAACCTGACCCCATCCTGTTGAGAAAGAGACATCAGTTCGACTTGATATCCTTTAGGTGCGAACGGCAGATTTATTTTAGCATTTCTCTCTGTTATGAATGGCTTCACATCTCCAGGTTTTGCAATACCGCTTAAATCGCCTTTAACATCCATAAGAAGCACCGGCACTCCTCTCTGGGATAACTGTTCAGAAATCAGCTGTAACGTTTTCGTTTTACCTGTTCCTGTAGCGCCAGCAATCAAACCATGTCTGTTCATTGTTCTTAACGGTATCTTAACCTGGGCTCCGGCAACCGGCTGCCCATCGAGAATGGCACTGCCAAGAATTATACTGTCTCCACTACAAACATATCCATTGTTAATATCTATCGAAAACTTATCTTTCCTATCCATCTCAGTAATGTTTTACATTAGAAAATTCGATATTGCAATTTACTCTTTATAGGCAATTATAAAAAGTTTAGCTGTTAATTATTGATTAATTCTCAAAGGAATCGGCGTAATGTCATCGGGTTATTGGTATTAGAAACTACAAAATATTACCATTTCAAAAATAAAAATACTTTTATGAAGATTAAACAATCTTTATTGAATACTGTTTTACCTCAACATAATAATAATTACACAAATTAATACTTTTATTACATGCTTGAACAATTATTAAATTCTCTAAAATCGGAGATTGGAGGACAATTAGCTGATCAACACAATCTGCAATCGGGTCATCTTGATCAGGTATTTTCAATTATTGGCAATGTTGCAAATAAAGAGGCGACAGGTAATATTCTCCAGGGAAAACTTTCAGAAGTGATGAAACTATTTTCAAAAAACCCTAACACGGACGGCGCTAATCAGCTTCAGTCAAATATTTCATCAGGTGTGATATCTGAACTTACCAGTAAACTGGGACTATCATCGGATGCAGCAGGAAGCATCGCATCAAAGGTATTACCCGGATTGCTGGACAAGATTACTAACCATAACAGCACAACTCCTGATGATGATCCCTCTCCATTGCATGAACTTTTTGGAACAGGCGGAAACGGTAAAATCATGGATACTGCCAGGAATCTGCTGGGAGGATTATTGAGTAAGTATTAAATTTTAATATATATTATTTAATTTTGGTTAGTTTTTAGCAGCTTAAGTATTTTTTGCTATAAACAAGACATTTTTTCGTCCCTGATAAGTTTGAATAATGTTAAATTTTTATAACTAAATGCCTAAAATATAATGAGAAGAAAATTCCTGGTAATCGTATTTCTGTTATCAGTACTGAGCCTGTTATCATTCAGCCAGTTAACAGATGCAGAAAAAAACTTGAGAACTCAGCCTGCCGATTCTGTACAGGGATGGATAAAAGGCGGTGTTTTTGCACTGAACCTTGCACAGACGTCTTTAACGAACTGGTCAGCCGGAGGTCAGAATTCATTTGCTGTTAACGGATTTCTCAGCACTTATGCCAACTATAAAAGAGATAAATCTGTGTGGGTCAATACCCTGGATCTGGGATATGGTGTTCTGAAACAAGGAAATACAGATTACAGGAAAACCGACGATAAAATCGACTTTTTATCAAAAT